>Ga0180218_1000161_pt1 | contig 98442 bp, 86 predicted proteins | sample eDN3rd37CKraftBY_FD_151334 | JGI IMG/M metagenome (GOLD analysis project Ga0180218, IMG submission 151334) | Enriched backyard soil microbial communities from Emeryville, California, USA - eDNA 3rd pass 37_C Kraft BY (version 2) (version 2) | ecosystem: Environmental > Terrestrial > Soil >... | reverse complement strand
GATCACCGGCAGTCGCCGGATCCGGTGTTCCTCCATGATCGTGAGTACGTCGTCGATGTCGGCGTCGGCATCGACCGTGCACGGCTTGCCCTGGGCGAGGTCGCCGGCGGTCATCATCGTCGGATCCAACCCGCGCGCAACGCATTTCAGAACGATGTCGCGGTCGGTGATGATGCCGTGCAGCCGGTTGTCGTCGCCGCAGATGGGAAGTGAGCCGACGTCGAGCTCACGCATCTGCTGTGCCGCGTACTCCAGGGTTTCGTGTTCGCCGATGCACGTCGCACCGGCATGCATGATCTCTCGAGCGGTCGTCATGACGACCCTCCTCGGTGGACGAGAATGTTTGCACTTCCATCGTCCTGCCGAGGCGGGAGGCAGGCAAGCCCCGCACCCGGGCGATCAGTACGGGTCGAAGCGGATGTTCTCGACGGGGGTACCCGTCTCGATCAGCTTGTGCAGGGTCGCCCGGACCATCGCCGCGGACCCGCACAACAGGACCTGATGGTCGCCGAACGCGCCGTAGGACGTGACGACCTCGTCGAGGCTGCCCTCGATCAGATCGTCCGGGTCGGCGCCGATGTCGCCGAGCTGGGCGACGATCCGGTTGTACCAAGGGTCCGGGAAGTCCGGATCCTCGACCGATTCGACGACCGGAACCACCGTCAGCCACGGCAACGCCTCGGACAGCAGCGACAGCATGTCCGACGCGTAGAGGTCGCGGGGAGAACCGCCGCCCACGAACAGGAACGTGCGCGGCGGTTCGGGGCGGCGAGCCATGTCGAGCAGCAGTGCGCGCAGTGGGGCCAGACCGGTCCCGCCCGCGATCATGATGACGATGCGGCCGCTGTCGTCGACGTGCAGATCGCCGCCCTTCGGTTCACCGATCGTCCACACGTCGCCCGGCCGGGTGTCGGCGACGATGCTGCCGCTGACCCAGCCGCCGGGAACGGACCGCACGTGGAACTCGAGTTTGCCGTCCAGGGACGGGGGCAGCGCGGGTGACAGGCGTCGCGGCAGACCGGGCCGCTGCGGGACGGTGACGTCGACGTACTGGCCGGCGCGGAACGGCACGACCTCGTTGTCGCACTGGAGACGGATGACCGAGAGGTTGTTGCGAAGGCGATGGTGTTCGACGACGGTCGCGGTCACCGTCGTGCCTGTTTCGGCAGGTGAGGTCGAGGCAGGCTGCATTGTGTCGTATCCCCCGGGGTGCGCGGTGTTGCCCCGACTGTAATAGCCCGCCCGCGCGTCGTCCCGGTGGGTGTCGTGCGTGCGTTCGTCGCCGTCGACCGGCGGTTGGTTCTCGCCGCAAATACGCTGACGAGCCGATCGTCGATGGCGAGTGCTCGATACATTTATGCGGATTCACTTCTTCGGAGAAAGGGCCCCTCGGTGACCGGGCAGAATGTTGAAGATCGCGTCAGACGGCGTCCGAAGGACCGCAAGCAGCAGATCTTGGCGCATGCGCGGGACCTGTTCGTCGAACAGGGCTACCACAACGTCACCATGGGTGCGATCGCGAGCCGGGTAGGAATCGGGCCGAGCGCGCTCTACCGGCATTTCGCCAACAAGGCGGTTCTCCTCGAGGCCGTGATCGAGGACAGTTTCGGTGACATCGAGTTCCCGGCGAGCGGCGACATCCCGCTCGACGAGGTGATCGCCGAAGCCGCATCGATCGCCGTCGCTCGCCCCCTCGGTGTGCTCTGGTCACGCGAGACCCGCCACTTGCCCCCCGAGGTGCGGGAGTCCCTCCGGGAACGGCTGCGCAGGTCTGCAGAAGGATACGAGCGTCTGCTGCGGCGAGACCGGCCGCAGCTGACGGCCGGTCAGGCGGAGCTGTTGGCGCGGGCGATCCAATCGGTGATGGCGAGCCCGAGCTATCGGTCGGTGCGCATCCCCGCCTCGACCCATGTCGAGGTACTCATCCGCGCAGCGCGTGCGGTCGCGGGAGCGCGGATGGCCGACATCGGGGCTGCCGGTCCGAGCCTTGCGAGCAAGGGGCTTTCACCGGTGTCGCGCCGGGAGCGGCTGCTCTTGGCTGCGAGTCGTCTGTTCGCGGAGCAGGGTTATCAGGAAACTTCCCTGGACGATATCGGCAGTGCGGCCGAGGTGACGGGGCCGAACCTCTACGGCTACTTCGAGAACAAGGCTGCCGTGCTCCGCGCAGTGCTCGAGCGGGGCACCCACTCCTTGTGGCTGGATCTCGACCAGGCATTGAGTCGAACCAGCGATCCGCGTGAGGCTCTGGCTCTTCTCGCCCACGCCTATGTGTCCCGGTTCGCGGCTCAGCCACGGATGGTGCACCAGCTGACGGGGGAAGTGGAAATCGAGGAGCGGAGTGTCGCGTATCAACGCGAGTACGTGGCCGAATGGGTAGCGCTCGTCCGAGCGGTCCGACCCGAGCTCGACCAGCGAGATGCTCGACACCTGGTTCATATCGCGCTGTCGGTGGCCGATGACCTGACGACGGCGCGACATCTCGCATCCACAGAGGGTTTCGTGGCCGACGCGAGTGCGGTTGTGGTGGCAGTGCTGGAGGCGTGAGTCCGAGGATGTGCGAGCGCCCGCCGCGCTCGTGACCCTCTTCACACATAAGTGAATCTCAGTTAAGGTCTAGTCTATGACTAGACCGGATCCGAGCATGAAAAATCAAGCGATCAGGAAACCTACAGTCAGGTCTGATTCCCTCGAGGCGGGCGGGTTCGGGGAGCCCCGCGTGTGGTCCGGTGGCAGGTCGCGAACCCTGGTGGAGGTCAAAGCCAGGGCCGCGCGTCTCGCCGCCGGGTTGCGAGCCTCGGGTGTCGGGCCGGGAGACCGCTTCGCCATCGTGATGCGCAACGAGATCGCGTTCCTCGAGACCACTCTCGCGGCGGCACCGATCGGCGCCGTCCCGGTCCCCGTCAATTGGCACTGGATGGGTTCGGACCTGGCACACCTGTTGCGGGACAGTGGGGCGAAGGCTGTGATCGCCCATTCCGACCTGATCGATGCCGTCGTCGCCCAGGCGCTCGAGGGGGTGGTCGTTATCGAGGCGGAGGTGCCGGCGGAGGTCGCCGACGCCTACGGGCTCGGTGACGTCCGGACCACCGGGCGGTACGACACCCTCGACGGTCTCATTGCGAGCAACGAGCCGATTTCGGTGGTCACCGATCAGACGCCGATGGGCGTCATCTACACCTCGGGCACCACGGGCCTTCCGAAAGGTGTTCTCAGGAATCGCATTTCGGTGGAAGACCAGGCGAAGGTGCTGAAAGCATCGATGGGCCTGCTCGGCCTGCGACCCGGGGGGAAGACGCTGCTGCCCGCGCCGCTGTACCACGCGGCCCCGAACAACCATGCGCTGTTCGCCGCGGCGCTCGACATGGACATCACGATCATGCCCAAATTCGATCCTGTCGAGTTTCTGCGTCTCGTCGAAAGTCGCCGAATCGAGTCCGTCCAGATGGTGCCGACCATGTTCACCCGCCTGCTACGGCTGCCGACGGAGGTGCGGAAGTCGTTCGATGTGAGTTCGCTGCAGGTGATCGTGCACGCCGCGGCGCCCTGTGCCCCCGAGACGAAGAAGGCGATCATCGACTGGTTCGGACCCATCGTGCGCGAATACTACGGTGGATCCGAGGTCGGGTCGTTCGTCATGTGTGACAGTGCCGAGGCGCTTGCTCACCCGGGAACGGTCGGCAAGCCTCGCTTCGGCTCCGATGTCCGCATCCTGGACATGTTCACGGGCGAGCGGCTTCCCGCCGGGACACCCGGAGTCATCTACGGCAGGAGTGTCGAGGGGTGGCCCGACTTCACCTACATCGGGAACGATGCCAAGCGACGCGAGATCGAGCAGGACGGTTACATCACCGTCGGCGACATCGGATATGTGGACGACGACGGGTACCTGTACCTGACCGATCGGGTCAGCGACATGGTCATCTCCGGCGGCGTCAACATCTATCCGGCCGAGATCGAAGCCTGTCTCATGCGCATGGACGGAGTGGCCGACGTCGCGGTGTTCGGCATTCCCGACGACGAGTTCGGTGAGTCCCTCGCCGCCCACATCGAACTCCTGCCGGGCGCCGAGGCCACGGCCGACGCCGTCCGGGACTTCGTCGCAACACACCTGGCTCGCTACAAGGTTCCCCGGGTGGTCGTGTTCGACGACGACCTGCCACGTGACGACAGCGGAAAACTGTTCAAGCGCCGGCTCAGGGAGCAGTACCGGCGGCCCACCGCATCCACCGAAAGGCGCCGATGATGTTCGACTCGAGTCCACGAGCAATTCACTTGCGTGAGAAGATGATCGACTTCCTCGAGAATCATCTCTATCCCGCGGAGAACGTGTTCGAGGAGCAGTTGCGTGATCAGAACGGGCAGCGCGCAAACCCGCCCGTTCTCGAGGACCTCAAGAAGGTTGCTCGCGACCGAGGATTGTGGAACCTCTTCCTGCCACACCCGGAGGCCGGACACGAGCCCATGACCAATCTGGACTACGCACCGTTGGCCGAATTGAGCGGCCGGAGCCTTCCCCTCGGCCCCGAGGCGATGAACTGTTCGGCACCCGACACCGGAAACATGGAACTGCTTTCGCTCTTCGGGACACCCGAGCAGAAGGCCCGGTGGCTGCGCCCCCTGATGGACGGTGAAATCCGATCCGCTTACGCGATGACCGAGCCTCGGGTCGCGTCGTCGGATGCGAGCAACATCGAGCTGTCCATCGTTCGAGAAGGTGACGAGTGGGTGCTCAACGGGCGCAAGTGGTGGATCTCGGGTGCTGCGCGCCCTCGATGCGAGCTCTTCATCGTCATGGGCATCACCGATGCCGCACCCGACGCGCCCAGGCACCGCCGGCACAGCATGGTGCTCGTTCCGAAGGACACCCCGGGCGTCACCATCGAACGGGATCTTTCCGTCCTCGGCTACCACACGTTCGAGTCGCACGCCGAGATCACCTTCACGGACGTCCGGGTTCCGGTGACCAACATGCTCGGCGAGGTGGGCGCGGGTTTCGCCATGTCCCAGGCGCGTCTCGGTCCCGGCCGTATCCATCACTGCATGAGGATGATCGGTGCTGCCGAGCGCGCCCTCGAGTCGATGATCGACAGGGTGAACAAGAGAGCCACCTTCGGCACCACGCTCGTCGATCAGGGAGTGGTCCGCGAGTGGATAGCGGATTCCCGGATCGAGATCGACCAGGCACGGCTCTACACGCTGTACACGGCGCACCTCATGGACACGGTCGGCAACACCGGAGCCGCGAGCCAGATATCGGGGATCAAGGTTGCCGTCCCCAACGTCGCCTACCGAGTGATCGAACGCGCCATGCAGGCACACGGCGCCGCCGGTCTCGGACCGGACTTCCCGCTGGCGCGGATGTACGCCGAGGCCAAGATCGTGCGCGTGGCGGACGGTCCGGACGAGGTTCATCGTCGTGCCGTGGCACGCACCGAGCTGAAGCGATTCGCCTCCGTCACGACACCGACACCGCAGGGGGTCGCCGCGCACCTGGTCCACCAGCGATGACCGGCACGTCTCGAAGGGGACCGGACGTGATCGGTCTCGATCTTCCCGCCGTGGAACGGTGGATGGACTCGGCCGGCTTGGGAAGCGGACCGGTCTCGCACGTCCGGCCGGTGGGTGGGGGGACCCAGAATCTGATGTACCGATTCGAGCGTGACGGAATCGGATACGTCTTGCGCCGCGGACCGCGGCATCCGCGCCCCGAATCCGACGACGCGCTGCGCCGTGAGATGACGGTACTGCGTGCCCTCGGCGACACCGGTGTGCCGCATCCCCGACTGCTCGGCGGATGCGAGACACCGGAGGTGCTGGGAGACTCGGTCTTCTTCCTCATGGAGCCCGTTGACGGCATCAACGCGATGGTCGCTCTGTCGCCCGATCAGCAGGCATCGGCCGACATACGTCATCGGATGGGATTGTCGGTTGTCGACGCGCTGCTCACGCTGGATGCGGTGGATCCGGACGAGATCGGACTCGGCGGAATTGGACGTCCCGACGGTTTCCTGGAGCGACAGGTGCGCAGGTGGCTCGATCAGCTCGACAGCTACCGACGAATGGGGTACTCCGGCAACGAAATACCCGGTGTCGACACAATCGCCGAATGGCTCGATTGCCACCGACCCCCAGCAGCGGACCCTGGGCTGATGCACGGTGACTTCCATCTGGGCAACCTCATGTTCGCGCCGGACAGCTCGAAGGTCGTCGCGATCGTCGACTGGGAGATGTGCACGATCGGCGACCCGCTGCTCGACCTCGGATGGCTGCTGGCGGTCTGGGCCGATGCGGGGGCAAGAACGGATCTCATGGGCAGCCGCCTCGCCGGAGCGGGTGGTATCGCCACACCGGACGAACTGATCGCCCGTTACGCCGCGTCGGGCACGCGGTCGCTGGAACATCTGGACTGGTATCGCGTGCTGGCATGCTTCAAACTCGGCATCGTGCTCGAGGGGACGTACGTCCGTTCGCTCGCCGGCATGGCGACGCCGGAACTCGGGGTCGAGATGCACACGCGCACATTGCAACTCTTCGAGCGTGCGCATCGATTGATCAGGTGATCCCGGAAGTCGAACAACCCCGGCGCCCGTGCGCGTGCACGGGTGCCGGGGCGTTTGTCCGGGGCGATCGCGGTAGCTGCTTCTAGGGCATTCCGCCGTCGACTCGCAGAACCGAACCGGTACAGAACGACGATGCGCCGGTCGCGAAGAACAGCGCGGCGTCCACCACCTCTTCGGGCCGTCCGCATCGCGCGAGTGCGAGGCTGCTCTCGAGGTTCTCGCGAACCCCCGGCGTCCAATTCTCGGAGATGTCGGTGAGGAACGGGCCGCACTGGATCGTGTTGACCCGAACGGTGGGGCCGAGAGCCTGGGCGAATCCCTCTGTCAGCGTGTGCAGACCGGCCTTTGCCGCCGCGTAGGGGAGGGCGTCCGGTCCGGGACGGATCGCCTCGATGGATCCGATATTGATGATCGAACCGCCACCCTGCTCCATCATGTGTGTCCCGGCCAGTGCAGCCAGACGGAACGGCGCCCGCAGGTTGACGGCGATCACCTTGTCGAACAGGGCTTCCGAAACCTGATCGAGGCTGGGGTAAAGCGGAGACAAGCCCGCGTTGTTGATCAGTACGTCGATACCGCCGAACTCACCGAGGGTCTTCTCGATCAGCGCCGTGCACTCGTCCCAGTCGCTCACATTGCACGCGAGCGGCAGTGCGCGAACGGAGTAGCGATCCTCGACCTGCTCGGCAAGAGCCTTGCAGCTCTCGAACTTCCGGCTCGCGATGACCACCGATGCGCCTCGCTCCGCGAAACCGTGCACCATCGCCCGGCCGAGGCCACGACTTCCGCCTGTGACCACGACGGTCTTCCCTGTCAGCATGCTCATTTCTCCTGTTTGCTTTCGTACTTGAATTCAGATTCACAAGATCGCGCAGAATCTCACTGAGCGACCGTCTCTATCGGCTACATACTGGACTCTTTTACTCTTGCGGTCAACGCGTGCCTGTGTCACTCTACTTATTAGAGATTCACTTAATGAAGGAGAGCAAGATGAATCGCCGAGTATTCGTGGTCGGTGTCGGGATGACGAAGTTCGTGAAGCCCGGCGCACGCGAAGGGTGGGACTACCCCGACATGGCGCGGGAAGCGGGGAGTGCGGCACTGTCCGACGCCGGCGTCTCGTACGACCGGATCCAGCAGGCGTACGTGGGCTACGTGTACGGCGACTCGTGCTCGGGACAGCGCGCGGTGTACGAACTGGGGCTGTCCGGGGTGCCGGTCGTCAACGTCAACAACAACTGCTCGACGGGTTCGACCGCACTCTATCTCGGGGCCGAAGCCATCCGGGGCGGTCGCGCGGACTGTGTGCTCGCTCTCGGGTTCGAGAAGATGCAGCGCGGCTCGCTCAGCGCTTCCTACACCGACCGGGCGGGTGCGCTGGACAAGCACCTGGAGGTGCTCGCCCGCAAGTACCAGCCGCAGGAGCCGTTCGCCCCGTACATGTTCGGTGCTGCGGGACTCGAACACATGGAGCTGTACGGTTCCACGCCCGAGCATTTCGCGATGGTGGGGGAGAAGAACCACCGGCACTCGGTCGACAATCCCTACGCCCAGTTCCAGGACGAGTACACGCTGCAGGAGATTCTCGATTCGCGTTCGATCTACGGGCCGCTCACCAAGCTGCAGTGCTCGCCGACCTCGGACGGCTCCGGCGCCGTGGTCCTCGCGAGCGAGGATTTCGTGCGCGAGAACGGGCTGACCGAGCAGGCCGTCGAGATCGTGGGCCAGGCGATGGTCACCGACCTTCCGGAATCGCTCGGTGGGAGCGCTATCTCTGCCGTCGGTTTCGACATGAGTCGCAAGGCCGCCGAGATGGTCTTCGAGCAGTCCGGCCGATCGGCCGAGGAGGTCGATGTCATCGAGCTGCACGACTGCTTCTCCGCAAACGAGTTGCTCACCTACGAGGCGCTCGGTCTCTGCGACATCGGCGAGGGTCACAAGCTGATCGAGAAGGGCGACACGACCTACGGAGGTCGCTGGGTGGTCAATCCGTCCGGTGGCCTGATCTCGAAGGGTCACCCGCTCGGCGCCACCGGCCTCGCGCAGTGCAGCGAGCTCACCTGGCAGCTGCGGGGTATCGCCGGCAATCGTCAGGTCCCCGATGCGCAGCTCGCGCTGCAGCACAACATCGGACTCGGTGGCGCCGTCGTGGTCTCGCTCTACCGGAAGGCGGCGATCTGATGGCCATCGATCGCAGCATCATCGGTCAGGAAACCGGCCGGGCGTCGTTGCTGATGACCCGGAGCCGACTGCGCGACTTCGCGGTCGCCACAGGCCAGCGGGACCCGATCTACACCGATCTCGAGGCGGCGAAGAAGGCCGGGCACCCGGACCTTCCGGTCCCACCGACCTTCCTGTTCGGGATCGGCATGGAGGACCCGGACTCCGCCGGATTCCTCGACCGCCTCGGCGTGGACCTGCGCTTCGTACTCCACGGCGAACAGCAGTTCTCCTACCGGCAGGTGGCCCACGCGGGGGACGACCTGACAGTGGTGAGCACGGTGAGCGACATCTACGACAAGCGTGGCGGCCGACTCGAGTTCCTCGTGCAGGACTCCGTCGTCACCAACCAGCACGACGCGATTGTTGCGGAGATGCGCAGCGTCCTCGTCGTCCAACACCCGGATCCGGCCGCAGTGGCCGGCGAGGAGAGCAACCGATGAGCATCGACACCCTGGTGGCCGGAGCCACCCTTCCCGCCCTGGAGATCCCTCCGATCTCGCGGACCACACTGGCGCTGTTCGCCGGCGCTTCCGGTGACCACAACCCGATTCACATCGACCTCGACGTGGCCCGGTCCGCCGGCCTGGACGATGTGTTCTCTCACGGAATGCTCTCGATGGCGTACCTCGCCCGATTGCTCACCGACCTGGTTCCGCAGGAACGGATCCGGTCGTACAAGGTACGTTTCGCCTCGATCACACCCGTGCACGGGCAGCCCACCTGCACCGCGACGGTGGCCTCGGTCGCCGACGTCGACGGCGAACGACTCGCCACGCTCGATCTTCAGGTTTCCCTGGCCGACGGCACGACCACCCTGGTCGGCGAGGCAACCGTCGCGCTCGACTGAACCGGAACCCACCTTCTCACGACACCCAGTAAGGACGAACAATCATGGGAAAGCTCAACGGTAAGACAGCGATCGTCACCGGCGCGGGTCGCGGCATCGGCCGGTCCATCGCCCTCCAGCTGGCAGCGGAAGGAGCCAACGTCGTTGTCAACGACCTCGATACGGTGCCGGCCACCGAGGTGGTCGACGAGATCACCGGCGCGGGTGGCGCGGCCGTCGCCTGCGCAGGCAGCGTCACGGATCCGGAATTCGCAGATCGATTCGTTGGCACCGCCACGCAGAACTTCGGCGGCCTCGACATCATCGTCAACAATGCCGGATACACCTGGGACAGCGTCATCCAGAAGATGACCGACGAGCAGTGGGACGCAATTCTCGACGTCCACCTCAAGGCGCCCTTCCGTATCCTCCGCGCCGCCCAGCCGGTGATCAGCAAGGCCGTCAAGACCGAGCGCGACGCAGGACTCCAGGTGCATCGCAAGGTCGTCAACATCTCCTCCGTGGCAGGCATTTTCGGCAATGCCGGTCAAGCCAGCTATTCCTCGGCGAAAGCCGGCATCGTCGGCATGACCAAGACCCTGGCCAAGGAGTGGGGACGCTACAACGTCAACGTCAACGCGGTGGCGTTCGGGTTCATCGAAACCCGGCTGACCATGGCACCCGCCGACGGTGACTCGACCATCGACGTGGAAGGCCGCCAGATCAAGGTCGGGGTCAACCCGCAACTGCTCGCGGCCGCGAAGCAGATGATTCCTCTCGGCCGGCCCGGCACACCGGAGGAAGCTGCCGGTTCGGTCGTGATGCTGACCTATCCGGAATCCGACTACATCAGCGGGCAGTTGATCATCACCGGCGGCGGGTTCGAGGGCTGAGACATGGCTACAGCGCAGTACGTTTCGCCGTGGCGTGACCCCGAGGTCGACGCCCTCGGTGAACTCGCCACGAAGTTCTTCACCACCGAGGTGGTGCCGCACCGGGAGAAGTGGGAAAGCCAGCAGTACGTCGATCGTGAGGTTTGGCGCAAGGCCGGTGACCTCGGGCTGCTGTGCTGCTCCATCCCGGAGGAGTACGGCGGCGGCGGGGGCAACTATGCCCATGAAGCTGCGATCATCGAGGCCCAGGCACGTTCGGGTGATACGACATTCGGCATTCTCGTGCACTCGGCGATCGTCGCCCACTACATCTACGCTTACGGAACCGAGGAGCAGCGCCGTCGATGGTTGCCGTCGATGGCGAGGGGTGAGCGCATCGGGGCAATCGTGATGACGGAGCCGGGAACCGGCTCGGACCTGCAGGCGATCCAGACCCGGGCGGTCCGCGACGGTGACCACTTCATCGTCAACGGCGCCAAGACCTTCATCTCCAACGGTGGCACCGCCGATCTGCTCGTCGTCGCGGTCAAGACGGATCCCGAGGCCGGGGGCCGCGGAATCTCCCTCCTGGTGGTCGAAACCGACAACAGCCCAGGCTTCGTGCGTGGCCGGATCCTCGACAAGGTCGGGTGCAAGGGCGCCGACACCTCCGAACTCTTCTTCGAAGACGTCCGGGTTCCGGTCGCGAACCTGCTCGGTCCGGAGGGGCAGGGCTTCTCCCAGCTGAAGACTCAACTCGCCCAGGAGCGTCTCAATCTCGGGATCTCCGCTGTCGGCGCGATGGAAGCCGCTGTCGCGGCAACCGTGGACTACACGAAGTCACGTAAAGCATTCGGGCAGGCGGTCTTCGACTTCCAGAACACCAGGTTCGAGCTTGCCGAGTGCGCATCCGTGACGCATGTGGCCCGGGTGTTCGTCGACCAGTGCATCCAACGGCACCTGGCCGGAGAACTCGACGCCACGACCGCCGCGATGGCGAAGTACTGGCTCACCGAGCAGCAATGCGATGTCGTCGACAGATGTCTCCAGCTCTTCGGGGGCTACGGATACATGCGTGAGTACCCCATCGGACGTATGTATGCCGACGCCCGGATTCAGAAGATCTACGGCGGCACCAACGAGATCATGAAGGAGATCGTCGCACGGTCCCTGTGACCGGGACGAAACGACCATGAACACATCGAATTCGAATCCCACGCGGTCGACCGGGCCGCTCGCCGGGCTCCGAGTGGTCGAGTTGGCCGGTATCGGCCCCGGGCCGCACGCGTGCATGCTGCTGGCCGACCTGGGTGCCGAGGTGATCCGCGTCGAGCGCCATTCGGCGCCGGAACTGATCCCGGGAGTGTCGAGCGACGAAGACACCACTCTACGAGGCCGAAAAATAGTGCGCGTCAACCTCAAGGATGCCAACGATCTCACCGGTGTCCGCGACCTCATCGGCCGCGCCGACATACTCGTCGAGGGCTTCCGCCCGGGTGTCACCGAGCGTCTCGGCCTCGGACCCGATCCCTGCCTGGAACTCAACCCGCGGCTGATCTATGCCCGGATGACCGGCTGGGGTCAGGACGGCCCGCTGTCGAACTCGGCCGGCCATGACATCAACTACATCTCGCTGACCGGAGTACTCGACAACATCGGTGTGGCGGACGGCAAGCCGGTTCCACCGCTGAACCTGGTGGGCGACTTCGGCGGCGGCTCGATGTTCTTGATCGTCGGCGTTCTGGCGGCGCTCTGGGAGCGCGAACGTTCGGGGCGCGGGCAGGTCGTCGATGGTGCGATCGTCGACGGGACCAGTGTGCTCGCCCAGCTTCTGTGGTCGTTGCGGGGAGCGGGAGCATGGGCGGCGGGCCGGGGGGCGAACTTCCTCGACGGGTCCACACCGTTCTACGACACCTACACGTGTGCAGACGGCCGGCATGTCGCCGTCGGCTGCCTGGAACCGCAGTTCTTCGCGGAGATGGTCCGTGGTCTCGGTCTGGAGATCGGTGAATTGCCGGCTCAGTGGGACCGCGCACGCTGGCCCACGCTGAGAGCGGCATTGACGTCGGCGTTCAAGTCCCGTACCCGGGACGAGTGGGCCGAGGTGTTCACGGGCTCCGACGCGTGTGTGACGCCGGTGCTCAGCTACGACGAGGCGCTTGCGGACCCGCACATGTCGGGGCGCGGGATCTTCGAGAACATCGGTGGCGTCGATCAGCCGCGGCCGGCGCCGCGGTTCTCGCGGACCGACCCGGCTACGCCGGTACCTGCCGGCCGACTCGACCTCGACGCGGCGATACGCAGCTGGGCCTGACCCGAAATGCGTACCAGCCGATGATCGCGTATCCGGCGCGAACCTGTTGTCCGAGCTCGGCGCAACCGATAGGGCTGAGCGGCATCGGTTTTCGGGAGGCACTCCGCTCATGGGGCGGAGTGCCTCCCTCGAGGTGGAAGAAGTACGACGTGGTGACAAGGGAGAAGACGCGATGAAGGCTCTGACCTACCGCGGGCCGAGGGACGTGGCCTGTGCCGAAGTCCCATCGCCGGTGCTGTCCGGGGACCTCGACGCGATCGTGGAGGTGACGTTGGCCGGCATCTGCGGCAGCGATCTGCACATCTGGGGCGGTCACGGATTCACCGACGACATCGGTTTCATCGTCGGGCACGAGGCCGTCGGAATCGTGAGGGAGGTGGGTGCCGGTGTCATCGGATTCGCGCCCGGCGACCGAGTGTTGGCCACGGCGTCGGTGGGCTGCACGACGTGCTCCGAGTGCGCGGCCGGTCGAGTGTCGACCTGCACCTTCAAAGCCGGTAAGTCCTGGCAGTCGAGCTGCTACGGGCTCGGCCACGCGCTGGCCGGCACCCAGGCCGAGTACCTGCGAGTGCCGAACGCCGACGTGAATCTGGCGACGATCCCGGACTCGGTCGGCGACGAGGCCGCCCTGGTGCTGACCGACAACGCACCGACCGCATGGTACGGCTGTCGGCGGGCCCGGATCGTGCCCGGCGACTCGGTGTTGGTGATCGGGCTGGGGCCGGTCGGGTTGATGTCGGTCCAGTCCGCCATCGCGATGGGCGCCGGGCAGGTCCTCGCGATCGATCCGGTGCCGGACCGCCGTGCGCGGGCCGAGGCGATGGGTGCCCGTGCGATCGACGTGGGTGACGACCGGAAGAGCCAGGTCCGAGCAGTCCGCGACGCGACGGGTGGCCGGGGCGTCGACGCCGTCATCGAGGCGGTCGGCGCGGACGCCACGATAGATCTGGCGCTGCGCGCGGTACGGGTCCGTGGGCGGGTCAGCGTGATCGGCGTCAGCCAGAACAACCGGTTCACCTTCCCGATGGAGATTGCCCAGCTCAAAGAATTGGACTTCGCGATCGGCTTGTGTTCGGTGCAGGCGGAGCTCCCGACGTTGCTGGCGCTCACCGAGAACGGGCGCCTTGATCCGGGGGCTGTCGTTTCCCACCGGTTGCCGTTGTCCGAGGGTGACCGTGCCTATCAGATGTACGGCAGCCGCTCGGACAGCGTCTGCAAGGTGGTGCTGGATCCGAGACTCTGAGCACGTCGACCCGCGCTGTTCGTCGCCGACGTCCCCGTACGCGAGCGGCGTTTGCCGACGGCTCCTCGAGGCCGCGTCGTGGAGGGACCCCGAGTGGCCGGTTGGGGCCGCGCGTGTTCATTCCCATCTGCGGGTGCGGCGGTACTTCGGTTCCCACCAGAACCGGTGGCAGAGTTGCACCGGCACCGGAAGCTCGTGCAACATCCGGCGAGCCCGGTCCTCCGGTGCGCCCTCGAACATGAACGGGGTCGTCTGCTCGAGCTCGGCACGGGACAGCGAATGCACCGCGTTCCTGGAGAGCCGTTTCAGTTCCCGGTGCGTGATGGTGCGCGCCATCAGCGGTACGGCATCCTTCTCCTCGTGCGCGAGATGGGACCGCAGCGTGTGCACCACGGCGTCGAGACGCTCGGCCAGGACGTCGGGTCCGTGCTCACGGTCGTCGAACGCGTCCTCGACGGCCGCGAGTGACGGATCGAGGAGTGCGTGTTCGGCTTCCATCGCGTCGAGCACAGCGAGAGCCTCGGGTTCGTCCTGGAGCCGGGTCCGCATCAACGGCCAGAACATGTCGTCCTCGATCGAGTGGTGGTGGTGCAGTGCCCGGCTGAAGCCGTGCCAGCCGAGCAGCACGGCGTCGTGGGTCGCCGGATCCTCGGGGACGCCGTGTTCGGCGACCCGCGCCAGACGTTGGGTGTCGCGCCGGAACGCATCGTGGATGAGGTACAGCATCTCGAGGTCCGCTTCGGACAACAGAGTGGATTTCGTGGTGGGCATCGGTTCCTACCTCCTGACTCGCCCCTGACTCCAGATTCCGACCACCCGTGCTCGTTCTCAATCCCTCATTGGTGGGGAATACTGGGCTTCATGGACGCGGCGCGCTCTGCCGCCCGGTTGAAATCGACGGTCCGCCGCGCAGTACGGACTGCGACCGATTCCGCGGATTTTCGGACTCAGCTTCTCGATGCACTTCGCGAACAGGTCCCGTTCGACTGTGGGTGCGTGGCGACCGTGGATCCCGCGGTGCTGGTTCCGACGTCGGGGACGAATGTCGGTTTCGACGACCCGCTCCGCGCCGCGAACACCGCCTTCGAGTTCGAATACGGGCCCGATCCGGATGCCTTCGGCTACGACGCGATGTTGCGCCGGCCGAGCGGAATTCGGAGCGTGCAGCAGGAGGGTGGGCGATACCGGGCCACCCGGCTCTATCGCGAGGTGCTCGAACCGTTCGGTGTCGATGACGACGTGCGCATGGTGTTCCGCGGTCGGGACGGAACATGTTGGGGTATGGCAGATCTGGGGAGAACGGAGACGGCCGCGTTCACCGACGTGGAGATCGAGGTGCTCGCCGGCGTTCTCCGCGACATCGGGGACGGTTTCAGGACGAGCCTGCTCCGCCAGGCCGCGTACACGAATTCGGATTCGGGTGACGGTCCCGCGGTCGTGGTTGTGGACGACCAGAACGAACTGGCGCTGACCACACCGGCCGCGCTCGGGTATTTCGAGAGGCTCGGCTGGGTGGAGCCCGATCGGCCGGGGGGACTGCCGGTGTACATCCTCGCGATGCGGGTTCGGACTCTCGGGGGCAGTCCGGTCGTGGTGCGGGCGCGGACCCGCGACGGCGAATGGGTCGTGTTGCGGGCCGTGGGTACCGCGGACGGGACCGGGCCGTCCGGGGTCGTGGTCAACATCGAGCGAGCGCACCTGCCCGAGGTAGTCACGTTCATCGCCGCGGCTCACGGCCTGTCGGCGCGGGAAACCGAGGTGGTGCGTCAGGTGCTGGCCGGGCGCACCCGCGAGCAGATCGCGCGGGCCCTGTTCATCAGCCCGTACACGGTGCAGGACCACCTCAAGAGCATCTACGCCAAGACCGGGGTGCACAGCCGACGTGACCTGGTGACGCGGCTGGCCTGGTCGCACATCCTGCCGCGGATGGGCGAGCCGCTGGCTCCCGACGGGTCCTTCGCGGCCACGGCGAGCGGGTGACGTCCGCCCTCCTTTCGTTCCGGGTGGGTGCCGTGCGTGCGCCTATTCCCATCTGCGGGCGTGGCGGTACCGCGGTTCCCACCAGAACCGGTGGAGGAGGCGCAAGGGCAGCGGCAACTCGCTGAACACCAGGCGGATCCGGTCCTCCGGTGCTCCCTCGAACAGGTACGGCGTCGTCGCCGCGACATCGGAGAGGGACATCTTGCGCAGCGCGTCCTTGGAGATCTGATGCCATTCCTCGGACGTGAGGGCGCCGGCGACAAGGGGCAGCGCGTCGCGTTCCTCGTGGGCGAGATGGGACCGCAGCAGGTGCACTATCGCGTCCAGACGTTCCGCAAGGACGTCGGGTCCGTGCTCGCGGTCGTCGAACGCGTCCTCGACGGCCGCGAGCGTCGGATCGATGAGTGAGTGTTCGGCTTCCATCGCATCGAGCACTTCGAGGGCGTCCGGCTCCTGGCCGAGCCGGGTGCGCATCAGCGGCCAGAGGAACTCGTCCTCGATCATGTGATGCTGATGCAGTTCCCGGCTGAAGCCGTGCCAGCCGAGCAGCACCGCATCGTGGGTGGCCGGGTCCTCGGGGACACCCTTCTCGGCGACCCGGGCGAGGCGTTCGGAGTCGCGCCGGAAGGCGTCGTGGATGAGGTACATGACCTCGAGATCGGCATCGGACATCGGGGTGGATTTCGTGGTAGTCATCGGTCCTTACCTCCTGGCTGGCCCCGTCTCCAGATTCCGATCTCCCATGTCCGTTCTCAATCCCACTTTCGTGGGGAATACTGGCTCCATGGACGCGGCGCGCTCTGCCGCCCGATTGAAGTCGACGGTCCGCCGCGCGGCACGGACTGCGACCGATTCCGCGGATTTTCGGACACACATTCTCGATGCACTTCGCGAACAAGTCCCGTTCGACGGCGGGGTCGTGGCCCTCCTGGATCCCGCGGTCCGCGTTCCGACGGCGGCGACGAACATCGGTTTCGACGACAATGCCGGAAAACTCTGCGCCGAACTCGAATACGGACCGGACCCGGACACCTTCAGTTTCGACGAGTTGTTTCGCCGACCGGGTGGAATCTGCAGTGTGCGGCAGGTGACCGGTGGACGATTCAGGACTTCCCGGCCCTACCGCGAATTCCTCGAACCGATCGGGGTCGACGACGATGTGCGCATGCTGCTCCGCAGCCGGGACGGAACGTGTTGGGGTGTAGCCGAATTGTCGAGGTCCGAGATGGCCGCGTTCACCGAGGCCGAGATCGGTATCCTCGCCGCGGTCCTCCGCGACATCGGTGACGGTCTTCGGACGAGCCTGCTCCGCCAGGCCGCGTACACGAATTCGGACTCGGATGACGGTCCTGCGGTCGTGATTGTGGACGACCACGACGAAGTGGCGATGACGACACCGGCGGCGCGTGACTATTTCGACCGGCTCGGCTGGACGGCATCCGCCCGGCCGGCGGGGGAACTACTGGTGCGCTTCATCGCGATGCGGGTTCGTTCCTCCGGCGGCGGGCCGGTCGTGGTGCGGGCGCGGACTCTTGACGGCGAATGGGTCGTGTTGCGGGCCGTGGGGACCGCGGACGGGACCGGGTCGCCCGGGGTGGTGGTCAACATCGAGCGAGCGCACCTGCCCGAGGTCGTCACGTTCATCGCCGCGGCTCACGGCCTGTCGGCGCGGGAAACCGACGTGGTGCGTCAGGTGCTGGCCGGACGCACCCGTGAGGAGATCGGGCGAGCGCTGTTCATCAGCCCGTACACCGTGCAGGACCATCTCAAGAGCATCTTCGCCAAGACCGGGATGCACAGCCGGCGCGACCTGGTGGCGCGGCTTGCATGGTCGCACTACGTGCCGCGGCTCGGTGATCCGGTGGCGTCCGACGGTTCCTTCGCGGCCGCGTCGAGCGGGTGACATCCCCGGTGCCCGCGGGCATCGAAATGCAACATGTTTCAGTTTTCGGCGTCCGGCGGTTATCGTGACGGACAGCAGGTGACGGAGCCCACACCGGCGGAGCGGCCGTCACCCCACGCCGTCACCACGAGCGGAAGGACGACCATGACCGAGGAGTACGCCGACCTGCACCGGCCCGTGTTCACCGCGGACCTGCTGATCACCGCCCTCGACCGAAGCGCCGACAAGCCCGCGCTGTACCTCGGCGACGTGGTGCTCACCGGCGGTGAAATGCGCGACGAGATAAGCCGGTTCGGTCAGGCGCTCGCGTCCGTCGGCGTCGGGCAGGGCTCGTCGGTGGCCATGCTGTCGAAGAACCGTCCCGAGGTGCTCATCTCCATGGGCGCGACGATGATCGCCGGCTGCCGCAACAGTGCCCTGAACCCGATGGGATCGCTGTCGGATCACCTGTACATCGTCGAAGATGCGGCGATCGAAACCCTCATCTTCGATCCCAACCACTTCGAGGAACGGGCCGCCGAACTGAAGGCGCAGATCCCCACTTTGAAGAACGTGTTCTCGCTCGGTCCGTCGGAGGTCGGCACCGACATCCTGGCGCTCGCTGCGACGTTCACGCCGCAGCGCCTCGTCGCCGCGCCGGTGGACGCCGAGGACACCTCGAGCATCGTCTACACCGGCGGCACCACCGGCAAGCCGAAGGGCGTGATGGGGGCGTTCCGGTCCGGTGTCGCGCTGACCCAGATCCAGATGGCCGAATGGGAGTGGCCCGAGGAACCCCGGTTCCTGATCTGCACGCCGCTCTCGCACGCGGGCGCCGCGTTCTTCGTCCCCACCCTGCTGCGCGGCGGGTCGCTGTACGTCCTGCCGTACTTCGACCCGGCCCTGGTGCTGGAAACCATCGAGAAGCATCGCATCAACGCCACGATGCTCGTGCCGACGATGATCTACATGCTGCTCGACCACCCCGACTTCGACAAGCGCGACCTGTCGAGCCTGCAGACGCTGTTCTACGGCGCCTCGGCGATGTCGCCGGCGCGGCTGCGTGAGGGCATCGAGCGGCTCGGCCAGGTGTTCTTCCAGTTCTACGGGCAGTCCGAGTGCGGCATGACCATCTCGGTGCTCCGCAAGAGCGAGCACATCGCCGACGACCCCGAGCGCCTCGCGACCTGCGGCCGGCCCGTGCCGTGGCTCGACGTGCGCCTGCTCGACGACGACCTCAACGAGGTGCCGCGCGGCGAGCTCGGCGAGATCTGCGTGCGCGGCCCCCTGGTGATGAAGGGCTACCTGAACAAGCCCGCCGAGACCGCCGAGGCGCTACGCGGCGGCTGGCTGCACACCGGCGACGTGGCCCGTGCCGACAAGGACGGGTTCCTCACCATCGTCGACCGCAAGAAGGACATGATCGTCACCGGCGGTTTCAACGTCTTCCCCCGGGAGATCGAGGACGTCATCTCGTCCCATCCCGCGGTCGCGTCGGTCGCGGTGGTCGGGGTGCCGGACGTCAAATGGGGCGAGGCCGTGAAGGCCTGCGTCGTGCTGCGGGACGGGCAGACGGTCACGGCTGAGGAATTGATCGAGAGCGTGCGCGCGGCAAAGGGTTCGGTGCACGCGCCCAAGTCCGTCGACTTCCTCGACTCTCTGCCCCTGACTCCGCTGGGGAAGCTGGACAAGAAGACGCTGCGCGCGTCCTACCGGTAAGTGCGGCTGGCGCCGCCGGTGTGCCTTTGTGGCGGTCAGGGCCGCCAGAAAGGCACATCGGCAGCGCAGCTGCACTCGGACGGTGAGCGACGTCGCCACCCGAGGCGGACGAGGACCGCTTCGACCTCGGCCGCCACGCCGCACGGGTCGCGGACGACTTCGTCGTAGCCGTAGACCAATCGGGACCGGCCGACCAGTTCGGCGGCGTTGTCCCGGCGACGGTCGCGGAAGGCGACCTCCGCCATCGCGTGGAACCGGCGCCCGTCGAGCCGGACCGTCAACGCGGCTCCGTGGGTGTCGTACGTGCAGTCCTCGTACAGAGTTCGCCCGTCGACGACCACCGGGGTCTGACGGTCCGCCGACGGCAGACCGTGGCGGCGCTCGACGTCGGTGGCGTACCGGAACTCGAGCATCGACTGGACGCCCGAGGCGAGCAACCCGGCGGCATCCTCGAGTGTCCTGCGGTAGCGATACGGCTTGCGCTCGTGCATGCGACGTCGCACCTCCGACAGGGGAATCCGCCCGTTCGTCACGATGCGCACCAAGGCGCTGTAACCGTCCTGCACAGTGGGTTCGGCCGTCGCCAGATCGATGGCGGTATCGGCTGTACTTGTGCGCGGCGGCATCGTCGGCACCGCAATGTACGGATGCGCGCGGCTGCGGTGGACGATCACGCCGGGATGCAGCATCTCCCCGTAGTGCGGCAGTCGGACGTCGCGGGGTTGCGCGGTCGCGAAGGTCGCGGGCTGACCCCTCGTAGACAGACCGAACGGGACGGTGACGTGCACGGGTGCGAGCGGGTCGATCGGCAGCAACCCCCACTCCTCGGCGGCCGTGCGATGGCTGAGGACCGCGACGTCGCCGCAGAACGCCAAGGCGGCGGCGAGGATCGCCGGGCGAGGTAATGGGCCGGTGGTCACCGAATACACACCGTGGAGGACCTGCTGCCAGCGACCTCGGTCGAGGCGGTGGCGTATCCCGTGCCACGTGAATCCGTGATGCATCAGCTGGGCGCGGGTGACGATGCCGTGCTGGAACGCGACGACCCGGTCGAGTTCGGGGATCTCCGGAAGGAACGACACGCCCTCATGATTGCCGTGTAGACCGCGCAGCAACGTCCGCGAACGGCGGATCGGCGAAATCTGTGGATGAACAGGGCGGGTGGGGATAACCCCGCGGTGTGCACATGTGGCGGCGCCAACCGCCACAAAGGCACACGGGCGGCGTCAGCCGCACTACAGCGGATCGAAACTGATGTTCTGGCGCGGTGTTCCGGCCGCGGACAGGGCGTACAGCGTCGTCTTGATCATCGAGGGGGAGCCGGCGATCTGGATCTGCCGGTCCGCCCACGACCCGAACTGGGCCACGACCTTACCGAGCTTGCCGTACATCGTGCGGTGCAGACCGGTCGGCGGTTCCAGCACGGGAACCGGGTGCCACCAAGGGTTTTCCTTCTCCTCGACCACTGGGACGACGGTGAGCCAGGGGTTGGTCATCGCCAGGTGCCACAGCGTCTCGATGTCGTAGAGGTCGCACGGGTACTTGCCGCCGTAGAACAGGTGGACGCGCGGATTGTCCCCGCGCATCGCCATTTCCATGAGCTGCGCGCGCAGCGGGGCCAGGCCGGTGCCGGAGGCGATCATCAGCACGTCGCCGCGCGCACGGTCGACGTGCAGACCGCCCAGCGGCGGGCCGATGACCCACCGGTCGCCGACCGCGGTCTCGCCGACGAGGGCCGGGCTCACCCAGCCGCTGGACACGCGCCGGACGTGGAACTCGATCTGTCCCTGGGGATTCGGCGGGATCGCCGCGGACAGGTACCGCCACATCTGCGGGCGGTGCGGGGTCTGCACGCTCATGTACTGACCCGCGTGGTACGGGATGGGGGAGTCGGTCTCGAGCCGGATGATCGCCAGGTCCGGCATCACCCGTTCGTGGCCGACGACGGTCGCGCCCCACACGGCGGGCAGGTCGTCCTCCGCGGACGCGATGGCCATGGCGGCGACGAGCCGGCTGATGATCTCGCGCCAGGTGTGTTCGAGGGCGGCCGTCCACAGGATGAGCGGTGTGCACTCGCGGACCGCGACGAGCATCGCCGCCCCGGCCGCCCGGAAGTGCTCGGGTCGCACCCCGTACTTGCGGTGGTCACGGGCGAGCTGAGAGAGGAACGCCTCGACGACGGCGAAATCGCCGAGTCGGTTGACGGCCCACCCGACCGCGGTCGCGAACCGGTGCCGCATCGATTCCATGCCCGCCGGGAACAGCTCGCGCAGGGACGGGTTGTCCGCCCACAGTGCGGTATAGAACGCGGACGCGAACCGTTCGGGGCCGGTGGGGGTGGCGACGATCGACGCGAAACTGAGCTGGACACGGGCGATGGCGAAGGCCTCCACGCCACCCTCCCACGTGCTGTTCCTGCTGGTCGGCCGCCACTGTAGCCGTTCCTTGATCAATCGCGCCACCAACAGGTGACGTCCGACCGCGGCGGATAGCGCACACTGGAAGCGGGAGGGTGACGCAGATCACCGAAATTCCCAAACTTGAGTGGAACAAACTCAACTTTGGACCCGTTGATCACATCGAGTTCCCGCGGACGGTACTGCGGGCGTAAGAATTGATACGGACACACTCAAGAATGGAAGGGGCCCGTAGTGGACTCGTTCAATCCGACCACGAAGACCCAGGCTGCACTGACCGCTGCGCTCCAGTCGGCGTCCGCTGCGGGCAACCCGGAGATCCGACCTGCCCACCTGCTGGTGGCGCTGCTCGATCAGACCGACGGCATTGCCGCGCCGCTGCTCAAGGCCGTCGGCGTCGATCCCCTCGTCGTCCGGCGGGAGGCCGAGAACCTCGTCGACCGGCTGCCCAAGGCCAGTGGCGCGACCACCACACCGCAACTCGGCCGCGAGGCCGTCGCGGCGATGACCGCTGCCCAGCATCTGGCGACCGAGCTCTCCGACGAATACGTCTCCACCGAGCACGTCCTCGTCGGGCTCGCGAGCGGCGACTCGGACGTCGCCAAGCTCCTCGCCGGCCACGGTGCCACCCCGGCCGCGCTGCGCGAGGCGTTCACCGCCGTGCGCGGCACCGGCCGCGTCACCACCGCCGACCCGGAAGCGACCTACCAGGCGCTGGAGAAGTACTCGACGGACCTCACGGCCCGTGCCCGCGAAGGCAAGCTCGACCCGGTCATCGGGCGCGACAACGAGATCCGGCGCGTCGTGCAGGTGCTCTCGCGCCGCACGAAGAACAACCCGGTCCTCATCGGCGAGCCGGGCGTCGGCAAGACCGCCATCGTCGAAGGGCTCGCGCAGCGCATCGTCGCCGGCGACGTCCCCGAGTCATTGCGCGGCAAGACCGTCATCGCCCTGGACCTGGGGTCGATGGTCGCCGGCGCCAAGTACCGCGGCGAGTTCGAGGAACGCCTCAAGGCCGTCCTCGACGAGATCAAGCAGTCCGCCGGTCAGATCATCACGTTCATCGACGAGCTGCACACCATCGTCGGCGCGGGCGCCACCGGTGAATCCGCGATGGACGCCGGCAACATGATCAAGCCGATGCTGGCCCGCGGTGAGCTGCGGCTCGTCGGCGCGACCACCCTCGAGGAATATCGCAAGTACATCGAGAAGGACGCCGCCCTCGAACGTCGATTCCAGCAGGTGCTCGTCGGCGAACCGAGTGTCGAGGACACCATCGGCATCCTGCGCGGGCTCAAGGAGCGGTACGAGGTGCACCACGGCGTGCGCATCACCGACTCCGCGCTCGTCGCCGCCGCGACCCTCTCGGACCGGTACATCACCTCCCGGTTCCTGCCGGACAAGGCCATCGACCTCGTCGACGAGGCCGCGTCCCGGCTACGGATGGAGATCGACTCGCGTCCCGAGGAGATCGACACGGTCGAACGCATCGTCCGTCGCCTCGAAATCGAGGAGATGGCGTTGCAGAAGGAAACCGACGAGGCCTCGAAGGAGCGGCTCGAGAAGCTGCGCAGCGAACTCGCAGACGAACGCGAACGCCTCAACCAGCTCACCACCCGCTGGCAGAACGAGAAGGCCGCGATCGACTCCGTCCGCCAGATCAAGGAACAGCTCGAAGCCCTGCGTGGTGAGGAGGAACGAGCCGAACGCGACGGCGACCTCGGCAAGGCCGCCGAGCTGCGGTACGGCCGAATCCCTCAGCTGGAGAAGCAACTCCAGGCCGCCGCGGAAGCCTCCGGTGCCGCCGCCGACGGCGACGTGATGCTCAAGGAGGAGGTCGGACCGGACGACGTCGCCGACGTCGTCGCCGCCTGGACCGGCATCCCCGCGGGCCGCATGCTCGAGGGCGAGACCGCCAAGCTGCTGCGCATGGAGGACGAACTCGGCAAGCGTGTCGTCGGGCAGACCGAGGCCGTGCAAGCCGTCTCGGACGCGGTGCGCCGCGCCCGCGCCGGCGTCGCGGACCCCAACCGGCCGACCGGCTCGTTCCTGTTCCTCGGCCCGACCGGTGTCGGCAAGACCGAGCTCGCGAAGGCGCTCGCGGACTTCCTGTTCGACGACGAACGCGCCATGGTCCGGATCGACATGTCCGAATACAGCGAGAAGCACTCGGTCGCGCGGCTCGTCGGTGCACCTCCGGGCTACGTCGGTTACGAGGCCGGGGGTCAGCTCACCGAGGCGGTGCGTCGCCGTCCCTACTCGGTGGTGCTGTTCGACGAGGTGGAGAAGGCCCACCCGGACGTGTTCGACACGCTGCTGCAGGTGCTCGACGACGGCCGGCTCACCGACGGTCAGGGCCGCACGGTGGACTTCCGCAACACCATCCTGATCCTCACCTCGAACCTCGGTTCGGGTGGCGACAGGGACCAGGTGATGGCCGCGGTGCGGGCTGCGTTCAAGCCCGAGTTCATCAACCGGCTCGACGACGTCGTCATCTTCGACTCCCTGTCGGAGGAGCAGCTCGAGCAGATCGTCGAGATCCAGCTCGGTCAGCTCGCCGAGCGGCTCGCGGCGCGCCGGCTCACGCTGGACGTCAACGGTGCCGCCCGGATGTGGCTCGCGGTGCGCGGGTACGACCCGCAGTACGGTGCCCGACCGCTGCGTCGCCTCATCCAGCAGGCCATCGGTGACCCGCTCGCCAAGAAGCTGCTCGCCGGTGAGATCCGCGACGGTGACACCGTGCATGTCGGTGTCACCGACGACGGCGAGCGCCTGACGATCGGGGCCTGACCTACCCTCGTGCGCGTTTCCGGTAGCAGCCGCTACCGGAAACGCGCACGGGTACCTTGGGAGAGACCATGACGAATCCGCAGGATCCGCGCACACCGCAGGAGCGCGCGTACTCGCTCGACGAGTCGCACGACGAGACGCGGGTGCTGCACACGTCCGACCCGACCGAGGCATACGGTCGCCCCCAGCCCACGCAGGCGCTGCCGCCCTACGGCCAGGCGCCGGGCCAGGGCTATCAGCAGGGTTACCAGCCGACCCAGCAGTTCTCACCCACCGAGCAGTACCGGCAGTACCAGCCGACACAGCAGTACCAGCCGACACAGCAGTACCAGCCGACACAGCAGTACGGCTACGGGCCGGGCGGGCCGGGCGTACCGCCGGGACCGTCGCCGACACCGGAACCCCGGGAACCGCGCCGACGCCGCTGGCTGCTGCCGGCACTGGCGGCTCTCGTCGTCATCGCCCTGGCAGCTGTCGTCGGATACCTGCTCAGCGGCGGCAGCGGCAACGACGCCCCGACCGCGTCGGCTCCCACGACCGCCGTCGCGCCGCCACCCGCGGCGACGAGGACGCAGCCGCCGACCCTCGAACCGTCGCTGCCTCCGACCCTTCCGCTCGATCGGCTGCCCGGTGGGCTCGGCGACGCCATCGGATCCAACGGCACGACCATCGGCACCATCACGGCGAACGACGGATCGAGCATCACGATCAGCGGGATCGGAGGCTCGATCGTCACCGTCCGGGTGACGCCCGAGACCCAGATCATCGCCCTCGCGGGTTCCTCGCCGTCGGCGCTGCGGGTGGGGGATACCGTCCTCGCGCAGGGCACACCCGTCCGGGACGGCGAGATGACGGCGGACACAATCGTCAGCGCGACCGTGCCCGGCTTCAACCGTTCCGGCAACTGAACACGCTACGCTGGGCCCGATGACGGTTATGTGGTTCGGTCTTGCAGCGGTCGCGCTCCTCGGCGCGCTCGTGCTGCTCTACATCGACCGCACACGCCGGGAGCAGTCCGGGCGGGTGCGGGAGATCTGGGCGCGTGCACAGGGCTACAAGTACACCGCGTCCGACGGTTCGTTGCCGTCGAACTGGCATCGTGCCGCTCTCGCGAAGCAGGAGTACCTGGGCGCGATCGATGTCGTGCACGGCGTGCGCCGGGGCGACGAGTTCCTGCTCTTCGACATCGAGGAGACCGCCACCATCGTCGCGGTGCGCCGCAAGGTCGGGTCCGACGTGGACATCGACCTGCGCCTGAAGTCGACCCCGCCGCCGAAGGATCCCGACATGAATCTGCTCGGGTCCATCGGGCCGCGGGTGGTGTTCACGACCGATCTCGAGATCGCGCGGCGCGTCTGCGACCAGCGGATGGTCGCGTTCACCGAGTCGATCCCGCCGCACGTGCAGATGCTGTGGAGCGAGAACGAGTGGACCCTCGGTTCGATCCCGCTGAACAGCAACGGTCGCGAGTGGGACGCCGCGATCGACACCGTCGCGCGGCTCTCGGGGATTCTGCACGTGCTGCCCCCGGTCGTGGAACCGGCCGAGATGGACCGCGGCATGCACGACCCCGGCCGGCCGTCGGCGCACCACTGACACCGCGCACCCGGTATTACTTGCGGGTAAGGACCCGCTAGTGTGACCGGCATGACACCGGATCGTTCTGCTCGACCCGTCGCTCTCGTCACCGGCCCCACCTCGGGCATCGGCGCCGGATTCGCCCGTGCGCTCGCCGCTCAGGGCTACGACCTCGTGTTGGTGGCCCGCAACGAGACGAAACTGGCCGACCTCGCGGCCGACCTGAAGGGCCGCCTCGGCGCCGAATCGGAGATCCTGGCGGCCGACCTCGCGACCGAGCCGGGACGGACCCGCGTCGCCGAACGGCTCGCTCGCGGTGTGGACATGCTCGTCAACAACGCCGGCTTCGGAACGACCGGCGAGTTCTGGACGGCGGCACCGGAACTGCTGCAGGCGCAGCTGGACGTGAACGTCACAGCGGTGATGCAGCTGACGCGCGCGGCGCTGCCGCCGATGATCGCGGCCGGTTCCGGCCGCATCGTCAACGTCGCCAGCGTGGCGGGCCTGTTGCCCGGCCGGGGCTCCACCTACTCGGGCAGCAAGGCCTACGTCGTCTCCTTCACCGAGGGGCTGGCCGGCGGTCTCGCGGGGACGGGCGTGCAGGTGCAGGCGCTGTGCCCCGGTTTCGTGCACACCGAGTTCCATCGCCGCGCGGGCATCGAGATGGACTCGATCCCGGAGTGGATGTGGCTCGATGTCGACACGGTGGTGCGTACGTCCCTCGCCGACCTCGAAGCGGGGAAGGTGCGCAGCATTCCCGGCCTGCAGTACAAGGTCCTCACCACCGCGGGCCGGCTCGTCCCGGTCAACCTCGTGCGGCGCCTGACGAACCTCTTCGGCCGGGGCCGCGGCCGCACCTGACAGCGTGCGCCAGGTCACGGTCCGGACACACCCTGCGGACACGCGGGACCGGTGATGCGCACGCATGGACCACCTCGGTACATTTCTGCGCGTGACCGTTGTGGCTGTTGTGATCGCTGTGATTGTGCTGCTCGTGCTGTCGACCCGCACGGCGATGCGCCGCGCGCAGAAGCTCAGAGCCCGACACCGCGACAGTCTGCGCCTGCTCGCCAACGAACTCGACGATCGCTACGATCTCGTGCCCGCGCTGATCGCGGCGTCGGCCGGTGCCGGCGTCGAACGCAGCCGCATCAGCCCGGTCGTCGGCGCCCGCACCCTCGCGATCGCGATGCGCGACCAGCGTCTCGGCCTCGGCGAGCGCGCGGCCGCCGAGAACACGCTGTCCGCGACGCTGCACGAACTCATCGGGGACCCGGACGATGGCACCCACTGGCCGTTCATCCGCGTCGCCCGGGAACTGCGGAAACGAGAGGTGCGCATCGCCGGGGCGGCGCGCGTGCACAACGATCTCGCCCGCGAGATCAACAGGACGGTGAGCCGCTTCCCGTCCTCGATCTTCGCGAAGCTCGCCGGGGTGGAGGCCGTGCCCCTGTTCGAGGTCACCCTGCTGCCCGAGGAGACGGTGCAGGCGGAGGACACGGTCCGGGTCGAGGTCGCGCAGCCGGTCGCGACCGAGGGCGGGGAAACGTCGAGCACCGTCGCGGCCTGACCGTACGTCGCACCGACTAGGCTTCTTGCCGCCGGTCCCGCGGGCCGGCGGCACGAACAATCGACGGTGAGGACGAGCGATGAGTGATCGCGAAGAGCTGGCTGCGCTGGTGCGTGAGCTGGCAGTGGTGCACGGCAAGGTGACGTTGTCGTCCGGTAAGGAAGCCGACTACTACGTGGACCTGCGCCGCGCGACCCTGCATCACCGGGCGGGTCCGCTGATCGGCAGCCTGCTGCGCGAACTCGTCGCCGACTGGGACTTCGACGCCGTCGGCGGGCTCACCATGGGCGCCGATCCGGTCGCGCTGGCCGTGATGCACGCCCCGGGCCGGCCCATCGACGCGTTCGTCGTCCGCAAGGCCGCGAAGGCCCACGGCATGCAGCGTCAGATCGAGGGACCCGACGTCGTCGGCAAGCGCGTGCTGGTCGTCGAGGACACCACCACCACCGGCAACTCGCCGCTCACCGCCGTCAAGGCGCTGCGTGAGGTCGGCGCGATCGTCGTCGGTGTCGCGACGGTCGTCGACCGGGCCACCGGTGCCGACGCCGTCATCGCCGCCGAGGGTCTCGAGTACCGCTCGCTGCTGGGCCTGGCGGACCTGGGCCTCGAGTAGCAGCCGGTGACCCCGCGGGTGCGCCGCACCGTCACGCACCTCGCGGACGGTCGCGAACTGATCTGCTTCGACGACACCGAACCGTATGTCTCCGGTGGTGCCGCGCGGGATCTGCACGACACCCGCGACCTTCCGCCGGTGACCGCGACGTCGGAACTGCGTCTGGATCCGCTCACCGGTGAATGGGTGACGTTCGCGGCGCATCGGATGGACCGCACGTTCCTGCCGAGCGCCGCGGACTGCCCGCTGTGCCCGACCCGTCCGGGCGGTCCGCCGACGGAGATTCCGGCCGCCGACTACGACGTGGTGGTGTTCGAGAACCGATTCCCGTCGCTGACCCCCGGCGGGGATGCCGCCCCGGCCGTCGACGACGAATCGATGTGGCCCCGGCGACCGGCCGGCGGACGCTGCGAGGTGGTGGCGTTCACCTCCGATCACGACGCACGGTTCGCGGATCTGCCGGTGTCGCGGGCGCGCACCGTCGTCGACGTTCTCGCCGACCGCACCACCGAACTCTCCGCGTTGCCCGGTGTGCGGCAGGTGTTCTGCTTCGAGAACCGCGGCACGGAAATCGGTGTGACACTGGAACATCCGCACGGGCAGATCTACGCGTACCCGTTCCTGCCGCCGCGGTCGCAGGTGCTGCTCGACCGTGCCCGCGCCCACCGGGCGGCGACCGGACGGTCGCTGCAACGCGACGTGCTCGACGCCGAACGCCGCGCCGGCACCCGCGTCGTCGCGGCCGGTGCGCACTGGACCGCGTATGTGCCCGCGGCGGCCCGCTGGCCCGTCGAGGTGCACGTGGCCCCGCACCGCGACGTTCCGGATCTGGCGGCGCTCACCGACGACGAACGCGACGAGCTGGCGCTGATGTACCGGGACGTGCTCGGCCGCGTCGACCGGTTCTTCGACGGGCGGGACCGGGTGCCGTACGTCGCGGCGTGGCACCAGGCCCCGGTGGGGGACGGTCGCGAACACGGGCGGCTGTTCGCGCAGGTGTTCTCGGTGCGCCGCGCCGTCGACAAGCTCAAATATCTCGCCGGATCGGAATCGGCGATGGGGGCATGGATCAGCGACACGACGCCCGAGCGCATCGCGGCACGTCTGCGGGAGGTCGCGGAATGAGCGTGTGCAGCGACGCCCGCGCGCGGTTCGTCGACGACTTCGGCGGAACCCCGGACGGGGTGTGGTGCGCGCCCGGGCGGGTCAACCTGATCGGCGAACACGTCGACTACGCGGACGGGCTGTGCCTGCCGATGGCACTCGACCACCGCACGGCCGTCGCGGTGCGCCGCCGCGTCGACGGGATCCTGCGACTGCGCAGCGCCGGATTCCCCGAGGTCGACGTCACCGTCACCGACCTCGCGTCCCGCGCGGTCCCAGGCTGGGCGGCCTATGTCGCCGGGGTCGTGTGGGCCCTCGGACCGGCCGGTTTCGCAGGAGCCGACGTCGCGGTGGCCTCGGACGTCCCGGTCGGTGCGGGGTTGTCGAGTTCCGCGGCGCTCGAATGCGCGGTCGCGCTGGCGCTGGCCGAACTGTACGGACGGGCCACGGACGACACCGGCCGCGCGGCGCTCGCGTCCGCCTGCATGCGCGCCGAGAACGACTTCGTCGGCGTCCCCACCGGTGGTATGGATCAGCAGGTCTCGCTGCGCGGGCGGGCCGGGCACGCGATGCTGCTGGACTGCCGCACCGGTCAGGTCCGGCACGTCCCGTTCGACCCGGCCGCCGACGGCCTGACGTTGCTCGTCGTCGACACCGCCGCACCGCACCGCCTCGTCGACGGGCAGTACGCGCAGCGTCGCCGCGCGGTCGAGGACGCGGCGCGGCAACTCGGGGTCGCGATCCTGCGTGACGTGGAAGATGTTTCGGTTCTGCAGGATTCGCTGACGGACGAGGCGCTGCTGCGTCGGGCGCGGCACGTCGTCACCGAGGTCGGCCGGGTCCGTGCCGCGGTGGACGCGCTCGACGCCGGTGACGTGCGGGCGCTCGGCCCCTTGCTCGACGCCTCGCACCGCTCCCTGCGCGACGACTTCGAGGTCAGCTCCGTCGAACTGGATTCGGCCGTAGACGCCGCGCGCGACGCCGGGGCGCTCGGCGCCCGCATGGTCGGGGGAGGTTTCGGTGGTTCGGCGCTCGCGCTGTGCGAGGCGGACGCGGTCGAGGTGATCTCGCGTGCCGTGCTGGTCGCGGCCGAGCGGCGCGGACTGCCGCAGCCGAGATTCTGGGAGGTGGCACCGGCCGCCGGGGCCCACCGCTGCGACACGGCGTGAGCGGCGGAATGCGAACGGTACTGTGCCCTCCATGGGTGGGTTCAGCACAGCCGGGTTCAGCACAGCCGGGTTCAGCACAGGTTGGTTCGGCAGGAGGAAGTGGGGCGCCGAACATGCGGTGTTCGCCGCCGCGACCGCGGCGACGGTACTCGGTGGGGTGCTCGGCAACGAGAAGCTGCAGCAGGTCGCCAAACCACTGATCGCTCCGGCACTCGCGGTGCGGGTGCTGCGCCGCAGCCGGGACACCGACCGCGTCGAGACCGCGCTGCTGCTGGCCGGACTGGCGGCCGCGACCGTCGGCGACGTGTTCATGATCGACCCGGACGACGATCGGCGGCTGCTGCGCGGCGCCGCGTCGTTCGCGGTGATGCAGACGAGCTATTCGACGCTGCTGGCGCGGCGCGGTGCCCGTCCGCACGCGATCGCCGCGGTGCCGCGCGCGGCGGCCGCGCTCGGTGCCGGCAGCCTGCTGGCGGCGAAGTCCCGCAACGTCGCCGCGCCCCTGACCGGGTACGGGACGCTGCTCGCCACCACCGCGACCCTCGCGGCCGATCCGGTGCTCGCCCCGGGTTCGGAGCAGGTGGCGGGGATGCCGCGGCCGTCCACGGACCGGCGCAGCTGGCTCGGGCTGGGTGGTCTGGTGTTCACGATCTCCGACGGCACGATCGTGGTGCGTCGCGTACTGCTGAAGAACAGGAAGGTGCGGGCTGCGGCCGAAGGGTTGATCCTCGCGACCTACGCGGCGGCGCAGCTGCTGCTGGTGGAGGGCATGCTCGCCGGTCGCCGCAAGTGACCTCGGACGAACGTTCAGGGGACTACCGGGCAGCGGTGATCAGGCGGAACCTGTCGAGACGATGCTCGCCAGGCAGGTGAGCGCCGTCAGGTGCAGGTACGGCGTGTGATGGGTGCACCACGGGGAGGCGATGTTCGTGGGAGCGACCGGAGGCGACAGGGCGACGGCCGTGCCGGCGGATCCCACCGCAATTCCGGTCGCGATCGTCAGGACGCACATCGTTTTGCGCATGGAAACACCATTCCAAGCCGGTGCACGCCCGGGAAGACTTCGTCCGGACTACATGCCGCGGCCTGTGTCACCCGGCCGGTGACGCGAGCCGCTCACGGGCACAACACGATCCGATCGCGGTTCTTCGGATCGACCCGGATGGTGATCACCCGCCCCGGCTCGAAGGCCTCGGCGAATTCCGGGGTCACCTCGTAGACCACCCGGCCGCGGTAGGACTCGGAACCGGGCACCGTCAGGTCGAGGTCGAGTTCGGTGATCTCGCCGTTGTCGACGGTGTGTGCGATCGGGGTCGCCGAGCGGATCGTCGCCCACCCTTCGAGCCCGCGCCGGAGCAGGCGGCGGTCGCGGCGGGGCGGGCGTCCGGCGGCGATCATGGCCAGGCCCAGCGCGGAACCGTACGCGCAGACCAGGAAGATCACCTGGAATCCGATCGTGCCCTCGGGAGAGCCGCCCACGAAGTACGTGAGCCACAGGGCGAGTACGAGTACGTACCCGCCGGTGACGACGGCCACGGCACGCGCGACACGCTGGTGGTTCATGACTCCTCCGACACCAGGATAGTCCGCACGTGCGGTCGCGTCGGGGTCGCTAGGCTGGCGTTCATGCCTGCCACCAGCGTGTTCGTCACCGGCGCCGCCGCCGGTATCGGTCGTGCCACCGCCCTGCTCTTCGCGCGCCGCGGCTATCGGGTCGGCGCGTTCGACGTCGACGCCGAGGGCCTGGAGATCCTCGCGGCGGACCAGCCCGGGATCGTCACCGGGGTCCTCGACGTCACCGACCCGGAGCAGTGGGCACGGGCGCTGAAGGCGTTCTGTCCGGACGGTCGCCTCGACATCCTCGTCAACAACGCGGGGGTGCTGTCGTCGGGCCCGTTCGCCGACACTCCGATCGAACGGCACCGCCGGATCGTCGACGTCAACGTGACCGGCACCGTCAACGGTTGCCACGCGGCGTTCGAGTATCTGCGCGCCACCCCGGGCTCGCACCTGGTGAACCTGTGCTCGGCGTCGGCGCTCTACGGCCAGCCCGAACTCGCGACCTACAGCGCCACCAAGTTCGCGGTGCGCGGCCTGACCGAGGCCCTCGAGATCGAATGGGCCGAACACGACATCCGGGTGCTGGCGATGTGGCCGCTGTTCGTCGACACCGCGATGACCACCGGCATGGACACCGGCACGACCCGGTCCCTCGGGATCCACCTCACCGCCGACGACGTGGCGCGCGCCCTGTACGAGGCGACCCGGGCCGGGCAGCCGCGCTGGAAGGTGCACCGGCCGGTGGGATGGCAGGCGAAGCTGTTCGCCGCGACCGCGCAGGTGTCGCCGGCGCCGGTCAACCGTCTGGTGAACCGGTGGCTCACGGGCCACAGGTGACCGGCCGATAGAGTGACACCCGGGTCTTCGGAGGGAGTTGCGTGAACGTGCGTCGGGTGACGTCGATCGGTGTGGTGACGGTGGCGGGTCTGCTGCTCGCGGGATGCGGGAGCACGGACGAGAGCACGCAGACGGAATCCGTTGCGGCGGCACCGACTACCACCACGAGCACTCCGGCGCCGACCACCACGACCGTCGCGCCGGTGACCACGACGACGGAACCGGTCACCACGACCGTCGCGACGACCGAGCCGGAAGCACCGACCTCGCTCGTCGACGTGCCCTACGAGCGCAACGAGTCGTACTACTTCACCAGCCCGGACGGGCAGTTCCACTGCGGCATCGTCAAGCTGCCCACCCGCACCGAAGCCGGATGCGAAGGCGCCACCGATCCGGTTCCGCCGCGACCCGCCGACTGTGTCGTCAACTGGGGCAACGGTATTCGGGTTGCCAACGAGGGCGAGGGTGCGTTCATGTGCTCCGGCGGCCCGGTCTACCTGTCCGACGGTGACACCGCCGTACTGCCCGCCGGTGCGACGCTGTCGAAGCTCGGGTACTCGTGCACCACGACCGAGACGGACGTCACCTGCGTCAACGACGGCACCGGACACGGCTTCACGGTCGCGGCCGGTTCGAACGAGACGTTCTGACCGTGACCCCCGACGACGAGGCCGCCGGACCGACCGAGTGGGGTGAGCACCCGCACGGCGTCGGCCCCTGGATCGACGAGTTCGGTACCGAACGCCCGCAGGATCCGCGCTACGACCCGGAACTGCTCGCGCACGGCGACCGCCGCAACGTGGTCGACGCGTACCGCTACTGGACGCGGGAGGCGATCGTCGCGGACATCGACACGCGCCGGCATCCGCTGCACGTGGCGATCGAGAACTTCGGGCACGACGCGAACATCGGCACGGTCGTGCGCACCGCGAACGCGTTCGCCGCGGCCACCGTGCACATCGTGGGTCGCCGACGCTGGAATCGCCGGGGCGCCATGGTAACCGACCGGTATCAGCATCTGATGCACCATCCGGATGTGGACGCGTTGATCGATTGGGCGGCGGACCGCAACATCGAAATCGTCGCGGTCGACAACACCCCGGGTTCGGTGCCGTTGGAGACGACGACGCTGCCGTACCACTGCCTGCTGCTGTTCGGTCAGGAGGGGCCCGGCGTCACCGAGCGGGCTCGGGAGGTCGCGTCGACGACGGTGTCCATCGCGCAGTTCGGTTCGACCCGCAGCATCAACGCCGGGGTCGCCGCGGGAATCGCGATGCACGCCTGGGTACGTCAACATGCGGACCTGACGCGAGCGTGGTGACGTACGTCGCCTGGTGGTAGCACACCCATCGTGAAGTGAGGATGATCGACGTCATGTCGGAACTGTGGACCGAGCGGGCCGATGCCGCCGAGGCTGCCGTCGACTCCCGGCACATACGCCGGTTGTGGGCTCTGCCCGGTACCGCCATGGGGGTCGTCGGATGGCCCCCGGTTCGCCGCGAACGGCTGTTCCTCACGTGGCACTACTGGTGGCAGGCGCACCTGATCGATCTCGCCGTCGACGCCGCCGAACGCGATGCGACACCGCGACGCCGGCGACGCGTCGTCCGGCTCACGCGCACCCACCGCATCCGCAACCTCACCGGGTGGACCAACAACTACTACGACGACATGGCGTGGCTCGGCCTCGCGCTCGAACGCGCGCAGCGGCACCTGTTGGTGGATCACCGCAAGGGCATCGCGGATCTCGAGGATGCGCTGTTCGCGGCGTGGCAGCCCGAGCGCGGCGGCGGATTGCCGTGGCGTCGACGCGACAACTTCTTCAACACCCCCGCCAACGGGCCCGCCGGTCTCCTGCTGTCCCGCACCGGCAAGGTGTGGCGCGCCCAGGAGATCGCGGACTGGATCGACGAGACCCTCAAGGACCCCGAGACCGGCCTGATCTTCGACGGCATCCGCAACGGGAAGATCGAACGCGCGATCTACAGCTACTGCCAGGGCGTGGTGCTCGGACTCGAAACCGACCTGGCCATCCGCATCGGCGACGACCGGCACCGCAAGCGGGTGCACGCCCTCGTCGACGCCGTCGATCTCGAACTCGCCGACGCCAGCGTCATCACCGGCGGAGGCGGGGGAGACGGCGGACTGTTCAACGGCATTCTCGCCCGGTACCTCGCGATGGTCGCGACGAGCCTGCCGGTCCACGACGTCGACGACGAACGGGCCCGCAACACCGCCGCTCGCCTGGTGCTGATGTCGGCGGACGCGGCCTGGGACAACCGCCTGCAGATCGAGGAACTCCCGCTGTTCGGCCGGGACTGGTCGGTGCAGGCCCGGCTGCCCGGCTCCGGGTACGCCATCGCCCGGTTCTCCGGCGGTAGCGTCCACGAATCCGAGGTCGCCGAGCGGGACCTGTCGGTGCAGCTCGGCGGATGGATGCTGATGGAAGCGGCACACGCGGTCGCGACCGAGCGGGCTTTACGATCGTCGCAACCTTAACCCTGTTCGCGACGCGGGCCCGGGTCTACTTGTAGGAACATGACCGAACAACGACGTCAGCTCAGCCTCAACGCCTTCATCTATCCGACCGGCCACCACGAGGCATCGTGGCGGCATCCGGGCAGCACCCCGGAGCGGCTCTACGACGTCACGTACTACCAGGACATCGGACGGACCGCGGAGGCGGCGAAGCTCGACGCGGTGTTCCTCGCCGACGGTCCGGCGCTGCGCACCGACGTGCGGTTCAACGCGACCTACGGCTTCGAGCCGATCACGCTGCTCACCGCGATCGCGTCGGCCACCACCCACCTGGGTCTGATCGCGACCGCGTCGACCACCTACTACGAGCCCTACAACCTGGCTCGCCTGTTCTCCTCGCTCGACCACATCTCCGGGGGTCGCGCGGGCTGGAACATCGTCACCACCGGGACCGACAAGGCCGCCGCGAACTTCGGGCTCGACGCGCACCCCGACCACGCCACCCGGTACGAACGGGCCCGCGAGTTCGTCGATGCCGTCGTAAAGCTGTGGGACAGCTGGGAGGACGATGCGCTCGTCATCGACAAGGACCGCGGCATCTACGCGGACACCGGGAAGATCCACCCGGTCAATTTCGAGGGCAAGCACCTGAAGGTCGCCGGGCCGTTCGGTGCGGCACGCTCGCCGCAGGGACATCCGGTGCTCGTGCAGGCCGGGTCGTCCAACGACGGCCGTGACTTCGCCGGCCGGTACGCGGAGGCGATCTTCACCGCCCACCAGCGGTTGTCCGACGCGCAGGCGTTCTACGCCGACATCAAGAAGCGGGCGGTCGAATTCGGCCGCAACCCCGATCACGTGAAGATCCTGCCCGGCATCAGCCCGTTCATCGGCGACACCGAGGCCGAGGCCCACGCGCTCGAACGCGAGTTCAACGAGCTGACGGTCGTCGAGTACGGGCTGACCCAGCTCGAGAACATCGCGCAGGTGTCGCTGCGTCACCTCCGGCTCGACGAGACGGTCCCGCTCGACGTGTTCGGCGACGCGGGCACCGTCACCGACAACACCGCCAGCCGCAAGCAGGTCGTCGCGAACATCGTCGAACGCGACCGGCCGACGCTGCGCGGCCTGCTGCACCGGCTCGCGGGCGCGCGTGGACACCGCGTGTTCGCCGGCACCGCCGAGCAGGTCGCCGACACCATCGAGGAATGGTTCACGCAGGGCGGCGCGGACGGCTTCAACGTGATGCCGCCGCAGTACCCGCAGGGACTCGAGGCGTTCACCTCGCAGGTCGTGCCGATCCTGCAGGAACGCGGCCTGTTCCGCACCGAGTACAGCGGCCGCACGCTGCGCGACCACTTCGGGTTGCCGCGCCCGGCCAGCCAGTTCGCGGCCGTCGCGGTCTAGAGGCGGTACCCGGAAACGCACGAGGCCCCTTCCTCAGCGGAAGGGGCCTCGTCGTCGCCTCGGTCAGCTGTTCGGCTGACCCGGAGTCGGGATCGGCGTGGTGTCGACGGCCGAGTCGTCGGTGCGCCGCGGCTGGTCGGCGAACGCCGAGGTGTCGATGACCAGGGTCTTCTCGTTGTCGGAGCCCCGGTCCGCTGTGGTGGCGTTGCCCGGCGCGGGTGCGCTGCCGGACTCCTCGCTGTCGCCCTTGCCGAGGAAGCGCTTGCCGACCTCGATCATGATCGGCACGACGGAGACGAACACGATGAGCAGGAAGATCAGGTCGACGTTGTCGCGGATGAACCCGATCTGCCCGAGCAGGTAACCGAGCAGCGTGATGCCCGCGCCCCACAGCACACCACCGATGATGTTGTAGGTGATGAACACGCGGTAGGGCATCTTCGCGGCACCGGCCACGAGCGGCGCGAACGTGCGGACGATCGGGACGAACCGGGCCAGCACGATGGTGATCGGCCCGTGCCGCAGGAAGAAGGCGTGCGACTCGTCGATGTACTTTTTCTTGAAGAACTTCGCGTCGTTGCTCTTGAACAGGGCGGTGCCGCCCTTCGTGCCGATGAGATAGCCCACCTGGTCGCCGAGGATCGCAGCGATCGGGATCGCCACCAGCAGCACCCACAGCGGCGCGAACGGCTCGACCTCCGCGGACTTGCCTGCGACGATGAGACCGGCGGTGAACAGCAGCGAGTCGCCCGGCAGCAGCGGGAACAGCAGACCCGACTCGATGAACACGACCACCAGCAGGCCGATCAGGATCCACGTGCCGAACGAATTGAGCAGATTGACCGGATCCAGGAATCCCGGTAACAGGGCCAGATTGGTCACAGATTCCGAGGTTTCCAAGAAAGTCACGGTCTTCAGAGTACCGGCGGCACACGGACCGACGAGGCTCGGTGTCGCCGCGACCGGCCCGCGCCGCAGTTCGGAGCCGAACCCAACTGTGCAGTTCCGGGGACTGTTGACATACTGCAAGGACAACCCTTGCGCCTACCGGCACCGCAGGTAGGCGACAACATCTCATCTGGAGGACAGCCGCTGTGCCTATCGCGACTCCCGAGGTTTACGCCGAGATGATCGCCCGCGCCAAGGAGCACTCCTTTGCGTTCCCCGCGATCAACTGCACGTCGTCCGAAACCATCAACGCCGCCATCAAGGGCTTCGCGGACGCCGGTAGCGACGGCATCATCCAGTTCTCGACCGGTGGTGCCGAGTTCGGTTCCGGTCTGGGTGTGAAGGACATGGTGACCGGCGCGGTCGCGCTCGCCGAGTTCGCGCACGTCGTCGCCGAGAAGTACGACGTCACCATCGCCCTGCACACCGACCACTGCCCGAAGGACAAGCTCGACACCTTCGTGCGCCCGCTCATCGCGATCTCCCAGGAACGCGTGAACGCCGGCCGCAACCCGCTGTTCCAGTCGCACATGTGGGACGGCTCGGCCGTTCCGATCGACGAGAACCTCGAGATCGCCCAGGAGCTCCTCGCGGCCGCGCAGGCCGCGAAGATCATCCTCGAGATCGAGATCGGCGTCGTCGGCGGTGAAGAGGACGGCGTCGAGAACGCCATCAACGAGAAGCTCTACACCACGATCGAGGACTTCGAGAAGACCGTCGATGCGCTCGGCGCCGGCGACAAGGGCCAGTACCTGTTGGCCGCGACGTTCGGCAACGTCCACGGCGTCTACAAGCCGGGCAACGTCAAGCTCAAGCCGTCCGTCCTCGCCGAGGGCCAGGCCGCCGCCTCGAAGAAGCTGGGTCTGCCGGCCGGTTCCAAGCCGTTCGACCTGGTCTTCCACGGTGGCTCCGGCTCGCTGAAGTCCGAGATCGACGAGGCGCTGAGCTACGGCGTCGTGAAGATGAACGTCGACACCGACACCCAGTACGCGTTCACCCGTCCCATCGCGGCCCACATGTTCCAGAACTACGACGGTGTCCTCAAGGTGGACGGCGAGGTCGGCAACAAGAAGACCTACGATCCGCGCAGCTACCTCAAGAAGGCCGAGGCGTCGATGACCGCCCGCGTCATCGAGGCCTGCAACGACCTGAAGTCGGCCGGCCGTTCGGTCTCCGCAGGCTAGAACACCCCTCGTGCGTGTTTCCGGTAGCTCCGGCTACCGGAAACCCGCACGAGCGCTATTCGCCCCAGGTTTTCATTCGCCGCAGACCTTCCATTCCCCGCCCACCTCGGACAGGTCGAAGGTCCGCTCGGTGACATCGGTCGGTGTCCCTGTCGGATGCGCAGTGACCTGCACGATCGCGTGCGAGTCCGTGATCTGGACCTTGTCGATGCTCGTCACCACCGGCACCGAGCCCTGCTGCTCCGCCAATTCGTGGATCTCCGCGAACTTCGCCGGATCCACCGTCGCGTAGAAATCGGCCAGCCCCCCGCACGTCGACGTGCGCAGCGTCGCGAGGTCGCCGGCTGCGAGCGCCGTCACGAACGTGTCCACGCTCGCGCGTATCCGTGCCTCGGGGGAGTTTTCGGCCCGATGATCGAGATACACCAGCAGCGCCGACACGACGATCGCCGCGATCACCAGCACTCCCGCGACGGTCGCGGCGACGGCCCAGCGCTTGCCGCTGCGGCCCGAGGACGCCGGTTCGATGCGCTGCGGGGTCGGCTGCGGCTGGAAACGCTGCGGTTCGGGGCGGGCAGGTTCGGCCGAACGCGGCTCGATGCGCTGCGGCTGCCTCCTGTTGGGCACGTGCGCCCGCACCGGGATCTGCACGGTCTCGTCGTCGGCAGCCTCCGGTGCCGTCGCATCGGACTGCTCGGTCTTCTCGGTTTTCGCGCTCGCCTCGTCGGCCGAGGTTTCGGTGGCGTCGGGCTCGGCGGCGTCGGATTTGCGGGTCTCGGACGCGCGGGCGACGGGGATCGCCACGGTCTCGGCATCGGCGGCGGCGGGGATTGCGACGGTCGGCGCGGTATCCGCCGGGCTCTCTGCGGTCGTCCGGGTCCCGGCGCTCTTCGCAGCTCCGGCGTCCTCGGGCGTCCCGGTGTCCTCGGTGTCTCCACCTTCGGCACCGTCGGTCTTCTCGTCGGACTCGGCCTCGGGCGCTGCGGGCGGGGAAGTCTCGGATGCGCGGGCACCGGCGGCAGGGATCCCCACGGTCTCGGTGTCGGCGTCTTCCGGTGTTTCGGAACCTGCGGGCTCGTCGGTCACGCCTGCTTCGGCACTCTCGCCTGCGTCGGCACTGTCGCCCGACGACGCGGACGCTTCGGGCTCACCTGCCGCGCCGGACCCGGTGCCGGCGTCCACGGGGTTGTCCGATCCGGCGTCGTCGGATCCGGCCTGCTGCTGCGGCGCTGTCGCCGCGTCCGGGGGAGTGGAAGCGTCTTCGTTCTTCGGATCCGGCACGAATGCACCTCGTTCGACGGCCTACGGTTTCCCGGGCAGCCTATCCAGCCTCGAGCGCCGCCGGGCAGAATGGTCGCCATGACCTCTTTCGGTGATCTCCTCGGACCTCAGCCCACCCTGCTTCCCGGCGACGACGACGCGGAATCGGCACTGCTCAACCACGAGGACCCCGCGAAGGTCGCGGCGGACCATCCGACGGCGTCCATCGCGTGGGCGTACCTGGCGGAGGCCGCGCTCGAGCGTGGCGAGACGATCACCGCCTACGCATACGCCCGCACCGGCTACCACCGCGGCCTCGACCAGCTGCGGCGCAACGGGTGGAAGGGCTTCGGCCCGGTGCCGTTCGAGCACGAACCGAACCGCGGATTCCTGCGGTGCGTCGCCGCTCTCGCCCGGGCCGCGCAGGCGATCGGCGAGACCGACGAGCACGCCCGCTGCCTCGACCTGCTCGAGGACTGCGATCCGCGGGCCGCTCGTGAGCTCGGCGTCGAATAGGCGCCTGCTCGACCGAACCGAGATCCGCCGCCGCCTGCGGGGACCGGCGGCGAGACTGCGCAGGTCGGCTCTGCCGATCGTCCAGTGCGCGCTCGCGGCCGGTTTGGCCTGGTGGGTGGCGACCGGTCCGGTCGGGCACGAGCGTCCCTTCTTCGCACCGATCGCCGCGGTCGTGTCCCTCGGGTTGTCCCTGGGCGCGCGGCTGCGGCGATCGGTGGAGCTGGTCTGCGGCGTCACGATCGGCATCGGGGTCGGCGACCTGATCATCTCGATGATCGGCAGCGGTCCCTGGCAGATCGCGCTGGTCGTGGTGATGGCCATGTCCACGGCGGTACTGATCAACGGTGGCGTGATCTTCGCGATGCAGGCCGGCAATTCCGCGGTGCTGGTCGCCACCCTGATCCCGCCCGGAGGCACCGGGGGCATCGACCGGATGGTCGACGCCCTGGTCGGCGGCCTCGTCGGGATCGCGGTGGTCGCGATGGTGCCGACCCACCCGGTTCGCCGCGCGCGGCGCGACGCGGCGGGGATCCTGGCGACTGCCAGGGACGTGCTGTGGAAGGTCGAGGCCGGGTTGGTGGAGAACAATCCGAAGCCGATCGACGAGGCGCTGCAGCAGGCCCGCGCGACGCAGCCGGCGATCGACGGGATGCGCACCCACCTCAAGGGTGGCCGGGAGATCAGCCGGATCTCCCCGCTGTACTGGAACACCAAACCCCGGCTCGAACGGCTGACGGCGGCGGCCGATCCGATCGACAACGCGATGCGCAACATCCGGGTCCTGGCCCGGCGGTCGCTGTCGCTGGTGCGCGACGACGAGATCCTCGACCCTCGGCTCGTTCAGCGCATCCAGGACATCGCGAAAGCCCTCGACGTACTCCGCGAGATGATCCTCGCGGAGCCGGGGGATCAACCCGATCAGGCCGAGGCCGCGCGGGTGTTGCGCAGCGTCGCCCGCAAGATGAGGCCGGAACTGATCGAGGGTGCCGGCCTGTCCGCGACGGTGGTGTTCGCGCAGTTGCGTTCACTGATCGTCGACCTCATGCAGGCCGCGGGCATGGAACGCATCTCCGCGATCGCGACCCTGCCGCCGACCACGGACACTCCCGCCTATCGTCCCGAGCTCGTCAGCGACTACGACCCCGAACCCCGTCCCACCTCGGATGACGGGAACCGATTTCCGGCCTGACCGGGTGACGGATTCCCGTCCCCCACAGCGGGAGTATTGAATACATGCGCATGTGTGCATATGCTGTCCGGGATTCGGAGGGAGAGTCATGGGGGCCGGTCACGGGCATTCACACGGAGTGGGACGCGAGAACGGCGGCGTCGGTCCTTCCAGGACGACGATCCGCCGGATGGCGATCGCGCTCGGCATCCTCGTCGGATTCCTGATCCTCGAAGCCACCGTCGGCCTGCTGATCGGGTCGCTGTCGCTGCTCGCCGACGCCGGGCACATGCTCACCGACGTCGTCGGCATGTCGATGGGATTGGTCGCGCTCCTGCTGGCACGACGCGGCAGCACCGCCGCAGCCCGCACGTTCGGCTGGCACCGCGCCGAGGTGCTCACCGCGATGGCCAATGCCGTCCTGCTGCTCGCCGTCGCGGCCTGGGTGTTCTACGAGGCGATCGAGCGCATCGGTGACACCCCGGAACTGCCCGGGCTGGCGATGATCCTCACCGCTGCCGCCGGACTCGCCGCGAACCTCGTGGTGATGTACCTGCTGCGCAGCGACGCGAAGGACAGCCTCGCCGTCCGCGGCGCCTACCTCGAAGTGCTCGCCGACGCGGTCGGCAGCGTCGGCGTCCTGATCGCCGGTGCGTTGATCATCGGCTTCGGCTGGGACTACGCGGACATCGTCGTCGGCGTGCTCATCTCGCTGTGGGTCGTGCCGCGCGCGTTGAAGCTGGCCGCTGCTTCGCTGCGGATCCTCACGCAGGCGTCGCCGGCGCACCTGGACGTCGACGCGGTCCGCGCGGACCTCGCGGCCCTGCCCGGCGTGGCCGGCGTCCACGATCTGCACGTCTGGACTCTGACGACCGGAATGGACGTCGCGACCGTGCACCTGGTCAGCGACCACGACTCCCGATGGGTCCTCGACTCCGCCCGCACCGTGCTGTCCGGCCACGGCCTCGACCACGCGACCGTGCAGATCGAAACCGTCGTCGACGGACGCCGGTGTGAGGACGACGTCACCTGGTAGGCGGTCAGGTCAGCCGCAGCGTCCACCTGCCGTCACGGGCGTGCAGCCGGGTGATGCTCACCGGCCGCACGTCGACGCGCCAGAACGCCGAGACCGGAGCTCCCAGCGCACAGACCGTCGCGGCCCGCACCACCGACGGGTGCGTCACCGCCAGCCACCGGCCCGATCTGCCCGCCATCGTGTCGAGCCAGCATCGGGTTCGGTCGAGCAGCGTCGCGATCGATTCGCCGCCGTGCGGCGCCGCATGCGGATCGGTCAGCCAGACCGCGAGATCGGCCTCGGGCACCGCCGACATCGGCCGGCCCGTCCACGTGCCGTAGTCGAGTTCCCGCAGTGCCGCGTCCGGTTCCGCGCACATCCCCAGCGCAGCTGCGGTCTCGACGGTGCACCGCTCCGGTGCGCTCAGCGTGTGGTCGACGGCGGGCGCGTGGACGCGCCGGAGTTCGCGCCGGCCCCGATCGGACAGTGGGTCGTCGGCGGGGAAGCGCACGTCCGCGAGCGCGTCGGTGGACGCGTGGGCCAACAGCAGCAGGCGCAACACGAGCGATATTCGACCACAACGGTCTTCCGCTTGACATGCGCGGTGGCGCAGTGCAATTGTTCGGCGTACGCATGTGTCGAGGTGCAGGCAATCCGGTGGGAAACCGGAGCGGTCGCGCCACTGTGACCGGGCCGATGGTCCGGGAGCCAGAAAACTCCCTCGGCGCGTGACCTTTTCGATGGGACGCGTCAATCCCGAGGAGGCTCTTTCATGGCTGTCGTTCATCTTCCGGACGAGTCGCTGGGCAACGCTGCGCTCGCCGCGGCCGTCACCGCGACGATCCTGTTCGCATTCGTGGTGCTCTACCTGGTCGGATTCGATCAGGGCGCGATCTCCCGCAGCGGCATGTTCATGCACGAACTGATGCACGACGGCCGGCACCTGCTCGGTCTGCCGTGCCACTGAGCGCGGGTGGATCGATGCACCCCGCCACAACCGAATCGAAGTCCCTTCCGCTGACCGGCAGTTTCGTTCAGCTCCTGCTGCGCGGCCTGCTGGCCGGTCTCGTCGCGGGCCTGCTCGCGGGGTCGGTCGCCTTCGTCGTCGGCGAACCGCACGTCGAGGCGGCGATCGCCCTCGAGGAAGCGGCAGCGGATCACCGGCACCCGCACGACAGTGCAGAAGCTCAGGGCCACAGCCACGGTGAGGATGCCCTGGTCGGCCGCACCGGGCAGAAGGCCGGCCTGTTCCTCGCGACCACCCTCGCCGGCCTCGCGCTCGGCGCAATCTATGCGTCCGTACTGCATTTCGCTCGCAGGCACTCCGCGCTGTCCGGATGGTCGCTGGCACTGGCGACGGCGGCACTGGGCTGGGTCGCGATCGAGGCGGTTCCGTTCTTCGAGTACCCGGCGAATCCGCCCGCCGTCGGCGATCCGGAGACGATCGCCCAGCGCACCTGGTTGTGGCTCGCCGCCGTCGTGCTCGGCCTCGTGGCCGTCGCGGTCGCCGTGATCGTCCGGAAGACGCTGGCCGCGCAGGAATTGTGTACCGTGCGCCTCGGTGCGCCGGTGCTCGCCTTCCTCGCCGTCGTGGTCCTCGGCTACCTGGTGCTGCCGGCGATCGACGAGGTCTCCGACGACTTCCCTGCGACGCTGCTGTGGGAGTTTCGGATCTCGTCCCTCGCCGTGCAGGCCACGCTGTGGGCCGGGCTCGGTGTCGCCTTCGCGTTCCTGACCGAACGCGCCGATCGCCGCACCGCGGTCGCCTGACCGATGGGACAGGGTCTGCTCGTCGCCGGAACCACCTCGGACGCAGGAAAGTCCGTGGTGACCACCGGGATCTGCCGGGCCCTGTCCCGCCGCGGACTCGCGGTCGCGCCGTTCAAGGCGCAGAACATGTCCAACAACTCCATGGTCACCGTCGATCCGGTCACCGGCACCGGCGCCGAAATCGGCCGGGCCCAATGGATCCAGGCGGTCGCCGCCCGCGCGACCCCCGAGCCCGCCATGAATCCGGTGCTGCTCAAACCCGGCAGCGATCGCACCAGCCACGTCGTCGTCATGGGTGCACCGGCAGGTCGTCTCCAGGCCGGTGAATTCGCCGGTGGCCGGAAACATCTCGCCGAGGCGGCGTTCGCGGCGTTGGACGACCTGCGGTCCCGTTTCGACGTCGTCGTCTGCGAAGGTGCGGGTAGCGCCGCCGAAATCAATCTGCGTGCACACGATTACGTGAACATGGGACTGGCCCGGCACGGCGGGATGCCGACGATCCTGGTCGGCGACATCGACCGTGGAGGTGTGTTCGCCTCCATGTACGGCACGCTGGCGTTGCTCGACCCCGACGACCAGGCGCTGATCCGCGGTTTCGTGATCAACAAGTTCCGCGGCGACGTAGGGCTGCTCCGCCCGGGTCTGGACTCGCTGGAGAAGCTCACCGGCCGCCCGGTGCTGGGCGTGCTGCCCTGGCAGCGCGACCTGTGGCTCGACTCGGAGGATTCGCTGGCGCTGACGTCGCGTCCCGCCCACGACGGCGCAGGCTCGCTGACGGTGGCGGTCGTGATGCTGCCGCACATCAGCAATTTCACGGACGTCGACGCGCTGTGCCTCGAGCCCGACGTGCGGGTGCGGTTCGTCGACGATCCGCGGGCGCTGGCCGGCGCCGACGCGGTGATTCTCCCCGGTACCCGCGCGACCCTCGCCGACCTGGCATGGCTGCGGTCGCGGGGGCTCGACGTCGCACTGCTCGACCACGCCCACCGCGGCGGCGCGATTCTGGGGATCTGCGGAGGGTTCCAGATGCTCGGCGCGGTGATCGACGACCTCGATGGTGTGGAAGGGGTTGCGGGGGTATCTGCTCGGGGGCTCGGGTTGCTCGACGTGCGTACTGTTTTCGCGCGCGAGAAGGCGCTGCGGCTGCCGGCGGGGTCGGCGCTCGGTGTCCCCGCGTCCGGGTACGAGATCCACCACGGGCGGATCACCGTCGGCAGCGGCGAGGAGTTCCTCGGCGGCGCCCGATCCGGGTCGGTGTTCGGCACGATGTGGCACGGCAGTCTCGAGGGCGACGCCCTGCGCGCGGCCTGGCTGCGGGAGGTCGCGAGGGCGGCCGGTCGTCGGGTGCGCACGGGCGCAGTGAGTTTCCCGGTCGAACGGGAGGCGCGGCTCGAGGTGCTGGCCGATCTGATCGAGCAGCACGTGGACGTCGATCGTCTGCTGGGCATGCTGTCGGACAGGTCGCGACTGCCCACGCTGACCGGGGTCCTGGCGTGACCGTCCTCGTCCTGGGCGGAACCGGCGAGGCCCGTGCGCTCGCGGAGCACCTGCAATCGGACGGCACCGCGTTCGTGTCCTCCCTCGCCGGTCGGGTCACGGACCCGCGACTGCCGGTCGGGGAGGTCCGCATCGGGGGCTTCGGCGGGGTCGAAGGCTTGCAGAAGTTTCTGCGGGACAACGCGATCGAAGCCGTCGTCGACGCCACCCACCCGTTCGCCGCCGGCATCAGCGCGAACGCGGTGACGGCGTGTATGAGGGAGGGTGTCCCGTTGTTGCGGCTCGCACGCCCGGGCTGGGCGGGAACCGCCGGATCCGATACGTGGACGTGGGTCGACGGGCACGACGAAGCGGCAACGGCCGCCGCCGGCGGCGACCGCGTCTTCCTGAGCACGGGACGCCAGACCCTGCACCGATTCGTCGGTCCGCTCGCCCGGCACGAGACCCTGGTGCGGGTCGTCGACCCGCTGGACATCGAGGTGCCGGCCCGATGGACGGTGCTGCGCACCCGCGGGCCCTACACCCGCGAGGGCGAGCGAAACCTGATGCGGGAACACCACATCGACACCCTTGTCACCAAGGATTCGGGCGGCACCTACACCCGCGCCAAGCTCGACGCGGCGGCCGAACTCGGGGTGCGGGTGATCGTGGTGCGCCGGCCCGCCGTGCCGGAAGGGGTCGACACGGTCGCGACCGTCACCGCTGCGGTGTCGTGGGTGCAGCGCCGCTGAACTGTCAGCGTTGCCGAACTGTCAGAGTTGTGGTCCCTCGGCGCGTAGATCGTCGACCTTGCGCATCGCCTCCCGCAGCTCGGCGAGCCACGCTTCGCTGTGCTGCCCGGCCAGTTTGACGGTCCAGCTCAGGGCATCCGCCCGGGAGCGTGCCACGCCGGCGTCGACCAACGTGTCGAGGACCTTCCGTTCGGGTTGGCGGAGTCGCGTCATCACGGGAACAGCCAAGTGGGTGAACAGAACTCGGCGATCGCCGAGGGTGACACCCCACGCGACCTTCCGGCCGTAGCGGGCCTCGGCCTCGTCGGCGATACGCATGCGCTCGCCGCGGGTGGTTTCCCGGAAGCGGGCGATGCGCCCGTCCGCGGTCGCGTCGCTGTTCTCGTCGGGTGGGGGAAGCGCGCCGACGACGACGATCTCCTCCCGATCCACCTCGACCTCGGCGGGGCCGGTGAACCAGTCGTCGGGTAGTCGCCCGGCGAACCATTCGGCCGCGTCGGACGCATCGGGGATGTCGGCTTGCTGCCAGCCGCCTGGGCGGCCGAATCGCCTGTAGTTAGTCATGATGGTCCTCCCAGGGACCGATCGGCAGGTGCGTGTTGCACTGATTACAACGTTACACCGATTCGCCACGTGGGGGCAGCCGTGTTGCTGCAAGACTGCGGTCATGGCCGAGAACAAGACCAAACCCACCACACAGTCCGTACCCACCACACAGTCCGTGCCGGAATTCCTGGAAACGGTCGAGCACCCGGTCCGGCGGGCCGACGCCTGGACGCTGCTCGACCTGATGAGCGAGGCGACCGGAGAGCAGGCGGTGATGTGGGGACCGTCGATGGTCGGGTTCGGGAGCTACCACTACCGCTACGCCAGCGGCCGGGAAGGCGACGCACTCGCCGTGGGCTTCGCCCCGCGGAAGACGAACCTTGCGCTCTACGGACTCACCGTCGCGCCGGGGGCTGCGGACCTCCTCGCGACCCTCGGCAAGCACAAGACCGGTGCGGCGTGCCTGTACATCACGAAGCTCGCCGACGTCGACCTGATCGTGCTGACCGAACTCGTCCGCATCGGGTACAGGCACATGGCGACGGTGGAGCACCGGCCCTAGGCATCTACCGACCGGCGGCGAGCGCCGTGGCAACGGCCACGGCGAGCGCTCCGGCCCCGACCCGCGCCGCGAGCCGGGCGGTGCGGCCGATATCGCCGGGCACCGGGTGCGGGCCGTCGCCCAGGGTGCCGCGGTCCTCGACGCGCCCGTGGTAGACGTTGACGCCCCCGAGCGTGACACCGAGGGCTCCGGCGAACGCGGACTCCACCGGCCCGGCGTTGGGACTCGGGTGCTTGTGCGCGTCGCGCCGCCAGATGCGCAGCGCGGCCCCGGGGTCGTCGCCGAGCAGCGCCGCCAGCAGCGCGGTGAGACGTGCGGGCACGAGATTCACGGCGTCGTCGAAACGTGCGGAGGCCCAGCCGAACCGATGGAACCGGGGGGTGCGATGGCCGACGCGGGCGTCGAGGGTGTTCGCCGCCCGGTATCCGAGCAGTCCGGCCGGACCGAGCAGCGCCCCCCACACCAGTGGGGCGACGACCGCGTCCGAGGTGTTCTCGGCGACGGATTCGATGGTGGCCCGGGCGATTCCGTCGGCGTCGAGTTGCGAGGGGTCGCGCCCGACGAGATGGGTCACCTGGATGCGGGCGGCGGCGAGGTCTCCGCGGTGGAGCTGGTCGTCGAGGGTGCACGCCTCGCGGCCGAGCGATCGCCCGCCGAGCACCGCCCATGTCGCGGCGGCGGTGACCGTCGTGTTCAACAGGGCATGTCGCCGGGTGGCACGGTCGGCGGCGTAGCCGAGCGCAGCGGCGCCACCGACCAGAACAACGGTGAACAACGTTCCGGCACAGCGAGAGTCGGCATACAGTCGGCGTTCGGTGGCGCGGGCGATCGCCCCTAACCCGCTCACCGGATGCCCGCGTCGCGGATCGCCGAAGATCCGGTCGGCCACGTATCCGAGGGCCAGTCCCGCCGCCCTCATCGGATGGACCGCCACGCGTCGACGAGCGCCCCGGTGGTCTGCGGGTCGCGCACTGCGATGCGGATCCAGTCCTCGCCGAGGCCGGGGAACGTGTCGCCGCGCCGCACCGCGAACCCGCTCGCGCGCAGCTTCTCCCGGGTGTCCTCGGGAACCCGCGCCAGCACGAACGGTCCGGCGGGATCGCCCGCGACGGGAACACTGAGCGCGTTCAGCTGATCGACGAGAAACTCTCGGTTAGAAGCGATCTCGGCTGCGATGGCCTCGGATTCGGAGGTGGCCTGCGCCGACGCGCAGGCGATCATCGCCGCCGCGGCGGGGGTCGACACGGACCACGGCGGCTGGTGCACGGCGAGATCCCCGATCACCGCGGCGTCGCCGACGACGTAACCGGCCCGCACCCCAGGGATCGCCCACGTCTTGGTCAGTGACCGCACCACGACCAGTCCCGGAACGAACGCGCCGGCCAGTGTTTCCGGTTCGCCCGGTACCGCGTCCATGAACGCCTCGTCGACGACGACCACGCGCCCGGGCCGTACCAGCGACCGCAGCGACCCGGCCGGATGGAGCACCGACGTGGGGTTGGTCGGGTTGCCGACCACCACCAGATCGGAGTCGTCGGGCACGCGGACCGGGTCGAGCACGAAACCGTCCTCCGGCCGCAGCAGGACCCGGTGCACGGTGTGCCCGGCGGCGATCAGCGCGGCCTCGGGCTCGGTGAACTGCGGGTGAACCACCACCGGCTTGCGCCAGGGCCGCGCTCGGGCAATCAGAGTGAAGGCCTCGGCGCCACCGGCGGTGGGCAGCACCTCGTCGGCGGTCCGGCCGTGACGTGCGGCCAGGGCTGCGCGGGCCGCACTCGGATCCGGGTATCGGCTCAGCTCGTCGAGTGAGGCGCGCAGTGCGTCGTCGAGCCAGACCGGACGCGGTCGCCGCGACACGTTCACGGCCAGGTCCACCAGCCCGGGGGTGGCTTCGCGGTCGCCGTGGTGATGCAGGTCGGGGGCCTTCGTCCGCAGTCGGCGCGGGGGTGCGGGGACGGGTGTCGCGTCGCGCACGGCGTCGGCGAACCGCTGCGCGAGCGACGGGTGCCCGGCCCAGTGGGTGTGCAGGTACGACGCGTGCAGCGTCGCGGTCGCGAACCCGTCGGGTCGCCCGTCGAGCAGCCAGGCCGGATCGGTACCGGGATCGACGGTGGTGCGGTGGAATTCGTGGCCGGTCACGCGAGTACCGGTCACGGCGAGAAGGTGGTCGGCGGGCGCGATCGCGGTGCGGTAGCCGAGGGTCAGGCGCGGCGTCATCCGGGCGGAGGCGTCGAGCACCCCGACCATGTCGGCGCCGTCGACATCACGGCACAGATACAGCAATCCCGCGCACTCGGCGACCGTCGGGACCCCGGCGGTGATCGCACTCCGCAAATGGTCGCGCAGAGGTGTGTTCGCGGACAGGTCCGCGGCGTGCACCTCGGGGAATCCGCCACCGAGGTAGATGCCTGCGGTGCCCTCGGGAAGCTGTTCGTCGCGCAGCGGATCGAACACGACGGTGCGACATCCCGCGGCGCGCAGCATCTCTTCGGTCTCGGTGTAGCGGAACGTGAAGGCGCGACCGCCGGTGATCGCGACGACCGGACCGTCATCCTCCGTGCCGGCGCCGGGGGACCACGGCTCCGCGTGCAGATCCGGTGCGCTGCGGGCGATCCGGACGATCTCGGCGAGGTCGACGTGCGCGGCGATCCGGTCCGCGAGCCGGTCCAGCTGCCCGGCCGCCTCGCCGCGCTCCTGCGCCGGCACCAGCCCCAGATGCCGGGACGGGGCGCTGATCCCGTCGTCGCGGTGCAGGACGCCCAGCACGGGGATCCCGGTCGGTTCCAGCGCGGCGGTCACCTCGTCGGAATGCCGCTGCGACCCGGCCTTGTTGAGGATCACCCCGGCGATGCGGACGCCCCGGTCGTAGGACGCCATGCCGTGTACGACCGCCGCGATCGACCGCGACGCGTGCGAGATGTCGACGACGAGCACCACGGGGGCCTGCAGGAGCGTGGCGGCGTGGGCGGTCGAGGCGAACCCGTCGGTACCGAGCATCCCGTCGTACAGGCCCATGACGCCTTCGACGATCGCCAGATCGGCACCGGCCGCTCCGTGCAGGAACAGCGGCGCGACCAGGTCGGTGCCGACGAGGTGCGGGTCGAGGTTGCGGCCCGGGCGGCCGGTGGCGAGGGTGTGGTAGCCGGGATCGATGTAGTCGGGTCCGATCTTGTGCCCGGACACGACGTGACCGGCCACGCGGAGTGCGGCCATGAGACCTGTTGCAACGGTGGTCTTTCCGTGCCCCGATGCGGGAGCGGCGATCACCAGCCGCGGTATGGCTACCATGCTGTGCCTACCATTCGATGCCCTTCTGGCCCTTCTGCCCGGCATCCATCGGATGCTTGATCTTGGTCATCTCGGTGACCAGGTCCGCCGCGTCGACGAGCTTCGGGTGGGCGCGGCGACCGGTGATCATCACGTGCTGATGTCCGGTGCGGTGGACGAGGGTGTCGACGACCTCGTCGATGTCCACCCAGCCCCAGTTGATCGGGTAGGTGAACTCGTCCAGCACGTACAGCCCGTGCTGTTCGGCCTCGAGCCTGCGCCGGATCTCCCGCCATCCGGCGAGGGCGTCGGCGGCGTGGTCCTCCTCGGTGCCGTCCTTGCGCGACCACGACCAACCCGACCCCATCTTGTGCCATTCGATGGCCCCGCCGGTGCCGTCTTCGTCGTGCAACGCCCCGAGCGTCTCGAACGCGGTCTGCTCGCCGAGCCGCCACTTCGCGGACTTCACGAACTGGAAGACCGCGACCGACCAGCCCTGGTTCCAGCCGCGCAGCGCGAGACCGAACGCGGCCGTCGACTTGCCCTTGCCGTCGCCGGTGTTGACCATGAGCAGCGGCCGGTGCCGGCGTTGCCGGGTGGTGAGACCGTCGTCGGGTACCGCGATCGGTTGTCCCTTCGGCATCAGGCGGCTCTCCCTCGGATCGCGGTGGTGATGGCGTCGGCCTGCACGTCGCCGACCGCGACGTACTCGGCACCCAGACGTTCGGCGAGATGTCGTGCGAGTCCCATCCGGAACCGGCCGGTCTCCGAGTCCAGAACCACGGAGGAGATACCCTGTGCGGCAATGAGTTCGGCGGCTGCGAGCGAACGGTTCACGGCGTCGGGCCCGGCGGTGGCGCGACCGTCGGTGACGACGACGAGCAGCGCCCGCCGGTCTGGATCGCGCAGACGGTGCCGTCGAATGGTCTCGGCGGCCTCGGCCAGGCCCTCCGCCAACGGCGTGCGGCCACCGGCGGGCAGTTCCCTCAACCGGGCCGCGGCGACGTCGACGGAGTTGGTCGGCGGCAGCAGCAGGTGCGCGCCCTCACCGCGGAAGGTCACCAGACCGACGGTGTCGCGGCGGCGGTAGGCGTCGAGCAGCAGCGACAGGATCGCGGTCTTCACCTGCGTCATCCGTGCTTTCGCGGCCATCGACCCGGAGGCGTCGACGCACAGCAGCACCAGGTTGGTTTCCTTGCCTTCGATCACCTTCCGCCGCAGCTCCCACCCGTGTGCCTTTGTGGCGGTCCCAGCCGCCACAAAGGCACACGGGCGGGCGGCGGTGGCGCGGATGGTCGCGGGCAGGTGGATCGGGCCGGAGTCGCCGTTGTGCTCGCCGACCGTGCGGCCGATCGTGGTGCGCGCCCGTGACCTGCGCCCCGCCGCTCCGCGACCGGTCCGGTCCGCGGCCAGCAGGCGGGCACGATAAGGCTCGGCGGGAGCCGTCACCGTCGTCTCCGCAGGCCGACCCGGGGAATCCGGTCCGGCGGCGTCCGGACCCTCGCAACCACCGCTCGGATCGTCGTCGGGATCGTCGGGTCCGCCGTCCTCGTCGGCGAGGAGGTCGTCGAGCAGCCGGTCGTCCATCCCGGGGGAGTCGAACGGGTTGCGGCGACGCCGGTGCGGCAGCGCGAGTTTCGCCGCGACCGCGATGTCCTCGCGGGTCACCTCGTCACGCCCGCACCACGCGGCGTGCGCGACCGCGGCCTTCGCGGTCACCAGGTCGGCGCGCATCCCGTCGACGTCGAACGCCGCGCACACCTCGGCGATCGCGACGAGCGCGGCATCGGGCAGGAGCACGCGCGGGAGCCGGAGCCGGGCATCGGCGATGCGACGCGACAACGCGGCCTCGGCGTCGGACCACTTTGCGACGAATCCGTCCGGGTCGGCATCGAACGCCAGGCGACGCCGGACGATCTCCGCACGGTGCACGGGATCACGCGGCGCCGCGACCTCGACGGTGAGCCCGAACCGGTCCAGCAGCTGCGGCCGGAGTTCACCCTCCTCCGGGTTCATCGTCCCCACCAGGACGAATCGGGCCGCGTGCGTGACCGAGACGCCGTCACGCTCGACCGTCGAACGGCCCATCGCGGCGGCATCGAGCAGCAGATCGACGAGATGGTCGTGCAGCAGATTCACCTCGTCGACGTACAGCACGCCGCGGTGCGCGAGCGCGAGCAGTCCGGGCTCGTATTCCGCGGTCCCCTCGGCCAGCGCCTTGCCCAGGTGCAGCGACCCGGTGACCCGGTCCTCGGTGGCGCCGACCGGCAGTTCCACGAGCCGGGCCGGGCGGGTGTGCGCGGCGGCACCGGCGGGGTGCGGACCGTCGACGCACGCCGGATCCGGGGCTTGCGGATCGCACCCGAAACGACAGCCCGTGACCACGGTGACCTGCGGCAACAGTGCCGCCTGCGCCCGCACCATCGTCGATTTCGCGGTGCCCTTCTCGCCGCGCACCAGCACACCACCGATCGCCGGCGAGACGGCACACAGGGTCAGGGCCAGCGCCAGGTCGTCGGAGCCGACGACGGCGCTGAACGGATACACGTGCACAAGATCCTCCACAGGCTCCCGCTGGGACGTTCTGTCCGGCAGCCGAATCGAGGCCGGTATTCGGACTTCCCGGTCGAGCGCCGTGCGATCGCCTTCCCGGACCGACGGTCCAGTGGCTGCGCTTACGCGCGTGATCGACGACTCCCGGGTCACCGCAGCGGGCCTGTGCCGGATTCACACCGGCTTCCCGATTATCCCCTGTGAAGGGGCACCTCGATTGTCACTACCGCCGCCGAGTGTAGCCGGAGAGTCTCGGTTATGGTTCACCGCCATGGGTTCCTCGATCACCGTCGTCGGCGTCGGTGCGGACGGCTGGGACAGCATCACCTCCGAAGGGCAGGCGCAGGTGCTGCAGGCCGACGTGCTCATCGGCGGACGCCGGCACCTCGCACTGCTGCCGGACACGCCCGCTCTCCGCGAGCCGTGGCCGTCGCCGCTGCTCGCCGGTCTCGACGACCTGCTGGCGCGGCACGCCGGGAGCGACGTCGTCGTGGTCGCGTCCGGTGACCCGATGGTGTCGGGCATCGGCACCACGCTGATCCGCCGACTCGGATCCGGTGCCGTGCGGGTGATCCCGACGGTATCCTCCGTTGCGTTGGCCAGGGCCCGGATGGGTTGGGCCGCAGAGGATTGCGACACCGTCACCCTGGTGGGCCGCCACGTCGGCACATTGCGCCGCTATCTGACACGCGACCGCCGCCTCGTCGTATTGACCTCCGACGCCTCGGGTCCGGCGGAGGTGGCGCGACTGCTCGTCGACGCCGGTTTCGCAGACGCCCGCGTCACCGTGCTCGCAAACCTCGGACACCCCACCGACGAAACGCGCCGCGACGGGCGGGCCTCCGAGTTCGTCGACATGCCGGCCGCCGACCTGAACCTGCTGTGCATCGAATGTTGCGGAGCTGAAGGGCTTTCGACCACGCCGGGTCTGCCCGACGACTGTTTCGAGCACGACGGGCAACTCAGCAAACGTCCGATCCGCGTCGCGGCGGTGTGCGCGCTGGCCCCGAAGCCGGGTCAGCTGCTGTGGGACGTCGGGGCCGGTGCCGGGTCGGTGGGCATCGAGTGGGCCCGCACCGATCCGCGCTGCCGCACCGTCGCGCTCGAGCACAACGACGCCCGCGCCGACGCAATCGAACGCAACGCCGCCCGGCTCGGCGTCCCGACCGCGGTGCAGGTCGTGCGTGGTGACGCCCCCGCGGCGCTGACCGGACTCGAGACGCCCGACGCGATCTTCGTCGGCGGCGGGGGCAGCCGGCCGGGGGTGCTCGACACCTGCTGGGATGCGCTGCGCCCCGGTGGCCGCCTCGTCGCGCACGCGGTGACGCTGGAGACCGAGGCGGTGCTGGTCGAGTGGTGGAAGCGCCGCGGGGGAGAACTCACGCGGCTGTCGGTCGAACACGCCGCCGCGATCGGAACGTTCACCGGCTGGCAGGCGCTGCGTCCGGTGGTGCAGTGGAGTGTCGTGAAAGGTGAAAAATGACAGTACATTTCGTGGGATCCGGCCCGGGTGCCGCCGACCTGCTGACGCTGCGGGCGGTTGCCCTGCTGCGCGAGGCGCCGACGGTGCTGTACGCGGGCACCTACCTGGACGAGGAGGTGCTGTCGCACTGCGCGGCCGGCGCCGAACTGATCGACACCCAGAACCTCGATCTCGACGAGATCACCGCGCATCTCGTCGATGCGCACCGACGCGGACTCGACGCCGTGCGGCTGTGTTCCGGTGACCCGTCGCTGTATTCGGCGCTCACCGAACAGACCCGGCGACTCGACGCCGCGGGTGTGCCCTGGGACGTCACACCGGGGGTACCCGCGTACGCCGCGGCCGCCGCAACCCTCGGAACCGAACTGACCGTGCCCGAACTCGCGCAGACCGTCGTGCTCACCCGCACGCAGGCCCGCTCCACCAAGATGCCCGACACCGAGGCGCTCGCGAAGGTCGCGGGGATTCACGCGAGTCTCGTTCTGCACCTGGCGATCACGCGGATCCGCATGCTCGCGGAGGAGTTGAGCGCAGAATACGGGGCGGACTGCCCGGCCGCGGTCGTGGCGTTCGCGTCCCGGCCGAATCAGGTGGTGCTGCGCGGCACGCTCGCCGACATCGCCGATCTCGTCGAGGCGGCGGAACTCAAGCACACCGCAGTCATCCTCGTCGGCCGGGCACTCGGCATCCGCGAGCAGGCGGACGTCGCGTGCTCACATCTCTACGATCCGGCGCGCGACCGGGTGCGCTGACCTGCCCCTCCGCCCGAGCGAGCGGTACACTCACTCGCTCAGATCGACTGAATGTACCGTTCGCTCGGAAGAACGGGAGAGAAATCCCGGCCCCTGCCCTCGGCCCCTCGTTCAGTCGTCGGCAGCGACGGTGCCCGCGGCCGCCTTCACGGCCGCGATGATTCCCTGATAGCCGGTGCAGCGGCAGATGTTCCCGGACAGCGCTTCCCGGATCTCGTCGTCGGTCGGGGACGGGTTGTCCCGCAGGAATGCGCTCGCGGTGACGACGAAACCCGGTGTGCAGAAGCCGCACTGGAGACCGTGGTGATCGCGGAACGCGGCCTGGACCGGTGACAGCGTGCCGTCGGGTTCGGCGATCCCCTCGATGGTCGTGATCTCGGAACCGTCGGCCTGCACCGCGAACACCAGGCACGCGCGGACCGCTTCCCCGTCGAGCATCACGGTGCAGGCGCCGCAGACCCCGTGCTCGCAACCGAGATGTGTTCCGGTCAAACCGCAGTCGACGCGAAGGAAATCGGCGAGGGTCAGCCGCGGAGGCACGGTGCGGCGAAAGCTCGTGCCGTTGATCCGGACCTCGATGTCGACGTCAGCCATGCGTTGCCTCCTCCACGGCGCGCTGCCATGCGCGCGCCACCATTGCCGTGCCGACACGCTTGCGGTACTCGACCGGACCGTGCAGGTCCTCGGAGATCGACTCGACACCGGCAAGAACGTCCCGGGCCACCATCTCCGGATCCTGCTCGGCCACAGCCCCGCCGGTGAGAGCCTGTTCGACGACGGTCGCGCGGGTTGCGGTGGGACCCAGCCCGAACGTGGTGATCGCACACCGTTCGATCGTCGAGTCCTCGGCGAGAGTCAACGCGACCAGCGCACCCGCGACCGCGAAATCGCCGCTGCGACGGGTGAACTCCTCGATCGCGTAGCCGCTGCGGGCCGGTGCGACCGGGAAGGTGATACCGGTGATCAGTTCGTCCTCGGCGAGGTCGGTGCTCCACATGCCGGTGAAGAACTGCGACGCGGGGATCGTGCGGGTACCGCCGGGCGACAGCGTCTCGATCTCGGCGTCGAGTGTCAGCGCGACGGCCGGGTATTCGCCGGCGCCGTCCGCGTGGGCGATCGACCCGCCGATCGTGCCCCGGTTGCGGATCTGGAAGTGCCCGATCAGCGGGGTGGCGCGCGACAGCAGCGGCACCGCAGTCCGGATCTGCTCGGACCGGCCGACCGTGCTGTGCGTGGTACCGGCGCCGATCCACACCGAATCGCCGCGAACTTCGATGCCGCGCAAGGTCTGTACGCGGCGCAGGTCGACGAGGTGCTCGAACACGGCCAGCCGCAGGTTGAGCATCGGCATCAGGGACTGTCCGCCGGCGATGAACTTCGCTTCGTCGCCGAGTTCGCTGATCAGTGCGACGGCTTCCTCGGCGGTCGCGGGCGCGTGGTAGTCGAACGCTGCCGGTTTCATGCCGTCACCGTCCGGGCCTGCTCGATCATCGACACGATGGTCGACGGGGTCAGCGGCAGCCGGGTGATCTCGACTCCGAAGGGGGAGAGGGCATCTGCGACCGCGTTGACGACCGCGGGCGACGATCCGATCGCGCCGCCTTCGCCGACGCCCTTGTGGCCGCCCGGTCCGGGACTCGGTGTTTCGATGTGCCCGAGTTCGATGTCGGGGACCTCCGTGGTGGTCGGCAGCAGGTAATCCATGAACGTGGTGGTCACGGGGTTGCCGGTCTCGTCGTAGGCCAGGTGCTCGTAGAGGGCGCCGCCGATGCCCTGCACCGTGCCGCCCCAGATCTGGCCCTCGACGACGTTGGGGTTGATCATGGGGCCGCAGTCCTCGCTGACGATGTAGCGCAGGAACTTCACCGCACCGGTCGCGATGTCGACCTCGACCGTGCACAGGTGCGTCGCGTTGGCCCAGATCATCATGTTCTCGGCGCGGTAGCGGCCGCTCGCCTCCAGCCCCGGGGGCACACCCGGCGGCAGTGTCTCGGTCTGGAAGTACGCGATGTCCGCGATCTCCTGCAGCGACAGCCCGGCTCCCGGCACGCCGCGGACCGTCGCGCGGCTCTCGGCGAGTTCGATGTCCTCCGGGGCGGCTTCGAGGCGGTGCGCGGCGATCGCGAGGATACGTTCACGCAGTACCGACGCGGTCTCACCGACCGCGCCGGCGGTCATCGCCCCTGAGCGGCTACCGCCCGTGCCGGCACCGAACGGCGAGACGGCCGTGTCGCCCTGGATGGTGTTGACGTCGGAGAGGGCGACGCCGAGCGCGTCGGCGGTCAGCTGGACGACGGTGGTTTCGAGGCTGTTGCCCGACGACCCGCCCGCGACGTAGACGTTGACCTTGCCCGACGGTTCGATGCGGATGGTCGCGCCCTCGGTGCTGTGGAACGGGGTTGCGCCGGCGGTGGGTTCGAGGTAGGTGCAGGTGCCGACGCCGATGTAGCGGCTCTCGGCGCGGGCCTGCTCCTGTTCGCGGCGGAACGCGTCGTAGTCGAGCATGGCCAGTGCCTGCTCGAAGGTCTCGCGCGGGGTGACGTCGCTGAACGGCATGCCGGTCGGTGCCGCGACCGGGAATTCGTCGCTGCTGTACATGTTCCGGCGCCGGAGTTCGGCGGGGTCGAGGCCGATGCGCCGGGCTGCGCTGTCCAGCAGCACTTCTCGTGCCATGGACTCGTACTGCCACGGACCCCGGTAGGCGACGCGGCCGACGGTGTTGGTGTAGTGCAGTTTCAGGCTGAACGTCGCGGCGGGGATGCGGTAGGGGCCGGGGAAGAGCATGCCGACGGCGGATGCGGCGGTGATCGGGGACGGGATCGGGTAGGCGCCGACGTTCTGCACGTGGTCGAGCGTCGCGGCGAGGATCCTGCCGTCGGCGTCGAACGCCATGCGGGCCTCGCCGTGTTCCTGCCGTGCCATGCCTGCGGACATCATGTGTTCCTGCCGGTCCTCGATCCACTTGACCGCGAACGGCAACATCGTCGCCGCGAGCATGATGCAGATGTCCTCGCGCTGTGGCACGACCTTCTGTCCGAATCCGCCGCCGGTGTCGCGCATGAGCACGCGGACCCGGTGTTCGTCGATGCCGAGCAGCTTCGCGCAGAACGCGCGGACCTCGTGCGGCGACTGGGTCGACGCCCAGATCGTCATCTCTCCGGTCGATTTCGTCCACTCGGCGACCAGGCCGCGCGTCTCCATCGGCACCGCGATGTAGGCCTGCTGATGGATGGTCCGGCTCACGACGTGCGGGGCCTCGTCGAAGATGCGCAGCAGGTCCTCGGACGGCGGGATCGCCATGCCGCCGGCGTTGTTGCCGGGGAACTGTGCGTGGACGAGTTCCTCGTTCGTGTCGGCGGTGGCGTAGTCGACGACGGGGGTCAGCGCGTCGTAGTCGACGGCGACGAGTTCGGCGGCGTCCTCGGCGATGTAGCGGTCGCGGGCGATGACCAGCGCGACCGGGTCGCCGACGAACCGGACCTCGTCCTCGGCGAGCGGCGGCCAGTTCAGGCTCGGCATGAACGGCCCGTCCAGCGCGTACTTCTGCTCGTGGACGCGCGGGTTGAGATCGGACGCGACGAACACCGCGTGCACGCCGTCGAGTGCCTCGGCCTCGCTGGTGTCGATCGAGAAGATTCTGCCGCGGGGAATCGGGCTGCGGACGAAGCACGCGTGGAACATGCCCGGGCGGGTCACGTCGTCGACGAACAACCCGGCTCCTGTGAGCAACCGAGGGTCCTCGACGCGTGGAACGCGGGTACCGACATAACAGGACGGAACTGCGGGGGTCACGCTCACTCGTCACCTCGGACTTCGCACGAACAAGGACGCTGGACGGTCGAGATCGCTGTGTGCTGAGCACTTGTTTAGCATCAGCTCGAAAGAGATGTCAATCACATTCTCCTTATTGGAGAGTGGGAATTGCCTGCATGGCCCGCCTCGAACCGGGAGCGTTCTTGACGGGCAAGGGGTGAACGACGTTCACTGGGGCGCGGTGAACATCGTTCACCCCTTGCGAGCGATGGAGAACACCGTGACCCCAGATCATCCGAGCCCCTCGGCGGGCACCCCCGCGCCGGTACGGTCCGGTACCGCCGTCACCGCGCTGCTGAGCCTGGCAGGGCTCGTCGTCGCGCTGCAGACCACCCTCGTGGTCCCGCTGCTGCCGAACCTGCCGGGCATCCTGAACGTCAGCGACGGCGACGCCACCTGGCTCGTCACGATCACGCTGCTCACCGGCGCGGTTACGACGCCCATCGTCTCGCGCATGGCCGACATGTACGGCAAGCGCCGGATGATGGTCCTGTGCCTGTCGATGATGGTGCTCGGCTCCCTGATCGCCGCCCTCGGTGGCACCTACATCGCGGTCCTCGTCGGCCGCGGCTTCCAGGGTTTCTCCTCCGCGCTGATCCCGGTCGCGATGGCGGTCCTGCGTGACCTGCTCCCGCGCGAGAAGGTGGCAGCCGCCGTCGCCCTGGTCAGCGCCACGATGGGTATCGGCGGCGCACTCGGCCTGCCGGCCGCGGGCCTGCTGTTCGACCACCTGGGCTGGGCCTCGGTGTTCTGGATCTCCGCCGCCGCGGGCACCCTGCTGCTGACCGGCATTCTGATCCTCGTTCCGGCCGGCGTCACCGGTACCCGCGGCCGGTTCGACGTCGCCGGCGCGATCCTGCTCTCGCTCGCCCTGATTGCGCTGCTGCTCGGCATCTCGAAGGGACCGGCCTGGGGCTGGACCAGCCCACGCATCCTGCTGAGCCTCGCGGCCGCCGTCGTCGTCCTCGCCGTGTGGGTTCCCTACGAACTGCGCGTGAAGGCGCCGATGGTCGACCTGCGGGTCTCGATGTACCGCCCGGTGCTGCTCACGAACATCGCGGGCTTGTTCGTCTCGTTCGCCGCGTACGCCAACACCCTGGCGACGACCCAGCAGCTGCAGCTGCCCGAGGCCACCGGATTCGGATTCGGGCTCAGCGCCGCGACCGCGGGCCTGTGCATGGTGCCCGGCGGCCTGGCCATGATGATCTTCTCGCCCGCGTCGGCCCGGATCACCGCGCGGTTCGGTGCCCGCGCGACGCTGGTCGCGGCGACCCTCCTGATGACCTTCGCCTACACCTTCCGCATGACCTTCGACGACACCGTCGTGCTCATCGTCGTGGGCAGCGTCCTGGGGAGTATCGGCAACGCGGTGGCCTTCGCGACCATGCCGGCGCTCATCATGAGTTCGGTGCCGTTGAGCGAAACCGCCGCCGCCAACGGCGTCAACGCGCTGCTGCGCACCGTCGGCTCGTCGGGCATGAGCGCCGTCGTCGCCGCGCTGCTGACCGCAATCACCATCGACGTCGCGGGACAGACCCTGCCCGGGCACGGCGCGTTCGTCGCGATGTTCGGCGTCGCCGCCACCGCGACCCTCTTGGCTACCCTGGCCGGTGTGTTCCTTCCGAAGCCCACCCGTGCCCGCGCAGAACAGGTGACCATCCCGGAATCCGTCCGGGCAGGATCGTGACCGACCGGACGACGCGCGACGTCATCCTCGACGTCGCGCGGCAGTTGTTCACCGAACGCGGATTCACCTCGACGACGATCCGTGACATCGCCGAACGCGCCGGTGTCTCACCGGCATTGGTGATGAAACTGACCGGCAGCAAGGCCCAGCTCTTCGAGGCCGCGGTCCCGGATGCGCCGAACGTCGGCGAACCCGACCATCCCGCCGAGCCGCTCGGCCACCGGATGGCCCGGGCACTCGTCGAACGCCGCGATACCGGCGACTTCGAATTCTGGGCGATGGCGCCGTTCCTGCTGCAGGAAGCGCCCGACCGGGAGGAGGCACGCGCGAAGATGGCGGCGCGGTTCGTGCCGCGCATCGCGACCGTGATCGGTGAGGACACCCCGGAGAAGGTCCGCGCGCGGCTCGTCGTCACGTTGCTCCTCGGGCTGGCAAGCGGGCTGCGAACCTTCGAACTCGTCACCCCCGACGTCATCGAGAGCCGTCGGCTGATCGACACCTACGGCGCGCTCATCCAATCGATCATCGACGACCCGACACTCTGACCTCTCCAGGCGCTTACCGCACGGATCGGGCCGTCCACACGGCACCCGAGGACGTTACCGAAGTACCTGCGGCGCCGACGATCACGAGGCATTTCATGTCGATCGTCGCCGGATCCAACTTCTCGAGCGTGGTGACCTCGAGAGACTCCCCGGGCCGGCCAACGTCCCGGCCGACGACGACCACGGTGTCGGCCGGGCGGTGCCGCAGCAGCACCGTCTTGGCGTCGGCGACCTGCGTCGTGCGCGACCGCGACGCCGGGTTGTAGATGCCGAGGACCAGATCCGCCTGCGCGACAGCGACGAGGCGTTTCTCGATGACCGGCCACGGCTTGAGCCGGTCGGACAGGCTCATCACCGCGAAGTCGCCACCGATGGGGGCACCGGCGCGCGCGGCGACAGCCTGGATCGCGGACACACCCGGGATCACCCGGACCGGAACCGCTGCGTAGCGGTCGTCCTGCGCGGCCTCGAACACCGCCGACGCCATGCCGAACACGCCCGCGTCGCCGCCGGACACGACCGCGACCTTCTCGCCCCTCAGTGCCAGCTCGAGAGCAAAGCGCGCGCGGTCCACCTCGACGGTATTTCCGCTCGAATGACGGTGCAGCCCCGGACGAACCGGCACCCGATCCACATAAGGCCCGTACCCGATCACATGATCCACGTCGGCGAGCGCCGCGGAAGCCTCCGGGGTCAGCCACCGCTCGTCGGCGGGACCCAGCCCGATCACCAGCAGCTCCTGCGCCGCAGGCAGTTCCGGATTCTGTACGACCTCGGGTCGGGAACGGTCGGCGGTGTCACGATTGCGCGGCGCCCGGTCGCCGGGCGCCAGGATCACCGAGAAGTACGGCACCGCATCGGGATCCACCTCAGCGGCCGGTGCGATGCGCTGGCCACCCATCGACGCGCGTTCGACATAGACGGCGTCGTCGAGCCGGCCGGCCTGGGCGAGGGCGTTGCGCACGGCGGGAAAGGTCCGGCCCAGCTTCATGATCACGGCGCCGTCCGTGTCGGCGAGGCGCCGCGCCAGTTCCGGTTCCGGCAGGGTGCCGGGCAGGATCGTGAGCACGTCGGTGCGTCGCACGAGCGGTTCCGCGGCTGCGGCGGCCGCGGCGGAGAACGACGTCACGCCCGGAACGACTTCGGCAGCATGCTGTTCCGAGAGTCGATCGTGCAGGTACATGTAGGAGCCGTAGAACAGCGGATCGCCTTCGCAGAGCACGACGACCGTCCGGCCGGCGTCGAGGTGTGCCGCGAGCCGTCCGGCGCAGTCGTCGTAGAAGTCGGCGATCGCGCCGTCGTACCCGCCGGGGTGGTCGGTGGTGCCGGTCGTCACCGGATACACCAGCGGTTCCTCGAGTGCGCCGTCCGGGATGAGTTCGGCAGCAATGGATCGTGCGATGGATCGGCCGTGCGTGCCGGAGTGGTACGCGATGACGTCGGCCTCGCCGATCAGCCTCGCCGCCTTGCGGGTGATCAGTTCGGGATCGCCGGGGCCGAGACCCACGCCGTAGAGTCGTCCGGTGCTCATTCCTGCTCCTGCGCCAGTGCATTGAGTGCGGACGACGCCATCGCCGACCCGCCGCGTCGTCCCCGGACCGCGAGGAACGGGATCTGCAGTTCGTGTTCGATCAGGGCTTCCTTCGACTCCGCGGCACCGATGAAGCCGACCGGCACACCGACGATGGCGGCCGGTCGCGGGGCGCCCGCGTCGAGCATCTCGAGCAGGTGGAACAGGGCGGTGGGTGCGTTGCCGATCGCGACGACCGCGTTCGCGAGGTGCTCGGCCCACAGCGACACCGCCGCCGCGGACCGGGTTGTACCCCACCGTTCGGCGAGGCCCGGCACCCGGGGATCGCCGAGCAGACACAGCACCGGGTTGTCCGCCGGCAGCCGTTTGCGGGTCACGCCGCTGGCGACCATGTTCGCGTCGGTGAGGATCGGGGCACCGGAGTTCAGTGCGTTCCGTGCCGCCCCGACCAATCCGGGATGGATGACCAGATCGCGGGTCAGGTCGGTCTGGCCGCTCGCGTGGATCATCCGCACCGCGACCTTCTCCGCGTCGGCCGGGATGCCCGAAAGGTCGGACTCGGCGCGGATCGTCGCGAACGAGCGAACGTAGATCTCGGCGCCGTCGGTTTCGTACTCGTACCGGCGGGGTGGGGGTGTCTCGATCACATGGAACTCCTGGCGACGACGAGGGTATGGGGAAAATGTGGTGCGCCGCAAGCACGTTCACATCCGACGATGTGGACATGTCGGGAAGGGGCCGGCCCCGCGACGGTTCGTCGGGCCACTTCTCGCGTATCGCTGCGGGCGAGACTACACCGGGGTGCGCCGGTGCACGCGGACACCCGAGACCACGGCGAATCCTCGGCAGCGTCGAATCCCACAGCCGTGAGCGCCTCCACGTCGGTGCCGGCGGGAAGGACGAGTCCGCGCCAGGGCGTGACGATCACACCGCGGTCCGGAAGTGCCGCGACCATCGACGGCGTCAGGATTCCCAGGGGAACCCGGACGGACAGGGCGCCGTCGAGAACCCCGTACGGCATTCGGGACCTCTCCGGGCGGGGGAGCGGTGCGGTACCACCCAGTTCGCGGCCCTCACCGGGCAGTTGCCGCACGTTCCAGCGGGTTTCGCGGATCGCGACGAACCTCAGCGCGGTGTCGATCAGTGTCCGGACCGCGTCCGCAGTCGGGACGACCGGTCCGCTCAGGGCGCCGATCCCGATCCGCATCCGATCCGAATCGAGCGCCGTCGCGGACAGATCGCACCGGAGACCGGCGACGTCGCCGCGGCCGTCGTCGACACCGAACAGGAACCGGCCCGGCAGGTCGGCGAGCGCCGGTTCGCGGCACAGCGCAGCGTCGAGTGCACCGATGATCGGGCGCACATCCGCGAACCCTCCGGTGAGTCCCGACAGCGGGGACGCGACGATGTTGCGGACCCGTTCGTGGCTCGCGGACGGGAGGAACCCGGCCGTCGCGACCGATTCGATCAAGCCGGTGGGCACGCCGCCGCACTCGTCGACGACGACACCTCTGACCTGCAGGTTTCCCCGAGAGGTGAGGTGTACGTCGCCGTCCGCGAATGCGCGTGAGGCCGCCGCGAGGAGTCGCAGACCCCCGTCGGGAAGACGCCCGCCCGGGGCGCGAACGCGCACCAGTGCGCCGTCCGCGGCGAGGTGCGGCCGCAGCAGGCCGGGGCAGCGATCCGGAGGGAGATGGTCGGCCGAATGGTCCGTCATGGGCGCACATGGTTGCACACCTGCCGAAATCGTGCGCTAGGCTCGGCGTGCCGTGGTGCTCGGGAAGCCGGTGGGAAACCGGCGCGGCCCTCGCCACTGTGAGCGGGTAGTTGTTCGCCCTCGTCCGTGCCGGTTCGCCGGTGCGGAGACCACTGGAGTCACCTCCGGGAAGGTCGGCCGAGCAGCGTCGATCCGTCAGCCAGGAGACCGGCCACGGCACGCGAGGTCCACGAGGGTTTGGAGACTGAACATGGCTGTATTCGTGCTGTTCCGGGGCGCGCAGTGCCGCGCCTGACGTTGCTGTCGACGTCCGACACCGACCTGCTGTCGGCGCGGGCCGGTGGCGCCGACTGGGTCGTCGGCAACCCGTCCCGGCTGGAGCCGACGGATATTCCAGCGCTGCTGGAGGGCTCCGACCTGGTGGTCGTGCGGATCCTCGGATCTGCACGCTCCTGGCAGGACGGTCTCGACCAGGTTCTCGCACAAGGGGTCCCGGTCGTCGTCCTCGGTGGGGAGCAAACCCCCGACGGCGAACTGATGAGCTACTCGACCGTGCCGATCGGGACCGCGGCGGAAGCACATCGGTATCTGGCCTACGGCGGACCTGCGAATCTGGCTCAGCTGCATGCATTCCTGTCGGACACCGTGCTTCTCGGCGGTGATGGATTCGAACCCCCTGCGGCGCTACCCGAATGGGGTGTCGCGGAACGTCCTTCGCCTGCGACCGGCGGGTTACCGAGGGTGGGGGTGCTCTTCTACCGCGCCCACCACACCAGCGGAAACGTCCGGTTCGCGCACGATCTCGCGGACGCGATCGACGCGACCGGCCGAGCGCAGGCCGTGGTGATCCACTGCGCCTCGCTGCGCGGTGCACCCGACGATCTGCTCGCCGAACTCGGCACCCTCGACGCCCTGGTGGTGACGGTGCTCGCCGCTGGCGGCACCCGGCCGGCGACCGTCGGCGCGGGCGGGGAGGACGAGGCGTGGGACGTCGCGGCACTGGCCGCTCTCGACATCCCGATCCTGCAGGCGCTGTGCCTGACCTGGAGTCGCGACAGCTGGGCCGACTCGGACGACGGTGTCTCCCCGCTGGATTCGGCCACCCAGATCGCGGTTCCCGAATTCGACGGCCGGATCATCACGGTTCCGTTCTCGTTCAAGGAGTTCGACGCCGACGGCCTGCCGCGGTACGTCACCGATCCCGAGCGTTGCGCCAGGGTCGCGGGAATCGCGGTCGCGCACGCGCGATTGCGGCACGTGCCGGCGGCGCAGCGCCGCATCGCGATCATGCTCTCGGCCTACCCGACGAAACATTCCCGCGTGGGAAACGCGGTCGGTCTGGACACGCCGGTCTCGGCGATCCGTCTGCTCCGGGCGATGCGCGAGCAGGGCTACGACCTGGGCGAGGGCTTCCCCGGCATGGATCTCGAGGACGATGCGGAAGCCGGAAATGCCCTGATCCACGCGCTCATCGACGCCGGTGGTCAGGACGAGGAGTGGCTCACGGCCGACCAGCTGTCCGGTAACCCGGTGCGCGTCACCGCCGAGCGGTATCGCGAGTGGACGAAGGACCTGCCCGCGGAGCTGACCGACGCGATGACCGAGGCGTGGGGTGAGGCACCCGGGTCGTTGTTCGTCGACGGCGAAGGCGACGACAAGGCCATCGTCCTCGCGACCCTGCAGGCCGGCAACGTGGTGCTGATGATCCAGCCGCCCCGCGGATTCGGGGAGAACCCGGTCGCGATCTACCACGATCCGGACATGGCGCCCTCCCACCACTACCTGGCCGCATACCGTTGGGTGGAGCGCGGATTCGAGGCCGACGCGGTCGTGCACCTCGGCAAGCACGGTTCGATGGAGTGGCTGCCCGGAAAGAACGCGGGGCTGTCGGCGGCGTGCGCGACCGATGCCGCGATCGGGAACCTGCCGCTGATCTACCCGTTCCTCGTCAACGACCCCGGTGAGGGCGCGCAAGCCAAGAGACGCGCGCACGCGACGATCGTCGACCATCTGATCCCGCCCATGGCACGCGCCGAATCCTACGGCGACATCGCACGTCTGGAGCAACTGCTCGACGAGTACTCGAACATCGCGGCGATGGATCCGGCGAAACTCCCGGCGATCCGCGCCCAGATCTGGACGCTGATCCAGGCCGCGAAACTCGACCACGATCTCGGCCTGGACGGCCGGCCGCACGACGCCGAGTTCGACGACTTCCTGCTGCACGTCGACGGATGGCTGTGCGAGGTCAAGGACGCGCAGATCCGCGACGGACTGCACGTGCTCGGTGGTGCCCCCGTGGGCGAGGCGCGGGTGAATCTGGTGCTGTCCATCCTGCGGGCCGCCCAGGTGTGGGGTGGCAAATCGCACGCCGTGCCGGGTCTGCGCGCTGCGCTGGGTCTGAAGCCCGATGCGCCGCTGACCGAGGTCGACGCCGTCGAATCGCAGGCCCGGACGCTCGTCCAGGCGATGGACGATGGCAGGTGGGTACCCGAAACCGCCTCGTCCACCGTCGAATCCGTGCTCGGGCACACCGATGACGAGGTCGCTCGGGTGCTCGCCTTCGCCGCCGAGCAGGTCGTGCCGCGGCTCGCGCAGACGACCGGCGAACTCGACGCCGTACTCCACGCTCTCGACGGCGGCTATGTCCCCGCCGGGCCGTCCGGCTCACCGCTGCGCGGTTTGGTGAACGTGCTGCCGACGGGACGCAATTTCTACACCGTCGACCCGAAGGCCGTGCCGAGCCGCCTCGCCTACGACACCGGCGTCGCACTCGCGAACGCCCTGGTCGAACGCTATCTCGCGGATACCGGGAGCTACCCGCGGTCGGTGGGACTGTCGGTGTGGGGGACCTCCGCGATGCGCACCTCCGGCGACGACATCGCCGAAGTCCTGGCGCTGATCGGTGTCCGGCCGGAATGGGACGCCGAATCCCGCCGCGTTCGCGAGTTGACCGTGATTTCGCTCGAGGAACTCGGCCGTCCCCGCATCGACGTCACCGTCCGCATCTCCGGGTTCTTCCGCGACGCGTTCCCACACGTGATCGGGATGCTCGACGACGCGATCCGCATGGTCGCGGCACTCGACGAGCCCGACGACCTGAACTATGTTCGCGCCCACGCCAAACGGGACGAGGCGGAGCACGGTGATCCGGAGCGGGCGGTGCGGCGGATCTTCGGGTCGAAACCCGGGTCCTACGGCGCGGGCATCCTGCAGCTCGTCGACTCCGGCAACTGGCGTACCGACGAGGACCTCGCCGAGGTGTACACCGCGTGGGGTGGATTCGCGTACGGCCGCAACGTGCACGGCGAGCCCGCCGCCGGGGACATGCGCGCCAACTACCGGCGCATCGCGGTCGCGGCGAAGAACACCGACACTCGCGAACACGACATCGCCGACTCGGACGACTACTTCCAGTACCACGGCGGCATGGTCGCGACCGTGCGTGCGCTGACCGGCAGCGACCCCAAGGCGTACATCGGTGATTCGACGACGCCGGACGCCGTGCGCACCCGGTCGCTGTCGGAGGAGACCGCGCGGGTGTTCCGGGCGCGCGTGGTCAATCCGCGGTGGCTCGCGGCGATGCGCCGGCACGGCTACAAGGGCGCGTTCGAACTGGCAGCGACCGTCGACTACCTCTACGGATACGACGCGACCGCCGGCGTCGTCGCCGACTGGATGTACGAGACCCTGGCGCAGACCTACGCCCTCGACCCGGAGAATCAGCAGTTCCTGCGCGAGGCGAACCCGTGGGCGTTGCGGGGCATCGTCGAACGCCTCACCGAGGCGGCCGATCGCGGGCTGTGGGCCGAGCCGGACCCGTCGACGATGCAGGCGCTGCAACAGGCCTACCTCGACGTCGAGGGTGACCTCGAGGACCGCGGATGAGAGTGCGCCTCATCGGGATCGGACCCGGCGGACCGGACGATCTGACGGTCGCGGCCGTGCACGCGCTCAACGAGGTGGACGTGTTCCTCGTCGCGGACAAGCAGCGCGGCGTGGACGATCTGGTGTCGGTGCGCGAGGAGATCTGCCGACGTCACATCACCGGCGACCACCGGATCGTCGTCGTCCCGGACCCGCCCCGTGATCGGGCACCGGAACGGTACGGCGACGAGGTGCGGGATTGGCATGCCGCCCGCGCGCAGGTCTACGAGACGGTACTCCGCGAACAGGTACGCGACGGCGAGACGGCCGGGTTCCTCGTCTGGGGCGATCCGAGCCTGTACGACAGCACGATTCGCGTGATCGAACGGATCCGCGACCGCGGTGTCGTAGACTTCGATTACGACGTGATCCCCGGCGTCAGCAGCGTGCAGATGCTCGCCGCGCGGCATCGATTGGTGCTCAACAGGATCGGCGGTCCGGTCACGATCACGACCGGCCGCCGCCTTTCACGTGAGGTCGCGGCGGGCGGCGACAACCTCGTCGTGATGCTCGACGGCGATCTATCGTGCACGGAACTGCCCGGGGAATGGGACATCTGGTGGGGCGCGAACCTCGGTACGTCCGACGAGGAACTCGTCGCCGGACGTCTGTCCGAAGTCCTCGGGCACATCGAGGCCGCGCGGTCGCGGTCGAAGGCCGCACGTGGCTGGGTGATGGACACCTACCTGCTGCGGCGAGCCTGACCCGAATCTATCGCTGCGCGAACAGGACCGCCGGGCGCGGCCCGGTATCGGTGGGCGACTTGCTCAGCACGACGGGCAGCCACTGTGAGGTGAGCGCGACCATCGCGAGCCAGGCGAGCACCATCCCGAACGACGGCGAATGCGGCGCAGACGTTTCCATCCCGTTCTGCGACCAGTATCCGAACAGACCGAACAACGAGGACAGGCCCGAGCCGAGCATTGCCGGCACGGCCAGGCGCCACCGGCGCAGGCACAGCGCAGCGGTCGAGATCCCGACCCCGAACACGGTCGCCAGGGTCACGAACAGACGCATCGGAACCGTCACGGGCGCGTCCGCACCGAACCAACCGGCGAGCACGGTCCACGACGCTGCACTCTCGGTCGTGGGCAGCAACAGTGCGACGACCAGGACCGTCACGCATCCGGAGAGCACCCACTGGCGGCGACCGGCACGGAATTCACCGGCGACCTTCTTCTCGATGCGGGCGAACTCGTGGCGGTAGGCGGACAGGTCGTCGCTCACCGGTACTCCTCCTCGCTCAGGGCACAAGGTCCCCAGTATGCCCCGGCGCCCCTGGTGAGGGGTTCGTGGGGTCGGGCGAACAGAATCTCGGTGCCGCCGATCGCGAGCAGAGGGCGCCGAATTCTGCACGCAAGCGATGTCGGCTGTGTCACGATTGCACCACTCAGACACCCCGACAGGAACTTTCCCATGAGCGGTTCGAGTGGTTTCAGGCGTCAGTGCGCAATCCTCGTCACGGTGGTCGTGGCTGCCCTCTGGTCCGTGGTGGCGGCGGCGACCCCCGCCTCCGCCGACGGCGGCACGCTGCGCGGGCGGGTGCTCACGGCAGGCGCGCCGCTCGCCGGCTACGACGTCACCCTGTTCGCCTCGGGCGTTCCCGCACCCCTCGGCACCGCGCGGTCCGGTCCGGACGGCGCCTTCACGATCGACTACACCGCGCCTGCGGGCACGCCGGTGGTGTACGCGGTCGCCACGAACCCGGGGGATCGCCGCGTGACGCTGGCGAGCGTGCTCGGGGCGGGCGTGCTCCCCGGCGACGTCGTGATCAACGAGAGGACGACGGTGGCCACCGGGTTCGCGCTCGCCCGGTTCACGGACGGCGGGCGGATCGACGGTGGTGCGCCGGGCCTGCCGAACGCCGCGGGTATGGCGCGCAATCTCGTCGATCCCGTCAGCGGGGAGGTCGGTGCCGTGCTCGCGACCTCGCCCAACGGCCCGGACACCGAAACCCTGGGCACCTTCGGATCTCTCGCCGACATGATCGCCAATTGCGTTGCGGTCCCCGTGGTGTGCGATCAATTGCTGAATCTGGCTGGTGAGCCCGGGCGGGGAGCGGCCGCCGACACCTGGCAGGCGATGGTGAACACCGCCCGACACCCGTGGCAGAACGTACCGGCGCTGTTCGCGCTGTCGAAGGCGGGACCTGCTCCGTACCAACCGGATCGAGTGCTGCCACCGAGCGCATGGACGCTCGCGCTGCGGTTCGTCGGGGACGGACATTCCATCGACGGTCCCGGCAACATCGCAGTCGACGACGACGGCAACATCTGGGTGACCAACAACTACCAGTACGCGCCCAGCGCGCAGACCCCGGTGTGCGGGGCGAACAACCTGATCAGGCTGACCCCGACGGGGCAGAACTTCCCGGGTTCGCCCTACACCGGCGGTGGGCTCAGCGGTGCCGGGTTCGGCATCGACATCGACGACGACGGGAACGTGTGGGTCGCGAACTTCGGCTTCGCAGCGCCTGTTCCGGACTGTCCCGAACAGGATCAGCCGCCGCACAACAGCGTGTCGCTGTTCTCGTCCGACGGCGTCGCGCTCTCGCCCGACGAAGGTTTCACGCAGGGCGGAATCAGTTGGCCGCAGGGCACCATCGTCCACGGCAGCGGCGACGTGTGGTTCGCCAACTGCGGCAACGACAGTGTGACCGTCTACCCCGGAGGGGATCCCGGGTCGGCGCGGCAGCTCATCGATCTCGGGATCGTCAAACCGTTCGGTCTCGCCGAGGGCACCGGCGGCACGGTCTTCGTCACCGGGAACGGGAGCAATACGGTCGCCGTGCTCGGGCCTGATGGCACCCCGATCGTGCCGCCGGTCGCCGGGGGTGGACTGGACAAACCGCTCGGGGTCGCGACCGACAGTGCCGGGACCGCCTGGGTCTCGAACTCCCGCACGATCGGTCTCCCGTGCCCGACCCCGGAAGGGCCTGTGGATCTGGACGGGACGCTGACCCGGATCGGGGCGCGCGGCGAACTGCTGACCCCGACGCCGCTGTCCGGTGGTGGCCTGCGCATCCCGTGGGGCATCGCCGTCGACGGCAACGACAACGTGTGGGTCGCGAACTTCGGCGGGCAGGCGGTGTCGCAGTTCTGCGGTGTGCGGGTCGTGGCGTGCCGTCCGGGCACGACCACCGGCGCGCCCATTTCGCCGGACGGAACCGGCTACGGGTTCGACGGACTGACCCGCAATACCGCCGTCGCGATCGATCAGGCGGGCAACGTGTGGGTGACCAACAACTGGAAGCAGATCCCGATCCAGACGAATCCGGGTGGCTACGAGATGGTGGCGTTCGTCGGCGCCGCAGCCCCCGTGATCCCCTGACCCGTGCGTGGTTTCGGTAGCGGCCGCTACCGAAACCACGCACGAGGGTGGGGCTACCGGGGCAACACCACCGCTTCCCCGAGAACGTGCAGGCTCACGTGCGCGCCGATGTCGGGAGCGATGACACTGGTCTGACGCACCGCGAGCACGCCGTGCGGGGCCTCCGAGGCGTAGCGGGACCGGATGTCCGGTGTCGGTGTCAACCGGATCTGCAGCATCGAATCGTGGCCCAGGAACTCGCGTTCCAGCACGACCGCGTTGGCGCTGCCGTTCGCGGGGGTCGCCACGATCTGCTCGGGACGCAGCAGGACCCGAACCTCGCCCCCGGGCGCGTCCGCAGGCACCGGCACCGCGCCGAGCGGGCAGTCCGCGATGCCCGCCGTGCTGATCCGGCCGGGCAGGATCACCACGTCCCCGAGGAAGTTCGCGGTGAACAGGTCCGTCGGCCGGGTGTACACGTCCTGCGGTGCCCCCACCTGGGTGAGCCGTCCCTGCTTCATCACCGCGACCTGATCGGCGAACGACAGCGCCTCCTCCTGATCGTGGGTGACCAGGACCGTCGTCACCCCGGTCTCGCGGAGCAACTTCGCGACCGACCGGCGCATGCCGGCGCGCAGCGAGGCGTCGAGCGCGGTGAACGGTTCGTCGAGCAACATCAGCTTCGGCCGTCGGGCCAGTGCGCGGGCCAGAGCCACACGTTGCTGCTGCCCGCCGGACAGTTCGTCGGGCCGCCGGTCCGCGAAATCGGGGTCCAGCGACACGATTTCCATCAGTTCCCGCACCCGATCCCGCGAACGGCGCTCGCGCCACGGCAAACCGAACAGGATGTTGCGTCCCACGGTCAGGTGGGGGAACAACGCGCCGTCCTGCGCGACGTATCCGATGTCGCGCCGGTGCGCGGGCACGAACCGGGTGCCGTCGACCACGACCGTCCCGCCGACGCGGACGCTGCCGCCGCCGGGATGTTCGAATCCGGCGATGATTCGCAGCAGGGTCGTCTTTCCGCATCCGGACGATCCGACGACGGCCGTGGTGCTTCCCGCTGCGACGGTGAGGTCCACGCCGTGCAGCACTTCGACCGCGCCGAACGACTTGCGTACCGCGTCGACGACGAGACCGCTCATATCCCTGCAGCTTTCTGTGATTGCCGGAACAACAGATAGGTGACCGGCAGCGACACGATCACCATGATCGCCGCGTAGGGCGCGGCCCCTGCATAGTCGAGTTCGCTGCTCGCCGACCAGAACCGGGTCGCGAGCGTCGCGGTCCCGGTGGGGGAGAGCATCAGCGTCGCGGTCAGTTCGGTGGAGACCGCGATGAACACCAGTGCCATCCCCGCAGCGACCGCGGGGGCGGTGAGCCGGAGGGTGACCCGCCGGAACGCGGAGACGGGACGGACACCGAGGGACCGGGCGGCTTCCTCGAGCTCGACGGGTGCCTGGGCCAGCCCGGCGCGCACGTTCACCAGTGCCCGGGGCACGAACATCAGCACGTAGGCGACGATCACCATCGTCGTCGTCTGATACAGCCCGGGCAGATACGTCAGGCCGACGGTGATCAGGGCGAGCGCCACCACGATCCCGGGCAGCGAGCTCGTGACGTAGTTGCAGCCTTCCGCGACCTTCGCGAACCGGCCGGGGAACCGCACCGCGATCCATGCGACCGGGAAGGCCAGCACCGTCGTCGCGACCGCGGCCACCACCCCGTAGCCGAGCGTCTGCAGCAGGGCGCGCTGCAACTCGGCGCCGTCCCACACCGTGGCGCCGCCGCGTACCAGCCACCGCACGATCACGTACAGCGGCACACCGATCGCGGCGGCGAGCAGCGCGGTGAGACACGCGAGGGCAGGGAACTGTGTCCACCCCAGCGGCGTGGGGGTCGCGGTGCGGCCGGTGCCGGAGCCGAGTCGCGCGTACCGCGCCCGTCCCCGCGCGAGCGCTTCGAGCACCAGCACCGCCAGGCAACACAGCACCAGCACCCCGGCGAGCATCGTGCCGGCCGTGCCGTCGAACGTCGCCTGGAACTGTTCGTAGATCGCGGTGGTGAAGGTGTCGAACCGGATCATCGAGAACGCACCGAACTCGGCGAGCAGATGCAGCGCCACCAACAGCGACCCGCCGAGAATCGCGAGCCGCAGCTGCGGCAGCACCACCCGGACGAAGACCGCCCACGGTCCACAGCCCAATGCCCGCGCCGACTCCTCGATCTCGGCGTCGAGGCGGCGCAGCGTGGCGAGCACCGGGAGGTATACGAGCGGGAAGTACGCCAGCGTGGTGATCAGGACACCGGCGAACAGCCCGTGCAGCGACGGAACGACGGTGACCCACGCATAGCTGTCGACGAACGCGGGGATCGCCAGCGGCGCCACGAGGATGGGCGCCCACCAGCGGGCACCCACGAGGGTCGTGCGGGCAACCAACCAGGCGGCGGCGACCCCGATCACGGCGCACAGCGGCACGGTGATCAGCACCAGGAGGCCGGTGTCGACGAGCAGCTCGCCGACACGGGGCCGGAAGACGAGGGTCCGGATGCTGTCCCACCCGGATTCGACGACACCGGTGACGACGAATCCGAGCGGGATCAGCGAGGCCACGACCATCAGTGCCGCGGGGATTGCCACGGCGAGGGGTGGACGTGATCGGGTGGTGCCGCCCGCCGGGATCCGGACGAGCGTGGATGTGACGGTCATGCGGAGCGGCTCAGATCAGGCCGGCATCGGTCATCATCTGCGTGACCTTCGCACTGTCGAGCGTCGACGGGTCGACCGGGGGCGCCTGAAGTTCGACGAGCGGCACGAGCGCGGGGTTGGCGGCGACGTCGCTGCCCACCGGGTATTCGAACGAGGTCCCGGTCTGCAGGATCTCCTGCCCCTTCTTCCCGGTGATGAACTTCAGGAACGCCTGCGCCTGCTGCTGATGTGTGCTCGCGGCGAGCACGCCGCCGCCGGACACGCTGACGAATGCGCCCGGGTCCTCGTTGCGGAAGTAGTGGAGCTGGGTGTTGCTGCTGTTCTCCCCGCCCTTGGCCTGGTCGCCGAACCAGTAGTAGTGGTAGATGACGCCGCCGTCGATCTCTCCGGCATTCACGGCCTTGAGTACCGCGGTGTTGCCCTTGTAGGGCACGGAGCCGGCCTTCATGGCGTCGAGCCACGCGCGCGTCGCGTCCTCCCCGCGCAGCTCGAGCAGCGCGGCGACGATGGCCTGGAAGTCGGCACCCGACGGCGACGCCGCCCACCGGCCCTTCCACTCGGGGTTCTGCAGATCGAGCAGGGACTTCGGCAGTCGGTCGGGGGTGAGGGCCTCGGTGTTGTAGACGAACACCGTCGAGCGAGCGGCGATGCCGGTCCACTTGCCGGTGGACGGGCGGTACTGCTCGGGAACCTGGGCGAGCGTGTCGGGGGCGACGTCGGCGAACAGGCCGGCGTTCTCGACGGCGGCCATGGCCGGCGAGTTCTCGGTGAGGAACACATCCGCCGGGGAGCGGTCGCCCTCGGCGATCAACTGGTTGGCCATCTCGGTGTCGCCGCCGTTGCGGAGATTGACGGTGATGCCGGTTTCCGCGGTGAATTCGTCCACCCATTCCTGGGTGAGCGATTCGTGCTGCGCGTTGTAGACCGTGATCGCGTTCGCGTCTTCGGAATTTCCGCCGGACGTGTCGTTGCTGCATGCCGACAACGTCAGCAGTGCAGCAACGCCCAGCGCCCCGGCTGCCAGGGCGCTGCGGGTCCATCGGTGTCGCGACGGTGTAGTTCTCATGTGTTCCTCCGTGTCGAGCGCAGTTCGATCGCACCGGCGATCGAGTCGAATGCTACGCGCCGACCAAGGTAAGACTCACCGAAGTATCCTCGTCAACGACCGTGCCCTTCAGGTGAATTGGGCGTTTCGCCCGATTTTCACCGATCGTGACGGACCACTCCGGCGCCGGGACGCCACACGTCGACGTGCAACTTCTCGTCGACGGTGACGAGCACGGCCTCGTCGAGGTCGAGCTCGAACAGGTGCATCGGGCCCTCCGGCACCTCCGACGGATACGCCGCGAGGATCGCGTCCTTCGTGGCGCCGTGCAGTTCGCGCGCCCGCCCCGCGACCTTCGCGTCGCCTCCCACCATGTCGTGGTGGCCGGGATTGGAATGCAGGGCGTACCGACCGTCCCGCTGCAGGTCGCGGGCCTTCACCGCGCCGTACATCGATCCGATCACGAGCCGGCCGTCGACGATCTCGACCTCGGTGCCGCTGACACGCGGGGAGCCGTCGCGGCGCAGTGTGGCCAGCACGTGGTGCTTGTGGGCGGCCCAGCGCGCGGCGATCGCGTCCGCGAGATCCGGTGCTTCGGTACGGAACTGTTCCCAAGTTGCCATGCGACCACTGTGCACCCACATCACTGACATCTTGTGTCAGGGATTTCGTCTAGTGTCGATCTTGTGCGATCGGCCCGCCTACTGGAGATGATGCTGCGCCTGCAGGGCAGTCCCGGCGTCACCGCCCAGCATCTCGCGGACGAACTGGGCGTCTCGGTCCGTACCGTGTATCGCGACGTCGGCGCGCTGTCCGCCGCGGGGGTGCCGGTGTGGACCCAGAGCGGGCCCGGCGGTGGCATCCGGCTGCTCGACGGCTGGCAGTCGCGGCTCAGCGGGCTGACCCGGCCCGAGAGCGCCGCCCTGATGCTGCTGGGTGTGCCGGCGCTCGCCGCCGAGCTCGGTGTCGAGGTCGATGCCGCCCGAACGAAACTCCTCGGGTCGATGCCCCTGCCGTTGCGCACCGCCGCGCAGGTCCGGCGCGACCGCGTGCACGTCGACGCACCCGGCTGGTTCACCGAACCGGGTGGGAACGAGCATCTTCCGATCGTCGCGACCGCCGTTCTCGAGGGCCGACGACTGCGCATCCGCTACCGCCGGGGCGGCGCCGAGGTGACCCGCACCCTCGATCCTCTCGGCCTGGTCGCCAAGGCCGGCATCTGGTATCTCGTCGCCGCGCATTCCCGCCGCATCGTCAGCTATCGGGTCGGTCGCATCACCGCAGCCGATGCTCTCGAGGAACCGGCCCGCAGGCCCGACGATTTCGACCTGGCTGCGTGGTGGACCACATCGACCCTCGAATTCGACCGCGAGATGAGAACTTTCGCGTGCAGCGTCCGGCTGTCGCCGACGTCCTGGCACCGGCTCCCGAAGATCGTGGGAGCAGGTGCCGCGGACGTCGAACCGGGCGAACCCGATGCCGAAGGCTGGGTGCGCGTCGATCTGATGCTCGAGGGGGAGGACGTCGCCGTCGACCAGTTCCTCGCCCTCGGCGGCGGCGTCGAGGTGCTCGCCCCGTCCTCGTTGAGGGCGGCGCTGCGTGCGGCGGGGGAGCGCCTCGCGCGGCTCAACCACCCATGATGCGACGCAACTGCCGGCCCTGGGCGACGAGTTCGCCGGTGGGCCTGCGCAGTTCGGTGTCGTCGACGCACAGATCCGCGCTCGCCCACGTCGTGTGCTGGCGCAGGTGGAACCAGTCGCCGTCCGGATCGTGGGCGGCAGGCGCCAGGTGGGCCGTGAACTCGGCGGTGGGGATCGGTACCGGCGCCGTCCGCGTCGCGAACAGGCCCGGGGGCAGCGCGTCGAGCAGCACCGCGGCGCGAACCGCCGGCGGTAACAGCACATCCGGTCGCAGCCGGATCCACACCTCGAAGGTGGGATCCGTGCCGCCCCCGAACGGGCGGGCCGCATTGATCGGGCGGATGTCGAGATACTGCGAGAACGGCACGAAGTCGACCGGGATCTCCAGCACCGGCCGGGTCCACGGATCCACCTCGGGCACCACCGACGGGGACGACCACCGGGTGGGTTCGAGATCCCGCACGAGCCGCACCAGCCCGGTCACCTCACCGTTCCCGAGCGAGGCGCGGGCGCCCGCCGTGCGCCCGGATCGCAGCGACTCGACGTGCACCTCGACCCGTCCGGGCGGCACCGGCGCATAGAAATGGGCGGTGATCGCGGCCGGTACGGCGTCGAGTTCGGCGGCGCTCGCGTGGAGCAGTATCCCGGCGACCAGGCCGCCGTGCAGGCCCCCGAACCCGCGCCACGTGGCGTCGAACGAGGACGGAAGATCGACGGTCAGCGGAGAACTCGTCATCGCACGGGCTCCTGATCGATGGGTGCGGACACGGCAGCGGGAGAAGTGATTCGCAGAGCGGCGACCGCGGTGAGCACGGCAATCGCGGCGACGACCCACCAGGCCCGGTGGAATCCGGCGATGCCGCCGGCCGACAACGCCGTGACGGTCGCCGCGACACCGAGCACGGTGCCGATCTGGCGGGCCGCATTGACCACGGCGCTGCCCGTCGCGGCCTGTGCCGGCGGCAGAACCGCGGTCGCCGCGGCCAGGATGGTGGGCAGCGCCAGGCCCACCCCGGCGCCGGCGAGCAACCAGCCGGGCAGCAACCCGGTCGCATAGTTGGGTTCGACGGTGGCGGTCGCCAAGATCAGCAGCGCGCCGGCGCCCCACAGTGCGCTGCCCGCCGCGGCGATGGTCCCGGGGGAGAGACGCCGGGCGAGAACCTGACCTGCCGCGGCGAAGACCGGGACGAGCAACGGTCCCGGGGCGATCGCGAGTCCGGTGTGCAGCGCCGAGTAGCTCCACACCTGCTGGAGCCACAGAACCGTGGCGAGCAGTCCGCCCGCGAACGTCGCACTGAACGAAACCGCCGCGACATTCGACCATGCGAACCCGGGCACCCGCAGCAGCGCGGGATCGACCAGCGGTGCACGGTGGCTTCGGATGCGCCGGACGAACAACCCGAGGGCAACGACCGCGACGGCCCCGGCGGTGGTGACCCACGACTCGGTCCAGCCCCGTTCCGGACCCTCGACGAGCACGAAGGCCGCCGCGCCGACCCCGGCAGCGAGCAGCGCTGCGCCGGGCAGATCTCCGTCACGGATACCCTCGACGTCCCTCGATTCCGGAACGGTCCGCAACGACCACATCAGTAGCGCGACGCCGATCGGGACATTGACGAGAAACACCCAGCGCCATGAGAGTTCGACGAGAAGCCCGCCCACCACCGGGCCGAGAGCCGCGGCCGCGGCACCGGTCGCGGCCCAGACGCGGACGCCGGCGGCGCGCCGATCCGCGGGCAGTGTGGCGACGAGCAGACCGAGGCTCGCGGGGGTGAGGGCGGCGGCGCCGACCGCCTGCAGCAGCCGGGCCGCGACGAGGAACTCGAGGGTCGGGCTCAGGGCGCACGCTGCGCTGGCGACGGTGAACAACGCCAGCCCGGTCAGGAAACCGCGCTTGCGGCCGATGCGGTCGGCCCAGCGGCCGAGGGGTACGAGCAGAGCGGCATAGACGACGGCGTACCCGCTGAGGACCCAGCTGAGGGCGCCGAGCGACGAATCCGGGAACGAGGACGCGAGCTCACCGAAGGCGATGTTGACGACGAACAGGTCGAGGGATGCGATGAACGGTGCGCCGGCGAGCGCGACGAGGAGGGGAGCGAACCGGGTAGCCGGCCGAACCGCCTGGCTATGTTGTTCCATAGTCAGAAACGTTAGAGTCTGGCTATGCAATTTGCAAGCCAGGTGGGGACGGGGGTGTCCGCGTGCCGCCCGGCCGTCCGGTGGGTCTGCTACGGCAACAAGTTTCGACTACTGCGCAGGGAGGGGATCGAGCCTGCGGCAGGGCGCGTCGTCAGCGCACCAGCAGCCAGTTCTGATCGTGCCGGTAGAACGTGGAGCGCTTCACCGCGCGGGGGTTCGCGACCCCGTCACGTGTCAGCAGGGCGCCGGGAGAGCCGAGTTGCACCGCACGACCCTCGAGCCACCGGTACCCGCCGAACCAGCGCGGCCGGTCGACGGCCGCCCGCAGCCCGGGCATGGTCACGGTCGGCTCGATGCGCAGGCCGGGAACCTCGCCGGAGAACAGGCGTGTGTCGTCGACGTAGGCCTCCCCGACGAGATCGGGGCCTTCCCCCTCGACGAGTGCGCGACCCACCAGGGCGATCCCCGCGTCGTCACGGATCAGCGGGACCGACTTGGCCGTGCCCTGCAGCGCCACCGCGGCCGCCTTCGAACCCGTGCGCAACCCGTAGGCCTCGGTCGCCGGGGTGCGCTTCTCGGGCACGTACGCCAGCTCCACACCGAGGCGGTCGGTGCGCATGAGCCGGGTGAGGGTAGCTGCGAACGCGGCATCGCTGCCCACCACGATCAGGCGGGGATCCTCGACCGCCTCGAGGTGGGCGAACACGTCCTCGAAGTCGTCCTTCTCCGGCAGAGCGGGTGCGGATACTGCGGTCACCGGCGTGAGCGCCAACGGTACGGGTGTTTCACCGCATTTGAGCACTACCGGTGTCAACAGGGCTCCTCGCAACTGATCGGGGTCGGGCAGGTGGCCGGGCGTCGACTCCACTGTAGTGAAGCTTCCAGCGGGGTGTGCGCGGCGTTTCGGTGACGCCGGGCACGAAGGGGAACCGGCCGTCCATTAGACTGACGTCCCGGCTACTGCCCGTGGCGGCAGGACCTGCAGGCGAGAGACCGCCCGCACATCGACACCTGCTTAGGAGACCGCGAGATGCCGGCAATCGTCCTGATCGGCGCCCAGTGGGGCGACGAGGGCAAGGGCAAAGCTACAGATCTACTGGGCGGACGCCTGCAGTGGGTGGTGCGGTACCAGGGCGGCAACAACGCCGGCCATACCGTCGTCCTCCCGAACGGTGACAAGTTCGCGCTCCACCTGATCCCCTCGGGCATCCTCACCCCGGGCGTCACCAACGTGATCGGCAACGGAGTCGTCGTCGATCCGGGCGTGTTGCTCACCGAGCTCGCCGGTCTGGAAGAGCGCGGCGTGGACACCTCCCGCCTGCTGCTGTCCGCCGACGCGCACCTGATCATGCCGTACCACGTGGCCATCGACAAGGTCACCGAACGGTTCCTCGGCGCCAAGAAGATCGGCACCACCGGTCGCGGTATCGGCCCCTGCTACCAGGACAAGATCGCCCGCGTCGGCGTGCGCGTCGCCGACGTCCTGGACGAGAAGATCTTCACCCAGAAGGTCGAGGCGGCCCTCGAGTTCAAGAACCAGGTGCTGGCGAAGATCTACAACCGCAAGGCTCTCGACCCGCAGCAGGTCGTCGACGAGGTGCTCGGCCAGGCCGAAGGGTTCAAGCACCGCATCACCGACACCCGGCTCGAGCTCAACCGGGCGCTCGAACGCGGCGAGACGATCCTGCTCGAGGGTTCGCAGGGCACGTTGCTCGACGTCGACCACGGCACCTACCCGTACGTGACCTCCTCGAACCCCACCTCCGGTGGCGCGGCGGTCGGTTCGGGCATCGGCCCCACCAAGATCACCACGGTGCTCGGCATCCTCAAGGCCTACACGACCCGCGTCGGCTCGGGCCCGTTCCCGACCGAGCTGTTCGACGACCACGGCGCGTACCTGGCCAAGCAGGGCGGCGAGGTCGGTGTCACCACCGGCCGTGCCCGCCGCACCGGCTGGTTCGACGCGGTCATCGCCCGCTACGCGACGCGCGTCAACGGCATCACCGACTACTTCCTCACCAAGCTCGACGTGCTGTCGAGCCTGGACACCATCCCGATCTGCGTCGCCTACGAGGTGGACGGCGTGCGCGTCGACGACATGCCGATGACGCAGACCGACATCCACCACGCCAAGCCGATCTACGAGGAGATGCCGGGCTGGTGGGAGGACATCTCGCAGTGCCGCACCTTCGAGGAGCTGCCGAAGAACGCGCAGAACTACGTGCTGCGGCTCGAAGAGCTGTCCGGTGCACGCATCTCGTGCATCGGTGTCGGACCGGGCCGCGACGAAACCATCGTGCGCCACGACGTGCTGGCCTGACGTCGGTAAACAGTCGGTTTCGTGGTGTTCGCGGAGTTGCTGTAGGCGCCCCCTGCCGGGACTAGACTCCTGGCCATGAGTCAGACTTGGCCGCTGATTCAGCGGCAGGGGGAGTTCGACATCATACTTCGGGCACTCACTGCCGACGCCGGTACGTGTGGGGTGGTGCTGACCGGTGCCGCCGGTGTCGGCAAGACCACTCTCGCGCGGTTCGCGACCGCGTCTCTGCCGGGTGGGGTGCGCTGGGTGGCCGGCACCGAATCCGCGCGCAGTATTCCGCTCGGTGTGTTCGCGCACCTGGTGGGATCGGCCACCTCCCGCGATCCCGTCAATTTCCTTGCCGCCGCCCGCGAAGCGCTGCTCGCGGACGGTACGGGCATCGTCATCGGCGTCGACGACGCGCACCTGCTCGACCAGCTCTCGGCGACCTTCCTGCACCAGCTCGCCATCGACGGGGTCGCCCACATCGTCGCGACCGTCCGCACCGGCGAATCGGTACCGGACGCGGTGACCTCGTTGTGGAAGGACGGCTATCTCGAGCACCTCGAGCTGACGCCGTTCAGCCGCGAGCAGAGCACCCAGTACATCGAATCGGTGCTCGGCGGCACCCTCGAGGAACTCAGCGCCGACCGCATGTGGGAGGCGTCCGGCGGGAACGCCCTGTTCCTGCGGCATCTCGTCGAAGGCGCACTCGAAGCCGGCACCCTCCGCGAGAAGCGCGGTGTCTGGCAGCTCCGCGGGCGCGCGGCGATCACCTCCGAACTCGCCGCCCTGCTCGAGGGCCGCATCGAGCAGCTGCCCGAGGATGTGCTGCGCTGCCTGCAGCTCCTCGCGTTCTGCGAACCCATCGATCTCGACACGCTGGCGTCCATCGCGAGCGAGGACGCCATCGAGGAGGCAGAGAAGCGCGGCCTGATCCGCATCCACGAGGACGGCCCGCAGCTCGAGGTCCGCTACGCGCATCCGTTGTTCAGCGAGGTGATCCGTGCCGGCGTCGGCCGGGCCGCGGCACGCCGCCTGCGCGGCACGCTCGTCGAGGCGCTGCAGTCCTCCGACCTGTCCACCCCGGCCGCGCACATCCGGCTCACCGAACTCGCGCTCGAGAGCGACCGCGCACCCGATATCGAATTGCTGACCTCGGCGGCGCGCAGCTCGATCCGGCTCGCCGACTTCGGTCTCGGTGAGCGTTTCGCGCGTGCCGCGGTGCGTGCCGGGGGCGGCTTCGACGCCGCGCAACTCCTGGCCCGCACGCTGCTGTGGCTCGGCCGGTGCGACGAGGCCGAAACGCTGCTGGCCGGATTCGACCCGGACGACCTCGACCCGGCACAGTTGTTGCGGTGGGGCATGCCCCGCGTCGCCAACCTGTTCTTCGGCAAGGGGGACGTCGCGACGGCCGAGCAGGTCCTCGCAATGCTCCGGGAGCGCGTGGAGCATCCCGCGCTGGCACTGGCGGTGCGCGCGCTGACGGCGACCTGCGCGGTCTCACGGAACCGGCTCGAGGAAGGACTCGCCGAGGCGGAAGCGGTCATGGCCGAACCGGATCTGCTGCCCTGGGCCGTCGAATTCGCCACCTACGCGCAACTATGGGGATACGGGGTGGCCGGGCGCAGCTCGGACGCGTGCGCGGCCGCGGCGCGCAACGACACCATCGCCGACAAGGTCGACGGACTGTTCCGGTACATGCCCGCGGTGGCGTCGGTCAATGCCCAGCTCTTCGCGGGCGAGCTGGAGGCCGCGGAACGCCGGGCCCGCAAGTTCCTCGACAGCGCAAGCAGTCTCGAATATCTCGCGTGGGGGCAGGCCAGTGTCGTGGTCGCCCTCGTCGAACTGGCGCGCGGGAAGGTCGCCGACGCGGCGCGCCGCCTCGAGCAGGCGATCGCGGCGCTGAGCGTCGGCCCGCCGACGAACGCGATCGCGTGGGTGTTCCCCGCATACGCACCACTGGTCGTGGCGTATTCGCTGCTGGGCCGCACCGGCGATGCCGAGGCGATGCTCGAGATCGCGGACCGTCGCAACAGCCCGCTGCTGCTCAACGCGGTGCAGCACGAGCTCGCTCGCGCCTGGCTCTACGCGGCCCGCGGCGAACTGTCCCGCGCGCTCGCCACCGCCCGCTCGGTCTCCGAAAAAGCCGCTGCCAGTGGACAGTACGGTGTCGAGGCCATGGCGTTGTACATCGCGATGCGATTCGGCGACACCACCACCGCACCGCGGCTCGCCGAACTGGCCGAGATCTGCGACGGACGCCTGGTGCCCCTCGCCGCCGCGCAGGCCGCGGCGGTCGCGGCGGCGGACCACCGCAAACTCGTCGAGATCGCAGGCGAATACGAGTCCATCGGGATTCCGATCGATGCCGCCGACGCCTACGCCCAGGCGGCGCAGGCGGCGATGGCCGCGGGCCGCCGGAACGAGGCGCTCGATGCCGCGGCCGCCGCGAACACCATCGCCGAGAAGTGCGACCACGTGACCACACCCGCGATTCTCGATGCGGCACAGCCGCTTCCGCTCACCAAGCGGGAACGGGAGATCGCGACGATGGTGGCGACCGGGCTCAGCAACCAGGAGATCGCCGATCGGCTGTTCCTGTCGGTGCGCACCGTCGAAGGGCACATCTACCGGGCCTGCACGAAACTCGGCGTCTCCGACCGTGCGCAACTGGGAGAGGCGCTGCGCAAGCGGCACTGAGCAGCAGGCGGGGGATCGTCAGAACAGGGTCGGGTCGTCGAATCCCGGTGTGTGTTCGAGGGCGAGGAGTTCGCGCTTGGTGACGATGCTGCCCGGCGCCGAGAACCCGCCGATGGCTCCCCCGGCCGCGAGAACCCGATGGCACGGCACGACGATCGGAACCGGATTGCGGCCCAGTGCCTGGCCGACGGCCTGGGCCCCGCCGGGTCGTCCGAGTGCCGCGGCCACCTCGCCGTAGGTCGCTGTCGAACCCGGATCGAGGGATCGCGTGTATTCGTAGACAGCGCAGTCGAATTCGGAGACGTCGCGATAGTCCACGGGCACCCACCGCAGATCGTCGGCGGCTCCGGCCAGATGTGCCGTCACCGCCTCGACGATCGGCGCGATCGCCGGCGGCAGGGAATTCTCGACGGCGGTGGGGAAGCGGCGCCGCACCTCGTCGCGGGTCGGTTCCGGTGCGGGTTCGGGCAGTTGGATCCCGACGACGCCGGTCGCCGACCAGACGATCGCGCACGTGCCGATCGCGGTGTCGAACAACGCGAACGACGTGTGCAGGGGCTCTCGGGTCTCGGTGGTGCCGGGTTCGGTCACCGCCCCAGTATGAACTGGACCTCCGACAGATGGCCACTGGTGACGACTGGACTGACATACTGGACCGGTGATGATTCGCGCGATCGGCGCAGGCTCCCTGGCGCGGGACCTGGGCAACTGGCAGGACACGGACGACGCGCGCCCCGCGTACCGGGCGCTCGCCGACGGCATCCGCCTGCTCGTGCACGACGGCCGCGTGCCGCTCGGCGTCGCGCTGCCCAGCGAACGGGAACTCGCGGCCGTGCTGTCGCTGAGCCGGACCACCATCACCTCCGCGTACACCGTCCTGCGAGAGCAGGGATACCTCCACAGCCGGCAGGGTGCCCGCAGCGTCGTCGCGAAACCGGCCGACGCATCGCGTCCGGTGGGGAACCGGGACCGAACCGCCGCACCCGTCGGCGACGTGGTCGACCTGAGCGACGCGTCGATGCCGGCGCCGGGACCGGAGATCGAAACCGCCTACGCGGCGGCGCTGCGGGCGATGCCCGCCTACCTGACCGGCCACGGGGTCGAACCGATCGGCATCCCGAGCCTGCGAGAGGTCATCGCGCAGCGCTACGCCGAGAGCGGTCTCCCCACCACCGTCGACCAGATCATGGTCACGACCGGGGCCCAGCACGCGCTGCGACTGCTGCTCGGGGTGCTCACCGATCCCGGCGACCGCGTCGTCGTCGACCACCCCACCTACCCGAACGCGCTCGAGGCGATCCGGCGGCACGGCGCCCGCCCGATCCCGGTGCCGGTACGGCCGGAAGGCGGCGCCGACGGCGGCTGGGACCCCGACGGACTGCGTAGCGCCGCCCGCCAGACCGCGGCGCGCATGGCCTATCTGATCCCCGACTTCCACAACCCGACCGGGCTGTGCCTGGGGGAGGACGGTCGCGCCGAACTCGCCCGCATCGCCCGCGAGACCCGCATGACCGTGGTCGTCGACGAGACGATGGTGGATCTGTGGCTCGACGCGCCCCCACCCCCGTCGGTGGCGTCCTACGCGCAGGCTCTCGGCCACGGCGAGTCGGTCGTGACCATCGGCTCGACCGGCAAGTCGCTGTGGGGTGGTCTGCGGGTCGGCTGGATCCGAGCCGACCGCGACCTGATCACCCGGCTCACCGGCGCCAGAACGGCAGTGGACCTCGGTACCCCGGTCATGGAGCAACTGGCCGCGGCGCACCTGCTCGCCGACGTCGACGACCTGCTCGCCGGGCGCCGCGCCCGGCTGCGGGATCAGCGGGCGGTGATGCTCGAGGAACTCGGGGCACGCCTGCCGGGGTGGGAGTGCTCGGTGGGGCGAGGCGGCATGTCGTTGTGGGTGCGCATGCCCGAGCCGGTGTCGACGGCATTGGCCGCGATCGCCCCGAACCACGGGGCGCTGCTCGTCGCCGGCCCGAGATTCGGGGTGCAGGGCGCGTTCGAGCGGTTCGTGCGCCTGCCGTACACGCGGGAGTCCGACGATCTGCGCCGTGGGGTCGCGGCGGTCGCAGAGGCCTACCGCGCGCTCGCGATCGGCCGTGACCTCACCGAACCCCGCCTGGTGGTCTGATCGTCGCGGGTTCGGGAGCGGACCGTGGCTCGCATGTCGTTCGCTGACGTTATCCTCGATGACAACGGGAAGAATTGAGCATCGGCACTGCGAACGAGATTCGAGGGCGACCGTGTCCGGGCCGGATCCGCTGTCCACGCAGCGCGACGTCGGAGCCGACGTCGCATCGGAACTCGCCCTTGCCGGATTCGTGGACGCGTACGAAATCGGCCGTGGCGGTTTCGGAATCGTGTATCGCTGTCACGAGGTCGCGCTCGACCGGACGGTCGCGGTCAAGGTTCTGACCTCGCACCTCGCGCCGGACAATCTGGAACGCTTCCTCCGCGAGCAGCGCGCCATGGGCCGCCTGTCCGGGCATCCGCACATCGTCAACGTGATGCAGGTCGGGACCACCGTGTCCGGTCGGCCGTACCTGGTGATGCAGTACCACCGCCGGGATTCGCTGGACGCCCGGATCCGCCGCACCGGCCCGGTCGGGTGGGAGGAGACCCTGCACCTGGGGGTCGCGCTGGCCGGGGCGCTCGAGACCGCCCACCGGCTCGGCATCCTGCACCGCGACGTCAAGCCCGCGAACATCATGCTCACCGAGTTCGGGGAACCGCAGCTCACCGACTTCGGGATCGCGCGGATCCGCGGCGGATTCGAGACGGTGACCGGCGAGATCACCGGGTCGCCGGCGTTCACCGCACCCGAGGTGCTGGCCGGGCACACACCGACACCGGCGTCGGATGTCTACAGCCTCGCCGCGACACTGTTCTGCGCGCTCACCGGGCACGCCGCATTCGAACGCCGCAGCGGCGAGAAGATCGTCACCCAGTTCGTGCGGGTGAGCACCGAACCCATCCCGGATCTGCGCGAGGAGGGTGTGCCCGACGCCCTCTGCGCGGCGATCGAGCAGGCCATGTCGGCCGATCCGCGGGACCGGCCCGCGACCGCCGCGGAATTCGGTGAGCAACTGCGCGAAATCCAGGCACAGCAGGGCCTGGTCGTCGACGAGTTGTCGATCGCCGGTGCCTCCGACCATGCGCACGAGCCGCTGGTGTCCGGGAGCACAACCGGGACGAGCGGACGCAGCGTCCGGCGCACCGGAGCGGCCTCCCGGGTCACCACCCCGCCGGCCCCGGCCACCCGATTCCGCCCGCCGGTGCCGACCCGCCGGCTCGTGGCCCGGCGCAGACTGCTCGCTCTGCTCGGCGGTGAACGCCGTCGGCGCCTGATCGCCGTGCACGCGCCACCGGGCTTCGGCAAGACGATGCTGGCGTTGCAGTGGCGCTACGTGCTCGACAACAGCGGCGTCCCGGTCGCGTGGCTGAACGTCGATCGGGACGACAACAACGTCGTGTGGTTCCTCACGCACCTCGTCGAAGCGTTCCGTCAGGTCCGCCCGGAACTGGTCGGGGACCTCACGCAGACGCTTTCCGAACACGGCGACGAGGCCGAGAGGTATGTGCTCACCTCGCTGATCGACAGGATCCACGCGGCCGGGGAACGAGTCGTGATCATCCTCGACGACTGGCACCGCGTCACCGACCGGGCGACCGTCGCGGCGATGGGGTTCCTGCTGGACAACTGCTGCCGCCATCTGCAGGTGATGGTCGTCGGGCGGACCCGGGCGGGACTTCCGATGAGCCGGATGCGGGTGCGTGAGGACCTCATCGAAATCGATTTCCACGAACTGCGTTTCAGCGTCCAGGAGGCTCGCGAATTCCTCGTGGACCAGTGCTGCCTGGCACTCGACGACGAACGCGTGGCGGCGCTGACCGCGGCGACGGACGGCTGGCCGGCGGCGCTGCAGCTGGCCTCGATGTCGCTGTGCGGGCTCGACGACCCGGACGACTTCATCGCCCATCTGTCCGGCCGTCACCGCGACATCGGCGAGTTCCTCACCGAGAACGTCCTGGCCTCGCTGGAACCGGAACTCGTCGACTTCCTGCTCACCGCGGCCGTCACCGAACGCACCTGCGGAAGCCTCGCGTCCGCACTCAGCGGGCACGAGCGCGGGCAGGCGATGCTCGAGGAGATCGAGGAACGCGACCTGTTCCTGCACCGCGTGGACCAGGAGGGGAGGTGGTTCCAGTTCCAGCCGTTGTTCGCCGAGTTCCTGCGCCAGCGTCTCGAACGGGACCATCCCGAGCAGTTGCTGCAGTTGCATCGCAGCGCTTCACAGTGGTGCGAGAAGCACGACATGCTCATCGAGGCCGTCGACCATGCGCTGGCGACGGGTGACGACGAGCGCGCCGTCGACCTCGTCGAACGCAACGGCCGCCGGCTTCTCGAAAACGGCCGGGGATCGGTTCTGCTCGGTCTCGTCGAGAAGCTGCCCATGGCGGAAGTGACGCGTCGGCCCCGACTGCAACTGGCGATCGCGTGGGCGAACGTCGTCACCCACCGCCCGCAGCCGGGACTGCGGGCACTCGGTCTCGTCGAGAGCGGAATGGCGTCCGGTGCCGTCACGGGCGAGGAAGCCGCGGACATGGTCGTGGAGGTGGAGGTCATCCGCGGTCTCATCGACGTGCGCGCCGATCGGAGCGGGCGCAGCGCCGACATCGTCGAACACTGCCTGGCGCGGGCCGAGACCCTCCCGTCCGTGGTGGTCTCGACCGGACTGAACACCGCCACGTTCGACGCCGTGTACCGCGGGGAATTCGACGAAGCACGTCGCCTGCAGGAACTCGCGCGGCCGTATCACGAACTCAACGCCGGACCGTACAACCTGATGCACGGGCACACCCTGCTCGGTCTCGCTGCATTCGAACAACTCGACGTCGACACCGCCGCCGAGCACTTCCGGGACGCCCTGGCCCTGTCGCGGCGCGTCGGCGGCCGGCACTCGTCGGCGGCTCTGCTCGCGGGATCGGTTCGCGGTGAGTTCCTGTACGAGAGAGGCGAACTCGACGAGGCGGCGCGACTGCTCGACGACGGTTACGCGCTCGGTGCCGAAGGCGGCGTCGTCGACTTCAAGATCGCCCGGTTCGTCGTCGGCGCGCGCATCGCCGCGGTACGCGGCAACCGCGACATCGCGGCCGAACGGTTGCGCGACGGCGCCGACGCGGCCGCGAGCATGCACCTCGACCGGCTGGCCGCGGCCGTCGAGAACGAACGCATCCGGTTGGACCTGCCGCCGGTGCGCCGGCCGCGACCGGTTGCGCGGTACGGGTCCGACCGACCCGAAAGCGGAACCGTCCTGCTGACGGCGCAGATCGACGACGCGACCGCGATCCGGCTCCTGCTGTCCGACCCCACCGCCGAGCACACCGACCTCGCCTGCCGGTGGGCCTCGGAGTGGGTGCAGAGGTGGCGGGACGGCGCGTGGCCCCGGAGAACCCTGCTCGCCGAACGGCTCCTGGTGGCGTGCCTCGCCGCGGCGGGGCGCGACGACGAGGCCGCCGACCTGCTCGTGACGGTGGCCGACGTCGCCGCGCGCGCGGGACTGGCCCGCCTCCTACCGGACGGCGGCCCGTACGTGATCGAGGTGACGCGGCGCGTCCTCGACGACATCCGTGCCGACCGGGCACGCCCGGGATGGCCCGCCGTGCCGGCCTCGTTCCTCGAGGCAGCGGTCACGGCGGGGTCCGTACATCGGGTCTAGCGACTCAGGTCCAGACGGTGTCGATGTCGGTGGCCTCACCGGCCGGCGGAATGGGCGCACCCGCAGGCGTGCGCGAGAAGCGCGGCGCCGGCGCGTGCTGCGTGACCCCGTCGAGTTCGATGAGCGAGCCGCGGGCGGCGATGTGCTCGTTGTTCGGTGCCTCGGCCCAGGTCAGGACCGGGGACACACAGGCATCGGTGCCCAGGAAGATCTCCGACCACTCGTCGCGGGTCTTGGTGAGGAACGTCTCGGTGAACAGCTTCTTCATCTCGGGCCAGGCCGACCGGTCGAGCTGCTGCGGCAGGTTCGCCGCATCGAGTCCGAGGCCCTGCAGCAGCAACGCGTAGAACTGCGGCTCGATCGCCCCGACCGCCATGTACTTGCCGTCCGAGGTCTCGTACACGTCGTAGAACGGTGCGCCGGTGTCGAGCAGGTTCGTGCCGCGCTCGTCCGACCACACGCCGCGGCCGCGGAACGCCCACATCATGTGCGAGAGCGCGAGCGCGCCGTCGACCATCGCCGCGTCGACGACCTGCCCCTTGCCGGACGTCTGCCGCTCGACGAGCGCGGAGAGGATGCCGAAGATCAGGAACATCGAACCGCCACCGAAGTCGCCGACCATGTTCAGCGGCGGCACCGGACGCTCACCCTCGCGACCGATCGCGTGCAGCACACCGGTGAGCGAGATGTAGTTGATGTCGTGACCGGCGGCGTTGGCCAGAGGGCCTTCCTGACCCCAGCCGGTCATGCGGCCGTAGACCAGACGCGGGTTGCGGGCCAGCGCGACGTCGGGGCCGAGACCCATGCGCTCGGTGACGCCGGGACGGAATCCCTCGATCAGGACGTCGGCGCGCTCGATGAGCCCGAGCACCTTCTCGACCTGCTCGGGATCCTTGAGGTTGGCCTCGACGACCGTACGGCCGCGCTGGATCTGGTCGCGGTGACCGGCGGGCGGGATCAGTCCGGGACGCTGGACGCACACGACGTCGGCGCCGAGATCGGCGAGCAGGGTCGCGGCGTGCGGACCCGGGCCGAGACCGGCGAACTCGACGACGCGGATACCCGCGAGCGGACCCTTCTTCTCAACAGCTTCAGCGGACACTCGGCGAACCTCACTCGGGACGTTGGGACCTGTCTCCGGTGAGGTTACCTTTAGCGATCGTTAGATGTGCCGGGGGTCACCCTTCGTACAGGTCGGCCTCGCCGAGTCGGGTCGCTTCGAGTGCGTGCTCGAGCGTCGGGTGCCGGTAGACCGAGACCACCTGGTCGTCGACCACCCGGAAGGCCAGTGCCTCCTCGACTGCTTCGTCCGGTGCGGACGCCCACGTCGCGGTCTCCTCGACGACGACGATGCCGCCGTGCACGTACATCCGGCCCGGGGTGAGCGTCACGCCGGCCGTCGTCGCCCATTCCCGGAGCTCGTCCAGGCCCTGATCCTCGTCGTCGTCGTCCGTCGGCAGGACGATGTCGTCGCTGGACAGTTCCAGCAGTGTCTCGACGTCGTTGTCGTTCACGGCGTCGTGCCAGGCGAGGACGGTGGCGATCTCCGAGGTGCTCATAACCGCAGATGCTAGTCAGTGGCAGGGGGCGGCGGGTGAATGTCGTGATTCGGTTGCCGGTGCCGGAGGCGGGGGAGCACAGTGGATTGCATGACGATCAGCGGCCAACTCGTGGGTTTCGTGCCGAGCACCGATCTCGATGTCTCGGAAATGTTCTATGTCGACACGCTCGGATTCCGGAAGATCGCCCGCGACCACTTCGCCCTCGTGCTCGACGGTGGCGGCGGCACGCCGGTGCGGGTGACGCTGGTGCAGTCCCGGGCCGACACCGGTTACACGGTGCTGGGCTGGCAGGTCGCCGACATCAACGCCTCCGTCGAGGCGTTGCGGGACAAGGGCGTCGACCTCGTCCGATACAAAGGTATGGATCAGGACGACCACGACGTCTGGACGGCCCCGGACGGCATGCGGGTCGCCTGGTTCCGCGACCCGCACGGCAACGTGCTGTCGTTGACGCAGCCGCCGGCCTGACCGGCACGGTCGCGGCGGGTCACCCGCCGAGGAAACTGCCCCACACGAATCCGGCGAGCAGGACCGAGAACCCGCCCATCTCGCCGACGATGAGTGCGGTCATCGCGACGGTCGTGGTCCGGTCCGGACGCTCGAACTGGTTGGTGGTGTCGCGCAGTGCACCGTGCACGATGTAGCTGCCGATCGCGGTCACGAAGAACGCCACCAGCACTCCGGCGGCGACCAGGTTCACCGCCGTCGGCCACGCGCTCGACTCGACGAACACCGCGGTGAGCAGCGTCGCGAACGAGTACAGCAACGCCGAACGGTGTGCGATGTCGACGTACGGGTGCGCGAGATGGTTCTCCGATGTGACCATCTGCCGGTACTTCCATACGCCGAGGCCGAGCGCGAGCACGAAGATCAGCCCCGCGGCGAGCACCGTCAACTCCGTATCGATCCCCACATCCATCGCGCAAGTATGGCGGCGGGTGCGGGGTTGCACCAGATTCAGCTGCAGCCGCTGGTGTTTCCGCACGACGGACATGCATGGCACGAACCGGAGCGCTGCATCCGGACCCCGCACTGCATGCAGTACGGGGCGTCCGACTCCCGGCCGGAGGTGCCTGCATGGCCCTGGCGGGTGTCGGTGACCGTCTCGGCGGTCTCGGTGCTGCCGGGCAACCGGTCCGACCGTTCCGAGGTGGTTTGGATCCCCAGATCCATACGGACGTCCGGTTCCAGGTAGTCGATCGCGAGCCGCCGGAAGATGTAATCGAGGATCGACGTGGCCAGCCGCAGGTCGGGATCGTCCGTGATGCCCGCGGGCTCGAACCGGGTACTGGTGAACGCCCGCACGAACGTGCTCAACGGAACCCCGTACTGCAGGCCGTAACTGACCGACATCGAGAACGCATCCATGATCCCGGCCAGGGTCGAGCCCTGCTTCGATACGCGCAGGAACATCTCCCCGGGCCTGCCGTCGTCGTACTCGCCGATCGTGAAGAAGCCCTTGCAGTCCGCGACCCGGAACTCGAAGGTGCGCGAATTGCGGGTCCGCGGAAGGCGTTCGCGTCGCGGGGCCGGCACCGCCGCATCCGGAACCGTGGTCCCGGGGATTGGGCTACCGGGGATCGGGGGCGCCGACGTCGTCTGCGTCGGTGCGCCCGACAACGGTTGTCCGAGCTTGCAGTTGTCCCGGTACACCGCGACCGCCTTGAGCCCCAGTCGCCAACTGTCGAGGTACAGATCCTCGATGTCGCGCACGGTCGCGGACTCGGGTAGGTTCACGGTCTTCGAGATCGCCCCCGACAGGAACGGCTGCACCGCCGCCATCATCAGCACATGGCCGCGCGGCTCGATCACGTTGTCGCCCATCGATGTCGCGAACACCGCGCGATGCTCGTCGCGGATGTGCGGGGCGCCGGTCAGGGTGCGACGGGTGTCCAGGTGGGTCACCACGTCCGCGACCTGCGCCGGGGTGTAACCGAGTCGCGACAGGGCGCGCGGCACCGTGCGGTTGACGATCGACAGCGTGCCGCCGCCGACCAGCTTCTTCGACTTGACCAGCGCCAGATCCGGTTCGATACCCGTTGTGTCGCAATCCATTGCGAGACCGATCGTGCCGGTCGGGGCGAGCACCGTCACCTGGCTGTTGCGCACACCGTGCTCGGCCGCCCCCGCGACCGCCTCGTCCCAGCTCTCCCGAGCCGCGGTGAGCACCGGACCGGGAGCGAGATCGGCGTCGACGTCGTCGAGTGCGCCGCGATGCCGCGCGAGCACGGCGAGGGTCGGCTCCCGGTTCTCGGTGAATCCGTCGAACGGCCCCAGCCGCTCGGCCAGGCGCGCCGAGACCGCGTAGGCGTGCCCGGTCATCAGGGCGGTTATCGCCGCGGCGTACGCGCGGCCGGCATCGCTGTCGTAGGGCAGACCCGAAGCCATCAGCAACGCACCGAGATTCGCGTATCCCAACCCGAGCTGGCGGAACCGCCGCGAGGTCTCACCGATCCGCTCGGTCGGATAGTCGGCGCGGCCCACGAGAATCTCCTGGGCGGTGATGAGTACCGCCACCGCGTGCCGGAACCCGTCCACGTCGAACGTGCCGTCCTCGAGCAGGAACGTGAGCAGGTTCAGGCTCGCCAGGTTGCATGCGGAATCGTCGAGGTGCATGTACTCCGAGCACGGATTCGACGCATTGATCCGGCCGGTCACCGCCGCGGTGTTCCAGCGGTTGATGGTGGTGTCGAACTGGATGCCCGGGTCCGCGCACTCCCACGCAGCAGATGCGATGCGCCCGAACAACTCTCGTGCCGACAGGGTACGCACCGTCGAGCCGGTGGTGACCGCACGCAGCGGCCACTGCGCGTCGTCGACGACCGCCTGCATGAACTCGTCGGTGACCCGCACCGAGTTGTTGGCGTTCTGGTACTGCACCGAATGGCTGTCGCGGCCGTCGAGTCCCATGTCGAAACCCGCGGCGTCGAGCACGCGGGCCTTACGTTCCTCGATGGCCTTGCACTCCACGAACTCCTCGATGTCGGGATGACCGACGTCGAGGATCACCATCTTCGCGGCCCGCCGGGTCTTGCCGCCGGACTTGATGGTCCCGGCCGAGGCGTCCGCGCCGCGCATGAAACTGACCGGGCCCGACGCGGTACCGCCCCCACCCAGGGGTTCGGCGGACGACCGGATCCGGGACAGGTTGACCCCGGCCCCGGAACCGCCTTTGAAGATCACCGCCTCCTGCCGGTACCACTCGAGGATCGAATCGATGCTGTCGTCGACCGACAGGATGAAACAGGCGCTGGCCTGCTGCGGAACGTCCGGGACGCCGATGTTGAACCACACCGGGCTGTTGAACGACGCCTTCTGGTGCAGGAGCAGGTACGTCAGTTCGGCCGCGAACGCCTCCGGGTCGTCGAGGTGGCCGTCCGCGGTGCCCCACGCGGTGATGGTGTCGACGATGCGGGCGACGACGTCGCGCAGCGAGGTCTCCCGGCCCGGCGAGCCGAGTTCGCCGCGGAAGTATTTCTGGCTCACGATGTCCGTCGCGTTCTGCGACCAGCCGGACGGGAACTCGACATCCTTCTGCTCGAACACCACCGCGCCGGTGCCGTGGTGCACGATGCGGGCGTCGCGCCGCTGCCAGTCCACCTCGTCCGCGGGATCACGGCCGGCGGTGGTGAAGTGCCGGACATCGGCGGCGGTGAAATCCCGCACGTCGGCGCGGCCCATGTCGGGCGCGTCACCGTCGTGCTCGTGCGTCCTGCTGTCCGTCTGGCTACTGCCCATCGCATCCTCCCGGAACGAACGCCGGTGCCACATATAGTCCCACCATGATCTCACCGCGTCTCGGCACTCCGCTGTCGCCGAATGCCACTCGTGTCCTCATGCTCGGCGCAGGCGAACTAGGGAAAGAAGTCACCATCGCGCTGCAACGGCTGGGTGTGGAGGTGGTCGCCGTGGACCGGTACTCGAACGCGCCCGGGCAGCAGGTCGCGCATCGCGCCCACACCGTCGACATGGGTGACCCCCAGGCGCTCCTCGCGATCATCGAGGCCGAACGACCCGACCTGGTGGTCCCCGAAATCGAGGCCATCGCCACCGACGCGCTCGCCGTCGTCGAGGAACGCGGGCTCGCCGAGGTCATTCCCACCGCGCGCGCCACGCAGCTGACCATGAACCGGGAAGGAATCCGGCGTCTGGCCGCCGAGGAACTGGGCCTGCCCACCTCGCCCTACCGGTTCGCCGAATCGCTTGCGGAGGTGCTCGCCGCAGCCGAGGCGGTCGGCTATCCGTGCGTGGTCAAGCCGGTGATGTCGTCGTCGGGGAAGGGACAGTCGACGGTGCGGTCCGCCGACGAGATGCCCGCGGCCTGGGACTACGCGCTGGCCGGGGGGCGCATCAACCACGGTCGGGTCATCGTCGAAGGGTTCGTGGACTTCGACTACGAGATCACCCAGCTCACGGTCCGCGCGGTCGGTGACTCCGGCGACGTCGAGACGTTCTTCTGCGAGCCGATCGGGCACGTGCAGAGCCGCGGCGACTACATCGAATCGTGGCAGCCGCAGCCGATGAGCGACGCGGCGCTGACCCGGGCACGGGAGATCGCGGCGGCGGTCACCGGCGCGCTCGGCGGCCGCGGCGTGTTCGGTGTCGAACTGTTCGTCAAGGGCGACGAGGTGTACTTCTCCGAGGTCAGTCCCCGCCCGCACGACACCGGCCTGGTCACCCTGCGCAGCCAGCGGCTGTCGGAGTTCGAACTGCACGCCCGCGCGATCCTCGGGCTCCCGGTCGACACGTCGCTGCTCGCGCCGGGTGCGTCCGCCGTGATCTACGGGGGCGTCGACGCCACCGGTATCGCGTTCGAGGGCGTGGCCGACGCGCTGCGCGTGCCCGAGTCCGACCTGCGGTTGTTCGGCAAGCCCGAGTCCTACGCGCGTCGGCGGATGGGGGTGGCCGTGGCCACCGGCCCGGACATCGACACCGCCCGGGCCCGCGCGGGCGAGGCCGCCTCCCTCGTGCGGCCGGTCGCACCGTGAGCGCCGGCGCGGAGGCCCTCGTCGGCCTCGCGATCCTCGTCGGCCTGTTCGGGATCGTCGTGCCGATCCTGCCGGGCACCATCCTGATCTTCGGCGCGATCCTGGTGTGGGCGATCCTCACCGGCGGGACCCCCGCGTGGGTCGTGTTCGCGATCGCGACGGTCGCCCTGGTCGTCACCGGCGTCGTGAAGTACACGTGGCCCGGCAAACGGATCCGGCAGGCGGGTGTGCCGACCCGCTCGCTCGTCGTCGGTGGGCTCGTCGGGATCGTCGGATTCTTCGTGGTGCCGGTGATCGGCCTGGTACTGGGTTTCCTGCTCGGCATGTACCTGTCCGAGGCGCAGCGGCACCGCACCCATCGCGGTGCGTGGGATTCGACGGTCGAGGCGACCAAGGCGGTCGGCCTGTCGATGCTCGTGGAACTGCTCGGCGGCCTCGTCGCCGCCGGCGCCTGGCTGTGGGCCGTGCTGTTCGTCCTCTGAGCTCAGCTCCGGACCCTTCCCCCGAAACGAGCGAACGGTACGTTCCGTCGGATCAACCGACGGAACGTACCGTTCGCTCGGAATAGAGGGGCTGTCCCTCGGTCAGGCCTTGTGGGGCTCCGACGCGCGGAACATGTCGTCACGCTCGACGACCTTCACGCGCTCGCGGCCCTCGGCCTCGCCCAGGCTGCGCTCGTGCGCGTCGAGGCGGTACCAGCCCTGCCACGTGGTGTA
>Ga0180218_1000160_pt1 | contig 98722 bp, 80 predicted proteins | sample eDN3rd37CKraftBY_FD_151334 | JGI IMG/M metagenome (GOLD analysis project Ga0180218, IMG submission 151334) | Enriched backyard soil microbial communities from Emeryville, California, USA - eDNA 3rd pass 37_C Kraft BY (version 2) (version 2) | ecosystem: Environmental > Terrestrial > Soil >... | reverse complement strand
CGGCATCAGGGTTAACCCTTGGGTTTCGGCAACTGCCAAGCCCGAAACTATAACACGACTTTTGCAGAACTTGCAACCCGAAGGCAGCGATTCGTTAACCGTCGTGCAACAACACCTGCCAGAACCCCGGGAACCGCCCATCGGCATAATCCCGCTCGCCCTGCCCCGGTGCTGCCCGCGCTTCCTGCCCTGGCTTGCCGGTTCCCGCACCTGGGCGGAGAACCTGCAAACCGCGGGATTCGCGGTTCCGGCTTCGCATCCGGGACAACCCGAACTGCGAAGGGGGCGAACTATAGCACGTTTGCGCGGGCGGTCAAAACGCCGCGACTAAGGCCCTGGCAAACCCGCCGGCGCGCCCCGGGGATGCCGGGGCCGCAAGGCGTGGACGTCCCTTATGTATATGTAGCGGCAGCCCAGCTCGCACCGGGGCAAGCCCGGCGGCGCCACCTGACCCACGGCGGCCCTCCGGCCCGTCTTACCAGGTACGCGTGAAGCCACGGCGTTCGCGCGCCTGGTGGGCGGCCGCCTCCAGCTTGATCCATGGCGGCGCGCCAATATCGTCGAGCATGTGTTCGTCCATCTCCATCACTTCGGCCAGGGCGCGCACCTGGAGGCGGCGTACGACCCAGGCCCGCAGGCGGACATGCCAGCCGGACGCGGGCGCGGCGCCGTCGCCTGGGGAGCGGGTCGGCAGGATGATGGGGGAGCAGGTGGTCGCGGTCATGGAAATCTCCGTGAACAAGCATAGGTGTTCAGGATAAGCATCCAGCTTCCCTATGAAAATCAAATTGTTCTGCCCATGATGGTCAGTTATTCTTTCCAATATGAGCCGCCTGCCCCTGAACGTCCTGCCCGTGTTCCGCGTCGTCGCCGAGCTGCAGAACCTGCGCGCCGCGGCGCTGCAGCTGCATTTGACGCACAGCGCCGTCAGCCAGCAGATCCGCACGCTGGAAACCCAGCTGGGCTTCGCCCTGTTCGACCGCCGTGCGCGCCGCCTGGTGCTCAATCCCGCCGGGCAGGCGCTGCTGCGCGCCGCCGAACCGGCCCTGGCGCTGCTGGACGAAGGCGTCCAGGCCGCGGCGGCGGCGGCGGCCGGCTCCGGACTGCGGCTGCGCATTTCGGTCCTGCCTTCGCTGGCGCAGCTGTGGCTGCTGCCGCGCATGGCGCGCTGGCATGCGCGCCACCCGGATATCGCCCTGGAAATCGAAACCTCGCAGCAGGTCGCGGACCTGCACCGCGAGGGCTTTCATGCCGCGCTGCGGTTCGGGCGCGGCCCCTGGGCCGGCCAGCAATCCGAGCCGCTGTTCGATACGCCCACGCGCATGATCGTGGTGGCGGCGCCGGCCACGGCGCGGCGCCTGGTGGGCGCGGACCCGCAACGGCTGGCGCACGAGCCGCTGCTGGGAGAACAGGGGTTGTGGCAGGCCTGGTTCCAGGCGGCCGGCGTGCGCGCCACGATCAAGCCGGTCGCGCTGTTCAACGACGGCGGCATGCTGGCCCAGGCGGCCGAACAGAACCTGGGACTGGCGCTGGTGCGCGAACTGCTGGCCGCCGATGCGCTGGCCGCGGGCCGCCTGGTGCGTCTTTCGCCGCTGGCCATCGCCGCCGAGGAACGGCAGACCTTCCACCTGGTCTACCGGCCCGAACTGGGCGAGTGGCCGCCTCTGCTGGCATTGCGCCGATGGCTGCACGACGAGCTGGCGCTGGCGCGCGCCATGCTGGCGCCCGAGGCCGGTGACGCGCGGCCACGGCGCCGGCGCGCCGGGCCACCGGCGTAGAATCCTGCCCCTGACGGCCTGGCTGCCCGCGTACACGGCGGGCGCCCGTGCATGCGCCCACCCGGCGCACGCGTACGCCCCCGGCAACCCGCCGGCGCGCGTGCGCCCGCCGCGTTCGCCATGTTCTTCACCGGCCCGCCGCCCGCGCGGCAATGCCGCCGCGCCCCCCGCATCGGCGGGCCATGCTTCAAGGAATCACCACGCCATGCAGGCCATCGCCCGCCTGAGCCGCTTCGTCGGCAATACCTTCGCCATCTGGGTGCTGCTGTTCGCAGCGCTTGCCTACTACTCGCCCGACCACTTCAAGTGGCTGGGGCAATACATCGTTCCCTTGCTGGGCCTGATCATGTTCGGCATGGGCCTGACCTTGTCGAAAGACGACTTCCGCGAGGTGCTGCGCCGCCCGCGCGACGTGCTGATCGGCGTGCTCGGCCAGTTCATCATCATGCCCGCGCTGGCCTGGCTGCTGACCACCGTGCTGGACCTTCCGCCCGAAGTGGCGGTCGGCGTCATCCTGGTCGGCTGCTGCCCGGGCGGGACCGCTTCCAATGTCATGACGTTCCTGGCCCGCGGCGACGTCGCGCTGTCGGTGGCCATCACGTCGGTGACGACGCTGCTGGCGCCCATCGTCACGCCGGCCCTGATCTACCTGCTGGCCAGCCAATGGATCGAGGTCAGCGCGGCGGCCATGTTCTGGTCCATCGTGCAGGTGGTGATCCTGCCCATCGTGCTGGGCGTGCTGGCGCAGTACCTGCTGCGCGAGAAGGTCAAGGTGTGCGTGGACGCGCTGCCGCTGGTTTCGGTGGCCGCCATCGTGGCCATCGTGGCGGCCGTGGTGGCCGGCAATCAGGCCCGTATCGCCACCAGCGGATTGATGATCTTCGCCGTGGTCGTGCTGCATAACGGCCTGGGCCTGCTGATCGGCTATCTGCTGGGCAAGGCCTGCGGGCTGAGCGTGGCCAAGCGCAAGACACTGTCGATCGAGGTGGGCATGCAGAACTCGGGACTGGGGGTGGCGCTGGCCACCGCGCACTTCTCGCCGCTGGCCGCTGTGCCCAGCGCGATCTTCAGCGTCTGGCACAACATCTCGGGCCCGCTGGCCGCGACGCTGCTGCGCCGCTTCAAGGACGACGAGGCGCACGCGCCGGCGCCGGCCTCGCCGGCCACGGCCGCGCGCTGAACCAGCCGGCTTGCCGGCGCGGCTCCCCGCATGGGGGCCCGCCGCGCATTCAGGCCACGCGCCGGGCCGCCGGCGCCGCCGGCCGCATCGTGTCGGTTTCGTTGTAGCGCTGGTGCCAGGAGAAGGCCTCCTCCAGCAGATGGGGCGTCTGCCCGCCGCGCCGGCAGGCGCGCTCGAAGTAATCGCGCAGCGCATCGCGGTACGACGGATGCACGCAATGGGCGATGACGGCGCGGGCGCGCTCGCGCGGCGCCAGCCCGCGCAGGTCGGCCAGCCCGCGCTCGGTCACCAGGATATCGACGTCGTGCTCGTTGTGGTCCACATGCGAGACCATGGGCACCACGCTGGAGATATCGCCGTTCCTGGCCATGGACTTGGTCACGAAGATGGACAGGTGCGCGTTGCGCGCGAAGTCGCCCGAACCGCCTATGCCGTTCATCATATGGGTGCCGCCCACGTGGGTCGAGTTGACGTTGCCGTAGATGTCGAACTCCAGCGCCGTATTGATGGCGATCACGCCCAGGCGGCGCACCAGCTCGGGCGCGTTGCTGATTTCCTGCGGGCGCAGCACGATGCGGCGCCGGTAGTGCTCGATGTTGCCCAGGATGCGTTCGTACACCGGCTGCGAGACCGTGATGGACGAAGCCGAGGCGAAACTCAGCTTGCCCTGGTCCAGGAGTTCGATCGCGCTGTCCTGCAGCACTTCCGAATACATGGTGAGCCCCTCGAATTCCGACTCGCCGAAGCCATGCAGCACGGCATTGGCGATCGTGCCGATGCCGGCCTGCAGGGGCAGCAACGAGCGGCCCAGGCGGCCCAGGCGCACCTCGTTGCGCAGGAAGTCGACGATGTGACCGGCGATGGCGCCGGTTTCCTCGTCGGGCGGCAAGGCGTTGGAGGGACTGTCCGGCTCGTTGGTGACGACGATGGCGGCGATCTTGCCGGGGTCCACCGCGATGCACGGCGCGCCGATGCGCTGGTCGACCGACACCAGCGGCAGGGGCTGGCGGCCCGGCCGCGCGCCCGGAATCACGATGTCGTGCAGGCCTTCGATGGCCGCGGGCACGCCGAGATTGAGCTCGACGATGACCAGGCGGGCCTGCTCGACGAACGAGGCCGAGTTGCCGACGGACATGGTCGGCACGATGCCGCCGTCTTCGGTGATGGCCGCCGCCTCGACGATGGCGACGTCGATGGGGCCGATATGGCCGGCGCGCAATTGCTCGACGGTTTCGGACAGGTGCTGGTCGACAAAGGCGACCTCGCCCTGGTTGATCTTGCGCCGCAGCGTGGTGTCGACCTGGAACGGCATGCGGCGCGCCAGCGCGCCGGCCTGGACCAGCAGCTTGTCGGTGTCATGCCCCAGCGAGGCGCCGGTGAGCAGCGTGATGCGCAGCGGTTCGGTGGCGGCTCTTTCAGCCAGCGCCGCCGGCACCGATTTGCAGTCCCCCGCGCGCGTGAATCCGCTCATGCCGACGGTCATGCCGTCGTGGACCAGCCGGGCCGCTTCCTGGGGGGAAGCCAACCGGGCGCGCAGGCCAGGATGGCGAATACGATCGAGATGCATGCTGTCTCCAGACATCAATGGAGCCACGGCGCGCAGTCCGGGTGGGGTTGCGTCGCGCCTCCTGTGCCCGGACGCCGTCTGCCGCGGCGTTTTCCGTCAAAACGTCCACCGGATGGCCGGTGCGACCAAATTTTTCCGCAGTATAGGCAGCCCGCCGTAAATCTCGTAATGACTTAAAATCATTGAATCGAGTCGTTTTTTTCATCATTTGCGAGTTTCCGCCATGGACGTGCGCGCCTTGCGTTACTTCGTCGAGACCGTACGTACGGCCAGCTTCACGCAAGCGGCGCGCGCGCTGTTCGTGACCCAATCCACGGTCAGCAAGATGATCCGCCAGCTGGAGGACGAGGTCGGCACGCCGCTGCTGATCCGCGACGGACACACGGCCCGCCCGACCGATACCGGCCGCATCGTCTACGAGCGCGGCCTGCACATCCTGGGCGCCATGCGCCAGCTGGACGCGGAGGTGCGCGAAGCGGTCGATCTGCAGCGCGGCGAGCTCGAGGTCGGCATCCCGCCGATGATCAACCTGCTGTTCACGCCGGTCGTCAAACGCTTTCGCGAACGTCATCCGCATATTCGCCTGAGCCTGCGTGAGGACACCGGCCAGGCGGTCGAGCGCCTGGTGGCCGCCGGCGAACTGGAAGTGGGCGCCACCGTCCTGCCCATACAGGATCCCGGCCCGCTGCAGGCCACCCGGTTCGGCAGCTATGCGCTCTGGGTGATCGGCCCGCCGGCGGCCGCCTGGGCGGGCAAGACCGCCCTGCCGCTGACGGCGCTGCGCGATCTGCCGCTGCTGCTGCCCACCGACGATTTCGCGCTCACCCGCCGCCTGCGCCAGGCCTGCGCGCAGGCCGGTTTTACGCCGCGCATCGCGGCACAGAGCGCGCACTGGGACTTCCTGGCCGCGATGGCCTCGGCCGACCTGGGCGTGGCGCTGCTGCCCGAACCGCTGATGCAGCGGCTGAAGACGCGCGGGCTGAGCACGGCGCGGCTGGCCAAGGCCGGCCTGCAATGGGAAATCGGCCATATCCGCGTCCGCGACCGCTATCTGTCCCATGCGGCGCGCGCCTGGCTGGAGGTGGCCGCCGAGGTGCTGGGAAACGGCCCACCCGCCCGCAAGCCCGCCCGCTGATACGCGGCGCAACCAGCGCTTGCGAGCGGTCGCAGCCGCCGGCCGCCAAGCGCGTAAACTGCCTTTCTCCGGTGATCCTGGAAAACCCTCGTTCCACCTGCCGCCGGCGGGGAAGATGCGCCCCCAACGACGGCAGTAACGGCCATGACCATGAATCCGTCATTTTCCCCGCGCCGCCTCGCGCCGCGCACCTTGCTGGCCATGCTGCTGCTGGCCCTGGCGGCGCTGTGCGCCGCGCTGCCCGCCGGCGCGCAGCCGCCCACCGCGGCCGACGCCGACGCCATCCTCACCCAGGCGCGCAAGCAGGTCGACGACATCCGCAAGCAGCTCGACGACAAGACCGACGACCCCCAATTGGTGAAGAACCGCTCCGAGGTGCTGGACATCCAGGCCAAGGCGGACGCGCTGGCCGAAACGCTGGGGCCTCAGCTGGCCAGCGTTTCGGCCCGGCTGAGCGAGCTCGGGGCCGTGGTCGAAGGCGCCAAGGAAGCGCCGGACGTGGCCCAGCAACGCGCCCAACTGGAAAAGACGCACCGTAACCTGGATGCGCAGGTCAAGCTGGCGCGCCTGCTGTCGGTCGAGGCCGGCCAGACCGCCGAGCAGATTTCCGCGCTGCGGCGCAATCAATTCCAGGCGCGGCTGGGCGAGCGGCGCGACTCGGTGGTATCGGGCGAATTCTGGACCGAATGGCGCGCCGAGGTCCCGCGCGACCTGACGCGCCTGGCGGCGCTGCGCGACGAGCTGGCCGAGGCGGCCTTGCAGACGCCGGCCTGGATCTGGGGGATGCTGCTGGTGGCCATGGCCGCGGTGGCGGCGCTGCGCGCCTGGATCGGCCGCGTCATCCTGCAACTGACCGCCACCAAGCTGCCGCCGGGCCGCCTGCGCCGCTCCTTCCTGGCGCTGACCATCGTGCTGCTTTGGGTGGCCACGCCCGGTCTCATCGCGCAACTGCTGCGCACGGGCATTTCCTGGAGCGCCAGCCTGTCGGACAGCACCGAGACCCTGCTGTCCAACCTGGTGGCCACCGTCTGTTTCGGCGGCTATGTGGGCGGACTGGGCCAGGCGCTGCTGTCGACGATGCGCCCGACCTGGCGGCTGCCGCCGGTTCCCGACCAGGTCGCGCGCGCCCTGCGCTGGCTGCCCCCGACGCTGGGCCTGCTGGTGGTGGCGATCTGGCTGGCCGAACGCCTGCCGGTGCTGCTGAACTCCAGCCTGACCAGCACGATCACGCTGGGCGTGGTGATGGCCGCCGTGCTGGGACTGGTGCTGCTGACTGCGCTGGCCCGCGCCGAGCGCGTGCGCCGGCAGCTTGCGCAGGAAAGCGAGGACAACCGCGCGCCGCCGCGGCCGTTCTGGCTGGCCGTGCTCAACACCGCGCTGTGGTCGGTGCTATGCACCGGCCTGCTCACGCTGATCATCGGCTATGCCGCGTTCGGCACGTTCCTCATCAAGCAGGCCATGTGGACGCTGATCGTGCTGTGCTCGACCTACCTGCTGGTCATCCTGATCGACGACGGTTTCAGCACCCTGCTGGGATCGAGCCGCGGCGACGATGCCGGCGCCCAGTCGCGCCTGCGCACGCAGGCCGCGGTGCTGCTGTCGGGGGCCTGCCGGGTGGCGGTCATCCTGGCCGCGGTGGTGCTGGTGCTGTCGCCGTTCGGCGAGGGCCCGATGGACCTGGTGCACCGCCTGGACCAGTTGCACAAGGGCCTGCAGATCGGCGAGGTGCAGATCCGTCCCGCCGCCCTGCTGCAGGCCCTGCTGGTCCTGGCGTTGAGCCTGCTGATCGTGCGGCTGCTCAAGCGCTGGCTGACCACCCGCTACCTGCCGACCACCGAGCTCGATCCGGGCATGCAGATTTCCGCCGCCACGCTGTTCGGCTACGCCGGCGTGGTGACCGCCGCCGCGCTGGGCCTGTCCGCGCTCGGCCTGGGCCTGGAACGCGTGGCGTGGATCGCCAGCGCGCTGTCGGTGGGCATCGGTTTCGGCCTGCAGGCAGTGGTGCAGAATTTCGTTTCGGGCCTGATCCTGCTGGCCGAGCGGCCGGTGAAAGTGGGCGACTGGGTTTCGCTGGGAGGCGTCGAAGGCGACATCCTGCGCATCAATGTGCGCGCCACCGAAATCCAGATGGGGGACCGTTCGACGGTCATCGTGCCCAACTCCGAATTCATTACCAAGACGGTACGCAACGTCACGCATGCCAATCCGCTGGGGGTGGTGCAGATCAGGCTGCCGATGCCGCTGTCGGTCGACGCCGAACAGGTGCGCACCCTGATGCTGGAGATTTTCGATGCGCACGACGACATCCTCGACAACCCTGCCGCCGCGGTCTACCTGGATGGCATCGAGGGCGGCCACCTGATCTTCAACGCCAAGGGCTATGTGAGCTCGCCGCGTTCGGCCTATACCGTGCGCAGCGACCTGTGGTTCCGCGTCCTGAAGCAGCTGGCCGACGCCGGCCTGGACATGGCGCCGCCCAGCACGATGCTGTTGCGCGAGCCCCAGGCGCCGCCGGCGCCGGACGCGCCGACCGTCATGGCCAGCGCGCCGCCGCAGTCGCGCTGAAGCGGGTGTCAGCCCGGCGTATACAGGTCGTCGATGCGGGCGCGCGCGGCGGCCGCGTTGACCGGCACCTGGCGGCGCACCGACGGCACGACGGCCACCGGCGTGAGATCCGAGCACAGCCCTTGCGCCGACAGCGCGGCGCGGGTGGCGTCGTCGGTCTGGCACAGCATGTCTATCGCGGCGGTTTCCAGCTTGCGCGCCTTCGAGTCATCCTTGGTCGAGGCCGCCGCTTGCATGGTGCGTTCGAAGTTGCGCCGCAGACTGCAATTCTGGTCTTCCACCGGCACCGCGAAATTCATGCCGAACCCCAGCACCGCGCCGCCGGCGCCGCCCGAGACCATGCAACTGTCGGTCGAGAACGAGCCGTAGAAGGCTGCCGCACCCACCGCGGGCACCGTCTTGAGGGAACTGGAGCCGCTGTTGTCCGAGTTGAATGTCACACCCTGGCTATTGCCCGCGGCGTTCACGCCCGCCGAAGCGCTGGTCGACGACGTGGCGTTGCTGGTGCTGGTCTGCGCGGCGGCGCCGAACGAGGCCAGCGACAGCGAAAGTACGACTAGCATGGTCTTCATGATGCCCCCTTGTACCGGACGGCCGGAACCGTCCGGCGTTCTGGGTTGACGTGTTTCAGCGATGCCCGTAGCCGCCGATCCGGCCGATCTGGAACATCTGGAACTTGCCCTTGGCGATCGCTTCGGTATTGCTCTCGGCGAAGGCGCCGGCGCCATTGACGATGACGTCGCCGATCTGCGCGGGGGCATTGCCGCCGGTCATGCCAAAACCGTTGGTCTTCGAGTATTGCGACGTATCGGTCCAGACTTCGACCCCGTCGCGATGGATGGCGCCGCCCATGCTGGCGTAGCCGCTGGTTTCGCCGCTGGCGAATTGCTTGGAAAAGCCGGTGCCCATGACCTGGCTGGCGGCCGCCGCGCTGCCGTTGGAGATCGATTCCACCGATCCCTTGACCGAGCCGCCATAGGCGCCGACGCCGCTGCTGCTGTGACTGCCGCCGGCCAGGGCCGGACCAACCAGCGCGGCGGATGCCGCCAACGCCGCCAAAGTTGCGATCTTCTTCATTTCAGGGTTCCTCCGATTCCGTAAAGCGACGGAACACGCTCGCCGATTTCCGACCGGCAGGCGGACCGCCGCCTGGCTCCCCTTTGTTTTGTGCAACAGAACTCAAGCGCCGGTGAGGCAATGATTGCCGCGCGCCCAGCCTGCCGGAATCCGGCAAAAGGCCGATCGGGGCGTTTGCATGAGTTTTGGCGGAGCGGCCCTGCCCCGTGCGGATTAAGCCGCAAGCGGGCGCGACGGTGTCGCCGCGCCGTTTGCACGATCGCAGGCGCATGAGCACCGCCGCGCGGCTTCATGCTTATGGCCTGGAACGCGGCGCGGCGCCAGCCGTTTTGCGCTCATGCCTAAGCGCGATCATCCCAACGGCCCGACTTTCGCAGTGCTGCGATCAATGCCACATGGTCCACAGCGCGCCGCTGGCCGGCACCAGCAGGCCCAGCCCGGCGGCCACCAGCAACACGAAGACCAGGCGCTTGACCGTGTGGATGGAGCGCGCCGATGCGTAGCGGCGCACCAGCCAGGTGAGCGCGACCACGACCGGGAATGCCTCCAGGCTGAGCCAGAAGGTGATGGTGTGCAGACTGCCCTGCGCGCCGACCAGGGCCAGCCGCGTCATGGCATTGCACGAGAACAGGATCAGCAGGCTGTTGCGTATGGTGGCCAGCGGCAGCGGCTGGCGGTACAGGTGATACACCATCGGAGGGCCAGCGCTGGAGAACAGCCCGCCCAGCACGCCCGACACCACGCCGAAGCCCACGAAGCTGCGCCGCGACGAGACGCGCGCCAGCGGCCGCGCGCGCGCCACCAGCTGGATCGCGCACGCCAGGATGGTCAGCCCCAGCAGCCACTGCAGCAGCACGGCGGCGCTGCCGGAGATCCAGTCGAGCATGAAGACGCCCAGCGCGACGCCGGCCAGGCTGCTGAGCAGGGCCGGCCGCACCAGCGTCCAGTCGACCTGCGGCCGCGCGCGGCCGATGACCACCAGCGCGTTGACCAGGGTCAGGATGCTCACCGTATTGGCCATGTCCGGCAAGGGCGCGACGGCCAGCAGGCCGGTCAGCCCCAGCAGCACCAGCCCGAAGGCGAAGCCCGTCATGGTTTGCGCGTAAGTGGCCAGCGCGACGCAGGCCAGGAACAACACGTGCTGCAGGATGCTCATGATTCAGCGGCCGGCCCGCGCCATGCGCGCGGCGGCGTCCAGCCGCCCCGCATAAAGGTTGAGGGCCAGCCCGCCCAGCACCAGCGCGGCCGCGGACAGCTTCCAGCCGGGCAGGCTTTCATCCAGCAGCAGCGTCGAGGCCAGCATGCCGAACACCGGCACCAGCAGGGCCGTGGGCGCGACGGTCGTGGCGGGATGGCGGGCAAGCAACCAGTTCCACGCGCCGAAGCCGAATACGGTATTGCCCACGGCCTGCCACAGCACCGCCGTCCAGGCCGCCGGCGATGCATGGGTCACGGCCTGGGCGATGGCCGCCGGCCCCTCGGCCAAAAGACTGATGAGCAGGATGGGGGGGACGGCGAACAGGCTGCTCCAGGCGATGAACGCCACCATGTTGACCCGCCCCGCCGTGCGCGCCACCATGTTGGCGCAGGCCCAGCTCAGCCCGGCGAGCAGCACCAGGCCCACGCCCAGCAAGGTGATGGCCGCGCCCGGATCGGCGACGCTGTACCAGGCCACCACCGCATAGCCGGCCACCGCCAGCGCCAGCGCCAAGGCCTGCCACAGGCGCATGCGCTCGCCCGTGAAGGCCATGGACATCAGGATGGTGAAGAAGACCTGGGACTGCACCAGCAGCGAGGCCATCCCCGGCGTGATGTCGCGCTGCATCGCCCAGTACAGTACGCCGAACTGCCCCACGCCCAGCAGGACGCCGAAGGCCGCCAGCCGGCTCCAGGGCACCGCGGGGCGGCGCAACAGCAGTATCCAGGGCAGCGCCGACAACAGGAAGCGCAGGGCCGCGAACAGGAACGGCGGAAAGTCCGCCAGCGCCCACTTGATGACGACGAAGTTCGTGCCCCAGATGAAAACCACCGATAACGCCAACAACAAATGGGACAGGGGCATGATGCGCGGTCAGGGGCGCGGCGCGCCCGCACTGGACAGGATGCAGGGAATGCGGAGAGTGGGAAGAATCAGTCGGGCACCGGCTGGCTGGCCTGGTCGCCCACTACCGTGGTCCACGGACGCACGCGCCAATGGGTAACCAGCCCCTCGCGTACGTATGGGTCGGCGGCCGCGAATGCCTCGGCGGCGGCCGGCGTATCGCCGGTGAACAACAGCACGGCGCCGTCGATCGGATCGGCCAGCGCGCCGGCCAGCACCAGCTCGCCGCGCTGCGCCGCGGCGCGGGCCAGCGCCAGGTGTTCGGCGCGGTACTGCGCGCGGCGCGCCGGGTACTCCGGGATCACATCGTAGAAAAGCAGGTAATGCATGACGCGCCTCCTTGGGCTCGCGGTCGAACCTGCATCATACGCCCAGCCTCCGGCCCGGACCGCCGGCGCGGGCACTTTTGCGTCATACTGCCGCGATGCCGCCAGGCCGGCGGCCCGACCAAGGGGAGACGCTTCAATGATTCAGGAAATTGCCAGCATCCTGGTGCAACCCGGCCGCGAGGCCGATTTCGAAGCAGGCGTGGCGCAGGCCCGGCCGCTGTTCATGCGCGCGCGCGGCTGCCATGGCGTGGCCCTGCACCGCTCCATCGAGGAGCCGCAACGCTACACGCTGGTGGTGGACTGGGAAACGGTGGACAACCATATGGTGGATTTCCGCCAATCGGCCGATTTCCAGGAATGGCGCAAACTGGTGGGCGAGTGCTTTGCCGGGCCGCCCCAGGTCCACCACGAGCAAAAGGTGCTGTAGGCGGCTCAGCGCCCGCTTTCGTCGTTGTACTTGCGGGCGCTGCCGCGAAAGCGCTCGGCCGGATATTTGAGCGCGTTCTTGCGCATCTTGGCGGCCACGGCGGCGGGAATATCCAGGCCAAGCTGGTCGGCCAGCGCGATCAGGTACAGCTGCACGTCGGCGATTTCGTCGGCGGCCGCCTGGCGCTGCGCCGGCGTCAGCGCGCGCGAACCGGCCTCGGTCAGCCACTGGAAGACCGCGACCAGCTCGCCGGCCTCGCCGGCCAGCGCCATGGCCAGGTTCTTGGGAGAATGGAACGGCTCCCACTGGCGCTCGGCGGTAAAGTCGCGCACGGCGTCGCGAATGGCGTCGAACTCGCCCGCCGGAGCGCCCTCGGTGCCGCCCGCCGCCATCGCGCGCGCCCTCAGCCCTGCGCCGCCAGCCGCGCGCGCGCAGCCAGCGCCACGGCGACGGTGGTGCGCACGTCGGCCAGGGCCCGGTGGGTGGGCTCGGACGCGCCGAGATGGCGGGCCAGCACGTTCAGCTTGTGCGAAGGCAGCTCGGGCCAGGCCTGGCGCGCCAGCATCAGCGTGCAATGGGTCTGCGCCTCGAACGGCAGGCCGGTGCGATCGGCCGCGGCCTGCAGGAAACGGCGATCGAACGAAGCATTGTGGAAAAACAGCGGCCCGCCCTCGATGAAGTCGAGGAAGTCGCCAAACGCCTGCCGCACCGGCACGCCGTCGCGGTCGACTTCGGCCTGGGTGATGCCGGTCAGGCGCGAAATGAACGACGGCACCCGGCCGTCGGTGCGCACCACCTGGGTGAATTCGCGCTCGATCTGTCCGCATGCGCTGACGCGCACGGCGGCGAATTCGAGGATTTCGCACGTGGCGACGGACAGCCCGGTGGTCTCCAGGTCGGCCACCACGAACGGCCCTTCCAGCGCCCGCAGACCGTCGCGCGCGGCGCTGGCGCGGCCAGCCGCGGCGCCGGCGCGCAGAGTCTGCCCATAGGGGTGAGGCGTGGTGTAGCGACGGAAATAGGCCATATTGGTATTGAAACAACAATAAAAACAACGCCCTGCGGGCCCAGCGGGCATTCTACGACGGGACAGGCCCCTGCGTGCTGCCAGCCAAGTCTTATATAAGATATAAGACATTTGCGGCATTGCCCCTCTTCCCTCTACAATCCCGGCTACAACCCTTGTTCCAACCCGACTATTACGCAGGCCATCCATGCTGGAAACGTACCGTCAACACGTCGCCGACCGCGCAGCCCTGGGCATCCCGCCGCTGCCGCTGTCCGCGCAACAAACCGCTGACCTGATCGAGCTGCTGAAGAACCCGCCCGAGGGCGAGGCGCAGAATCTGCTGGAGCTGCTGACCCACCGCGTGCCGGCCGGCGTGGACGACGCCGCCAAGGTCAAGGCCTCGTACCTGGCCGCCGTGGCCTTCGGCACCGAGTCGTGTGCCCTGATCGACCGCGCCAAGGCGACCGAACTGCTGGGCACGATGCTCGGCGGCTACAACATCGGCCCGCTGGTGCAACTGCTGGACGACGCCGAAGTCGGCACCATCGCCGCCGACGCGCTGAAGAAGACCCTGCTGATGTTCGACGCCTTCCACGACGTCAAGGAAAAGGCGGACAAGGGCAACGCCAACGCCAAGTCGGTGCTGCAGAGCTGGGCCGATGCCGAATGGTTCACCAGCCGTCCGGAAGTGCCGCAAAGCCTGACCATCACGGTCTTCAAGGTGCCTGGCGAGACCAACACGGACGACCTGTCGCCCGCCCCCGACGCCACCACGCGCCCCGACATCCCGATGCACGCCCTGGCGATGCTGAAGAACAAGCGTGACGGCGCCGCGTTCGAGCCCGAGGAAGACGGCAAGCGCGGCCCCGTGCAGTTCATCGAATCGCTGAAGGAAAAAGGCCACCTGGTCGCCTACGTGGGCGACGTGGTCGGCACCGGCTCGTCGCGTAAATCGGCCACCAACTCGGTACTCTGGTTCACCGGCGAAGACATCCCGTTCGTGCCCAACAAGCGCTTCGGCGGCGTCTGCCTCGGCAGCAAGATCGCGCCCATCTTCTACAACACGATGGAAGACGCCGGCGCCCTGCCGATCGAGCTGGACGTCTCGAAGATGGAAATGGGCGACGTGGTCGAACTGCGCCCGTACGACGGCAAGGCCATCAAGAACGGCGAGACCATCGCCGAGTTCACGGTCAAGTCGGACGTGCTGTTCGACGAAGTGCGCGCCGGCGGCCGCATTCCGCTGATCATCGGCCGCGGCCTGACCGCCAAGGCGCGCGAGGCCCTGGGCCTGCCGCCCTCCACCCTGTTCCGCCTGCCCAACAACCCGGCCGACACCGGCAAGGGCTACACGCTGGCCCAGAAAATGGTCGGCCGCGCCTGCGGCCTGCCCGAAGGCCAGGGCATCCGTCCGGGCACCTATTGCGAGCCGAGGATGACCTCGGTGGGCAGCCAGGACACCACCGGCCCGATGACCCGCGACGAGCTGAAGGACCTGGCCTGCCTGGGCTTCTCGGCCGACCTGGTGATGCAGTCGTTCTGCCACACCGCCGCGTATCCCAAGCCGGTGGACGTCAAGACGCACCACACCCTGCCGCAGTTCATCAGCACGCGCGGCGGCATTTCGCTGCGCCCGGGCGACGGCGTCATCCACTCGTGGCTGAACCGCATGCTGCTGCCCGACACCGTCGGCACCGGCGGCGACTCGCACACGCGCTTCCCGATCGGCATTTCGTTCCCGGCCGGCTCGGGCCTGGTGGCCTTCGCCGCGGCGACCGGCGTGATGCCGCTGGACATGCCGGAATCGGTGCTGGTGCGGTTCAAGGGCAAGATGCAGCCCGGCGTCACCCTGCGCGACCTGGTCAACGCGATCCCGCTGTACGCCATCAAGCAAGGCCTGCTGACCGTGGCCAAGCAAGGCAAGAAGAACATCTTCTCGGGCCGTATCCTGGAAATCGAAGGCCTGCCCGACCTGAAGGTCGAACAAGCCTTCGAGCTGTCCGACGCCTCGGCCGAACGCTCGGCCGCCGGCTGCTCGGTGCGCCTGAACAAAGAGCCGATCATCGAGTACATCAACAGCAACATCGTGATGCTGAAGTGGATGATCGCCAACGGCTATGAAGACGAGCGCTCGCTGGGCCGCCGCATCAAGGCCATGGAAGCCTGGCTGGCCGATCCCAGGCTGCTGGAGCCGGACGCCGACGCCGACTATGCCGCCGTGATCGAGATCGACCTGGCCGACATCCATGAGCCCATCGTGGCGTGCCCGAACGACCCCGATGACGTCAAGACACTGTCGGATGTCGCCGGAGCCAAGATCGACGAAGTGTTCATCGGCAGCTGCATGACCAACATCGGCCACTTCCGCGCGGCGTCCAAGCTGCTGGAAGGCAAGCGCGACATCCCGGTCAAGCTGTGGGTGGCGCCGCCGACCAAGATGGACGCGCAGCAGCTCACCGAGGAAGGCCACTACGGCGTCTTCGGCACGGCCGGCGCGCGCACCGAAATGCCGGGCTGCTCGCTGTGCATGGGCAACCAGGCGCAAGTGCGCGAGGGCGCGACGGTCATGTCCACCAGCACGCGCAACTTCCCCAACCGCCTGGGCAAGAACACCAACGTGTACCTTGGTTCGGCGGAACTGGCGGCGATCTGCTCGCGCCTGGGCCGCATCCCGACCCGCGAGGAGTACATGGCCGACATGGGCGTCATCAACAAGAGCGGCGACCAGATCTACCAGTACCTGAACTTCGACCGCATCCCCGACTACAAGGATGTGGCCGACGTGATCGAGGTCTGAGCCGGTCTTCGGCCATGACCAGGGCCCGCCGCAAGGCGGGCCTTTTTTGTTACTCGATGGCTCCAGCCCGACATAAACGGAATCATATTCTTGCACGCCGGACGGGCTCGGAGGGTTACACCATTGCCTTGGCAAATCCTCTTCCGGATTCTCAACAGCAAAGGAATTTATCGTGGCTTCGACCAGCAAGACCACCATGGCCTGCGTTCTCGGATTTTGCATGGCATTGGCGAGCGCCGCTCACGCCGAGCCCTCCGCGCCCCTGGCCACGGGGCTGACCAACTCCGGCACGGCCGAAGGACAAGTGATCGACGCCGTGCGCAGCGGCGAGATCCTGTCCATCAAGATTCGGTTCAAGCCCGTTGTCATGGACAAGACGGAAATGATCTATTCGCAGATCAGCAAAAGCGACTACGAAAATAGCTTTTACGTCATCGCAGGCAAGAAGAAACACTTGCTGTTGAAGGATAGCAACGATGTGCCGCTGACCAATCCCAAGGTACTGATACGGACGTCCAGCGATGCGCCCATCGCAGGCAGCTGGCAGGGCAAGTTTCCCGCTCCCCCCAAGGAGATCAAGGAGGTTTCGCTGACGATTCCTGGCGTCGAGACCTTCGACGGCATCCAGATCACCGACCGCTGATCATGGCGCCCCATCCTGTCGGGCCGACGTTCCTGGCGGCGGCAGTGCTGCTTGCCGCCTCCGGCGTTTCCGTGGCGCAGGAACCGCCCTATAAGCGCACCGTCCTGGACTTGCAGGCGACCATCCTGGACCTGAAGGGCCTGCCGTCCGACACCGGCGGCGGCATATCGGACCTGAGCGCCCAGGCGGGCGAACTGGCCGCGCGCCATGAGGGGGTGTCGGTACGGCAGGGCGAGCATGCGGTCACCATCGCCATGACGGGCGACGTACTGTTCGATTTCGACAAGGCCGAGATCCTTGCCGCGGCCGAACCTACCCTGCAGGACATCGCGAAGCTGATCGACGCTCCCTCCACCGGCGTCGTCGCCATTGAAGGCCACACGGACTCCAAGGGCTCGGATTCCTATAACAAGGACCTGTCGCTGCGACGGGCCCAGGCCGTTGCACAGTGGCTGGGCGCTCACGGGGTGGACAAAGCGAAGCTGTCGGTCAGGGGCCTGGGGGCCGCCAAGCCCGTGCAGCCGAACCAGCTCGCCAATGGGGCGGACAATCCGCAAGGACGCGCCCAGAACCGCCGGGTGGAGTTTCTGCTGCCCAATCGCTGACGCGCTCAGGCAGTCCTGGCCAGCAACTGCGCCAACTCGGTCAGGCTGCCAGCCTGGTAGTCCCATTTTTCAGGCGCCCCCCGATAGCCTGCCTTTGCCGGATCCGCGGCGTGCTCGCGCAGGACATAGGCTGTCCTGAGCCCGCATGAGCGAGCCGCATCCAGATCGTAGCCATGCGCGGCGACCAGCATGGCGCGTTGCGCGGGCACGTCCAGCAATTCACAGGCACGAAGATAGGCGTCGGGCGTGGGCTTATACGAGCGGGAAACGTCCGCGCCGAAAACCATGTCCCACGGCAGGCCGGCGTGTCTGGCCATGTCGACCAGCAGCCTGGTATGCCCATCAGACAACGGCGCAACGATAAAGCGCTGCTTCAGCTGGGCGATACCGGCTGCCGAGTCCGGCCAGGGCTGCAATCTGTGCCATGCAAGGTTCAGGGTTTCCAGTTCGCTGCGGGAGAACCGCGAGGGCGCCAGATCGAACTGCGCCAGGCAGGCCTGCAGATTCTCCATATTGATGGTGTCGAGAGAGGCAAAGGCTCGCTGTCCGGCGCGGATCGGCTCGATGGCGGCGTCATATCGCCCGACCCAGGCATCCGCGAATGCATGGGCATCGACATGGGGCGCCTCATGGCGCCGCAGGAACGCGGCGACCTCGTCCGCGATGCTGCCCCGCCAATCGACGACGGTTCCCAGCACGTCAAAGAACAAGACCTCGATATCCGCTGCACGAACGGGTTCCATAGCATCCCTCCACATTGCGTTTCAAGATATGCAGGACGCGACCCGTCCCGCACCTGGCAGGCATTGCCGCGTCGATGCGCCTTCCGGGCTCTCCACGGCGGCAGCCATATGGCTGCCAGCTTACGCCAGGCGCAATTGTGCCGCGCGCCGCCGGCGGCGTCAGAACTCCATCGACGCCGACAAGGTGAAGGTGCGCGGGCCGCCCAGCACCAGGTAGCCATTGCCGGGGTAGCCGCCCACCGAGGCCCAATAGTCGCGGTTGGCGATGTTCTCGACGCGGGCGCGCCACGTGACCAAGTGGCCGCCGATATCGGTCATGTAGCGCAGGCCGGCGTCCAGGCGCGTCCAGCCCGGCACCTCGAGGGTGTTGGCCGCGTCCGCATAGGACGAGCCCGTATAGACCACGCGTCCGTCCACCGTCAGGCCCTGCACGCCGGGGATGTCCCACTCGACGCCGAGGTTGGCCTGGAAACGGGGCACGCCGATGACGCGCTTGCCGTCGGTGGCGGCGTTGCCGGTGCTGAGCTGCTTGGCGTCCAGCCAGGTCAGCCCGCCCAGCACGCGCACGCTGCGCGTGAGCTCGCCGTAAGTCGTCAGTTCGACCCCGCGATGGCGGTCCTTGCCCGAAGCGCGGAAGACCTGGTCATCGCCCACGAACCCGCGCGGCTTGTCGGTGGAGAAAAGCGCCAGGCCGCCGCCCAGGCCGTCGTGCTCGAACTTGAGGCCCACTTCCTTCTGCTTGGACACGTAGGGCGCCAGCGATTCGCCGTGGTTGACCACCGGCAGGCCGTTGGCGGTCTGCGGCGCGGTGTCGCCCGCCGACAGGGCCTCGATGTAGTTGGCGTACAGCGAAACCTGGGGCGTCACGCGCACCACCAGACCGGCGGCGGGCGAGTTGTGGCTTTGCTCGTAGGGCGTGCCGCCGATACCCGTGTCGTAGCTGTAGTCGCGCTGGTAGAGCCGCTGGTGGCGGATGCCGGCGGTCAGCAGCACCTTGTCGTCGAAGAACGACATGGTGTCGCCCAATGCATAGCTGGTCAGCCGGATGACGCCCTGCTTGGCGGGATCGTCCATGTCGTTGCCGCGAAACGCGGTGCTGCTGATGGCCGGCTTGGCGTAGCTGATGGGGTCGTAGATGCTGGTGTCGAACTGGTTGAAGAAGTCCATGACATAGGCATTCTTCTTCTCGAGGTCGAAATAGGACGCCGAGGCGACCAGCTCGTGCCCCACCGGACCGGTGCGCGCCTTGGCGCGCAGGCCGATCTCGCCGGTGCTGACGGTATCCTCGCGGGCGTTGTCGAAGCGGTAGAACCTGCCCTGCCCGGCGCCGTTGACCCCGTTGAGGTTGGCCAGCGAATTCTCCTCCTTGCTCTGGCGCATGCCATAGGCGGCCCAGCCCGTCATGCTGTCGTTGAAGTCGTATTCGCCGCGCAGCGTGCCGAACACGTCGCGCTCGTTGGAGTACGACCAGGGCTGCGCATAGTTGGAGCCAGCGTCGGGCGCGCCCGGCACCTTGGCGGCGTCGGCGGCCAGGGTGACATTGGGACGCGCCCGCTTCAGGCGATTGTCCTGGTAGCCGATATCGGCCGACAGGCGCGCGCGTTCGCCACGCCAGTCCAGGCCCAGCGCGAATACGGTGGTGCGCGTGCGTTCGTCGTCGATGGTGGTCTCGCCGCCGCGCTGGGCGGCGTTGATGCGGATCCCGACGCTGTCGTCCGGCCCGAAGCGCCGGCCGATGTCGGCCGAGGCCTCGAGCACGCTGTCGCTGCCATAGCCGGCCGAAAAGCGCGTCAGCGGCTCGTTGGGCGCCCGCTTGGGAACCAGGTTGATCACGCCGCCGATACCGCCGCCCGAGGGCGGCGCGCCGGTGAGAAACGCCGAGGCGCCGCGCAGCACCTCGACGCGCTCGAACAGCTGGGTCGAGATGTACTGGCGCGGCAACAGGCCGTAGAGGCCGTTGTACGCGACGTCGTCCGAACTGAGGACGAAACCGCGGATGAAATATGACTCCTGGAAGTTGCCGAAGCCGCGCGCCACCCGCACGCCAGGGTCGTTCTGCAGGACGTCGCCCACCCCCTTGGCCTGCCGGTCCTGGATCAGTTCGTTGGTATAGGCGGTGATCGAGAACGGGGTTGCCAGGTTGTCGCGCGTGCCGAGGATGCCCACCTTCGCGCCGGTGGCGACCTGGCCGCCCGCGAAGGCCGGCGCCAGGCCGCCGGCGGAGGCGTCGGCGCTGGCCTCGACCCTGACGGCGTCCAGGGTGATGGAGGCATCGTTGCCGGCGGCGGGCGCGGATTGCGCCTGGATGACGCCTGCGTACCAGGGCAGCAGCGCGGCGAGATAAGCGAGCGGTAAGGGCTTCATGGTGATTGTCCGTAGGAATGCGCGGCCACGGAAGCGGCCCGCCGCCCGCCGGAGCGCAGGCGTGAAAGCCTGCTATGTTAACTAATAAATCAAATCGTTCTCATTCATAAATTTCATTTAGGGAAAATCCGTCGCACGCCGACAACGCCAACGCATGCGGAAACCTTTCGGACAAAAAGCAGGGAATCCGCCCCATTCCTGGGCGAAACACGGCCCGGAGAACACTTAGAATGCCGCAGTGACTGGAGAGACGAGACGCAATGTTCGGACGCTGGATCCTGCTGCCCACCCTTCTTGCCCTGGCGGGCTGCGCCAGCACGCGTCCGCCGGCCGACCCCGAGAACATCTGCGCCATCTTCCGCGAAAAGCCCTCCTGGCACGATGCCGCCCTCGACGTGCAGAAGAAATGGGGCGCGCCGGTCAACGTGCCGATCGCGATGATGTACCAGGAGTCCAGCTTCAGGCACGACGCCCTGCCCCCGCGCTACTACTTCCTCGGGTTCATTCCCTGGGGCCGGGTGAGCTCGGCCTATGGCTATGCGCAGGCCAAGGACGAAACCTGGGCCGACTACAAGCGCGAGGCCGGCGGCTGGCTGGCCAGCCGCGACAATTTTTCCGACGCGCTGGACTTCATGGGCTGGTACATGAGCAAGACCCAGCGCATCAACGGCGTCTCGAAATGGGACGCCTACGGCCAGTACCTGAACTACCATGAGGGCTGGACCGGCTATCGCAACCGCAGCTACGACCGCAAGGCCTGGCTCAAGCGCGTGGCGCAGCGGGTGCAGGCGCGCGCCGAACGCTTCGGCGCCCAGTACAAGCGCTGCGAGCGCGAGCTCAACCGCGGCGGCTGGCTGTTCTGAGCCCGCGACCGGGCTGCGGCTTGCGCGCTGTCATGCCGACGATGGCCGGAACTTGGTAAAACCATGGGAGCATGTCAGCCCTGCCCCGCACCGCGCGCGGGAACTTTTGACGCCTCGATTTAGTCTTATATAAGATATAAGACATCAACCCAACCGCCACTTTGTCCCGCATTGCATGACAAGCGCGTCAAAACGCCTGAAAATGGCGGCTTTACGCGGTCACACCACGGAGTCCATCATGCCGCACAATACGTTCGACACTCTCAAGACTTTCAAGATCGGCAAGCAAACCTGTCAGCTCTATTCGCTGCCGGCCCTGGGCAAGGCCCTGGGCGTGGATGTACAGCGCTTGCCGGTGTCCATCCGCATCGTGCTCGAATCGGTGCTGCGCAACTGCGACGGCGCCAAGGTCACGCAGGAGCACGTGCGCCAATTGGCCAACTGGCAGGCCAACGCCAAGCGCGAGGACGAAATCCCGTTCGTGGTGGCGCGCGTGGTGCTGCAGGACTTCACCGGCGTGCCGCTGCTGGCCGATATCGCCGCCATGCGCTCGGTGGCGGCCAAGATGGGCAAGGACCCCAAGCGCATCGAGCCGCTGGTGCCGGTGGACCTGGTGGTGGACCACTCGGTCATGATCGATTACTTCGGCACCAAGAACGCGCTCGACCTGAACATGAAGCTGGAGTTCCAGCGCAACCGCGAGCGCTACCAGTTCATGAAGTGGGGCATGCAGGCCTTCGACACCTTCGGCGTGGTGCCCCCGGGCTTCGGCATCGTGCACCAGGTCAACCTGGAATACCTGGCGCGCGGCGTGCACCGTGACAAGAACAACGACGTCTACTACCCCGACTCGCTGGTGGGCACCGACAGCCACACCACCATGATCAATGGCATCGGCGTGGTCGGCTGGGGCGTGGGCGGCATCGAGGCCGAGGCCGGCATGCTGGGCCAGCCGGTCTATTTCCTGACGCCGGACGTGGTGGGCGTGGAGCTCAAGGGCAAGCTGCGCGGCGGCGTGACCGCCACCGACCTGGTGCTGACCATCACCGAGATGCTGCGCCGCGAGAAGGTGGTGGGCAAATTCGTCGAATTCTGTGGCGAAGGCACCGCCAGCCTGTCGGTCACCGACCGCGCCACCATCGGCAACATGGCGCCCGAGTACGGCGCGACCATGGGCTTTTTCCCGGTCGACGAGCGCACCATCGACTATTTCGAGGGCACCGGCCGCACCGCCGAGGAAATCGCCGCCTTCGAGGCCTATTTCAAGGCGCAGAAGATGTTCGGCGTGCCCAAGGCCAAGGACATCAACTACACCAAGCTGCTGACGCTGGACCTGGGCACCGTGGCGCCGTCGCTGGCCGGCCCCAAGCGCCCGCAGGACCGCATCGAGATCGGCAACGTCAAGAGCACCTTCACCGAGCTGTTCTCCAAGCCCATCGCCGAGAACGGTTTCAACCAGCCGGCCGACAAGCTGCACCAGACCTACAAGACCAGCGCCGGCACCAAGGTCAAGAACGGCGACATCCTGATCGCCGCCATCACGTCGTGCACCAACACGTCCAACCCCAGCGTGCTGCTGGCCGCCGGCCTGCTGGCCAAGAAGGCGGTGGAGGCCGGCCTGAAGGTGCCCAAGCACATCAAGACGTCGCTGGCGCCCGGATCGCGCGTGGTCACGGAGTACCTGACCAAGACCGGCCTGCTGCCCTATCTCGAGAAGCTGGGCTTCGACGTGGCGGCCTACGGCTGCACGACCTGCATCGGCAACGCGGGCGACCTGTCGGCCGACCTGAACGAAGCCATCCTGGGCAACGACCTGGTGTGCTCGGCCGTGCTGTCGGGCAACCGCAACTTCGAGGCCCGCATCCACCCGAACATCAAGGCCAACTTCCTGGCCTCGCCGCCGCTGGTGGTGGCGTACGCGCTGGCGGGCACGGTCACGCGCGACCTGATGACCGAGCCGGTGGGCCGCGGCAAGAACGGCGACGTGTGGCTGGGCGACATCTGGCCGAGCACCGACGAGATCCAGGCGCTGCTCAAGTACGCCATGAATCCGACCGCGTTCAAGGAAAACTACAGCCAGGTCAAGAGCAACCCCGGCAAGCTGTGGGAGAACATCAAGGGCGTGACGGGCGAGACCTACAACTGGCCTGAATCGACCTACATCGCCGAGCCACCGTTCTTCGAAGGCTTTGGAATGACGCCCGCCGCGATGCCGGTGGTCAAGGGCGCGCGCGCGCTGGGCATTTTCGGCGACTCGGTGACCACCGACCATATCTCGCCGGCCGGCTCCATCAAGGAGACCTCGCCGGCCGGCAAGTGGCTGAAGGAGAACGGCGTGATGAAGGCCGACTTCAACAGCTACGGGTCGCGGCGCGGCAACCACGAGATCATGATGCGCGGCACGTTCGCCAACGTGCGCATCAAGAACCTCATGATCCCGGCCCGTCCGGACGGCAGCCGCTTCGAAGGCGGCGAGACGCTGTTCCAGCCCACCGGCGAGCAGATGTCGATCTACGACGCCGCCATGAAGTACGTGGCGCAAGGCACGTCTTCGGTGGTGTTCGGCGGCGAGGAGTACGGCACCGGATCGTCGCGCGACTGGGCCGCCAAGGGCACGCAGCTGCTGGGCGTGAAGGCCGTGATCGCGCGCAGCTTCGAGCGCATCCACCGCAGCAACCTGGTGGGCATGGGCGTGCTGCCGCTGCAGTTCAAGGGCGGCGACAGCGCGCAGTCGCTGGGCATCGTGGGCAATGAGACGTTCGACGTTTCGGGCCTGGAGGGTGGAATCAAGCCGATGCAGGACGTCACCCTGACGATCCACCGCGCCGACGGCTCGCGCCAGGACGTGACGGTGCTGCTGCGCATCGACACGCCGATCGAGGTCGATTACTACCGGCATGGCGGCATCCTGCCGTTCGTGCTGCGCCAGTTGCTGGCCGCCTGACGGCGTCCCGCCTTCGGACCTGCGTGACCCGAGCCCTCCGGCCTGCTGGCCGGGGGGTTTTTCATTGGGCGGGCTCAGACGGCGCGGGTAATGCCGCCATCGACGCGGAGGTTCTGGCCGGTGATGTAGCCCGCCCCGTCGGACAACAGGAACGCCACCGTGGCGGCGACCTCGTCGGCCCTGCCATAGCGCCCCATGGGCACGCTGTCGCGCCGCTGTTCGGTGGCGGGCAGGCTGTCGATCCAGCCGGGCAGGACGTTGTTCATGCGGACGTTGCGCGGCGCGTAGCTGTCGGCGAAGATCTTGGTGAAACTGGCCAGCCCGGCGCGGAACACCGCCGAGGTCGGGAACATGTCGGACGGCTCGAAGGCCCAAGCCGTGGAGATGTTGACGATGGCGCCGCCGCCCTGCGAGGCCATCACGGGCGCCACCAGGCGGATCGCCCGCACGGCGCTCAGCAGATAGACGTCCATGCCCAGGTGCCAGTCGTCGTCGCTGATCTCGAGCAGGGGCGCGCGCGGACCGTGGCCGGCGGAATTGACCAGGGCGTCGATGCGCCCCCATCGCGCCATGGCCAGGTCGACCAGCGCGCGCACGTCGTCGTCGGACTGGTTCGAGCCGGTCACGCCGACGCCGCCCAGCGACCGGGCAAGCGCCTCGCCCTTGCCTGAGGAAGACAGCACGGCGATGCGATAGCCATCCTGGGCCAGCCGGCGCGCCGCCGCCGCTCCCATGCCGGACCCGCCCGCCGTGATCAGCGCGACTTTTTCCATGGACACGAAGTTCTCCGAGGGTTTGATGTAGCGGCCATCATCCCACGCACGCGGTAAATCCTCACGCGATGAATAAACGCGATAAAGTGTAGAAAAACTACTGCCTGAGACCATGATCCCGGCCCGCCGCAAACTGCCCCCATTGAATGCCCTGCGCGCCTTCGAGGCCGCCGGCCGCCGGCTGAATTTCCGCGCCGCGGCCGACGAGCTCGGCGTCACCCAGGGCGCGGTTGCCCAGCAGGTGCGAGGCCTGGAGGCGCATCTCGGCGTGGCGCTGTTCCAGCGCCTGGCGCGCGGGCTGGCGCTGACGCCGCCGGGCTCGGCCTATCTCGCGGATGTGACGCGCGCCTTCGACACCCTGGCCGAATCGACCGGCCAGTTGCTGGCCCGCCCCGACATGGTGACGATCAGCGTGACGCCCACCGTGGCCGCCAAGCTGCTGATTCCGCGGCTGGGCGAGCTGCAGGCGGCGCTGCCCGGCGTGGAATTGCGCACGCTGGCGACCGAGGCCGTGGCCGACTTCGAGCGCGACCAGGTGGACCTTGCCGTGCGGCTGACCCGCACGCCCCTGCCGGCCGACCTGCAGGCCCGGCTGCTGTTCCGCCAGGAATTGGTGGCCGTGGCCAGCCCGCACCTGGTCGGCGCCCGGCCGCTTCCGCTGGACGCCGCGCAATTGCGGGCGCTGCCGCTGCTGCACGACGCCCATGATCACTGGCCGCGGTACCTGCGGGCGCGCGGCAAGCTGCCGGGCGCGGTGTTCAATCAGACGACGCTGGCGCTGGATGCCGCCCTGGCCGGCCAGGGGGTGGCGCTGGCGTGCCGTGCCTTCGTGGCGGCCGACCTGGCCGCCGGCCGGCTGGTGCAGGTGACGCAGGAAAGCGCTGTCATGGGCCCGGACTTTCTGCTGGTGCGCAGGCGCTCGCCACCGCCCAGGCAGGCCGCCGAGGCGGTATGGCAGTGGTGCGCGCAGTACCTGGCGCACCCCTGAGAGCGGCCGCGGCTCAGGCGCCGAACTGATAGGCGTCCATGGCCAGCGCGCCGTATGCGACCTCGTCGTTGAGGCGGCGCGCGGGCGCGCCGCCCGCCCCCAGCGCCACGTACAGCGGCATCAGGTGGTCGTCGTGCGGATGGGCCCGCTCGGCGCCCGGCGCGCGCGCCTGCCAGTCCAGCAGCGCTTCGACGTCGCCGGCGGCCAGATGCTCGGCATACCATTGCTGGAACGGCGCCACGTAGTCAGCGGGCGGCGCCCCGTGCGGCATGCGCACATCGCGCAGATTGTGCGTGAGCGAACCCGAGCCGATCACCAGCACGCCGTCGTCGCGCAGCGGCGCCAGCGCCTGGCCCAGCGCATACTGGCCGCGCGCGTCGCGATCCATGTCCAGCGACAGTTGCACGACCGGCAGGTCGGCTTGCGGATACAGGTAGCGCAACGGCACCCAGGCGCCATGATCGAGCGGGCGCCGCGCATCGTTGCCGGCCCGGATGCCGGCGCGCGCGAGCGCATCCACCACTTGCTGCGCCAACTGGGGCGAGCCGGCGGCCGGGTACTGCAGCTGGTACAGGTCGGCGGGAAAGCCGCCGAAATCGTGCCAGGCGACCTGGCGGTCGCGGGTCGAGACCGCCAGGCCCTGCCCCATCCAGTGCGGCGAAACCACCAGCACCGCGCGCGGGCGCTCGGGCAGCCCCTCGCTCCAGGCTGCCAGCGCGGCGCCGGTGCGGCCCGGCTCGACCGCCAGCATGGGGGAACCGTGGGAAACGAACAAGGTGGGCAGGCGCATGGCGAACTCCGGCAAACAGGGATGCCTTATTGTCGGAATTTTCAACCCAGCAATAAACCCCATGATTATCCATAGACCATTGCCAATATAGCAACAGCATGACCCGACCCGGGCCGCCCGGACAGGTACACTATGAGGTTCGCCACTTCATTTCGTCTGATCTCACCTCATGGCCCGTACCCGCAGTCAATCCTCTCCCCGGCTGAACCGCGACGCTTCGCGCCTGGTGGCGCTGGCCCACGCGCTCGACCGCTCAGGCAGCAAGGTCGAAGACCTGTACTGGGAGGCGCAGTTGGCCGAGGCCATCACCAAGCTGCTGCGCGGCGGCCACGACGCGCCGCTGGAAAGCGCGCTGGACAATCTCGCGCAAACCGATCCCGGCGCCTACGAAGTGCTGATCGAGCAATCCGAGACGCTGTCCGAATCGATGCAGATCGAAAAGAACGGCAGCCGCTATGACGTGATGCTGCTGGTGGCGCCCGTCGTGGCGTGGACGCGCTACACGATTCCCACCGGGCCGATCCCCGCGCCGGCGCAGCAGGCGCTGCTGGCGCAGCTGCATGGCCACATCCTGGCCGACGGCGTGCGCGTGGCCTTGATGCCGCACCTGGTCAGCATCGACCAGATGCCGCGCACTTTCGCCGAGACCTGGCAATGGCTGCATCGCCTGGGCACCCAGGCGCTGGGCGCGGAAACCGCCAAGCCGGCGTTGAACGACGACGTGGAAACCGCCAACATGCTGGCCGACACGCGCTACGTGGTGGCGGCCGTGGCCGTGCCCGAGCGCGCGCCGGTGTTCCGCTGGCAGGAGCACTGGGACGACCCGCAGGCCAGCCGCGACGCCTGCCTGGCGCAATGGGTGGAACAGGCCCAGCCCACGCTGGCCGCGCTGCTGCCGGGCTGTGGCATCGAATGCCTGCTGCCCGACGCCTATTACGTCAGCAACCGCGAAGCCGACCGCCGGGTGCGGCCGCTGTCCCTGCGCGCCGCCATCTCCTGGCTGGAAAGCACGGTCAACCTGGAGCCCTCGCAGATGCGTGCGGTGGTGGCGGGCTGCGGCGAAGCCCGCATCGACGAATACCGTATCGGCTTTACGGCGCGCAACAGCAACGACGTCTATTACGGCTGCGTATGGCCGCTGTACGGACGCGAGGACGACATCCCGGCCGACGAAGGCCTGCCCGACGCGGTCGACGAGATCGCGGCGCTGCTCAAGGAATACGGCGTGAGCGACGTGCGCCGCATCCCGGGCGTACTGCCGCCCGAGTATTGCGAGGACTGCGGCGCGCCGCACTTTCCCAATCCGCTGGGCGAGCTGGTGCACGCGGAATTGCCGGAAGACGCCGAAGCCGTGCCGGCCAAGTTCCACTGACGGGATCGCGCCGCCATGCGCGCCGATATTTTCTGCCGCGTCATCGACAACCTGGGCGATATCGGCGTGTGCTGGCGCCTGGCGCGCCGCCTGGCGCACGGGCGGCGCTGGCAGGTGCGCCTGTGGGTGGATGACCTGGCGGCGTTCGCGCGCATCCAGCCCGGCATCGCGCCGGACCGCGATCAACAGGTGTGCGACACGATCGAGATCCTGCGCTGGGACGACCGGGCCGACTGGCCGCAAACGCCGGGCGACGTGGTGATCGAGGCGTTCGCCTGCGATCCACCGCCGGCGTACGTGGCGGCCATGCAGCGGGCGCAGCCGGTGTGGATCAACCTGGAATACCTCAGCGCCGAACCCTGGGTGGAGACCTGCCACGGCCTGCCCTCGCAACGCGCCGACGGCCTGGTCAAGCATTTCTTCTTTCCCGGCTTCAGCGCCGCCACCGGCGGCCTGATCCGCGAGCCGGGGCTGAGCCGCGACCGCGACGCCCTGCAGACCTCGCGCGCGCAGCAACGGACGCTGCTGCGCGCCCTGGGCCTGGACGAGGCGGCCCTGGCCCGCCGGGACGACGGCGCGCGGCTGGTGAACCTGTTCTGCTATCCGGACGCGCCCTACCAGGCGCTGGCCCGCACCCTGATGCAGGATGCGCGGCCCACGCTGCTGCTGGTGCCGCAAGGCGTGGCGCCCGAGCTGCCCGAACCCGGGCAACACGGCAAGCTGACGCTCGCGCGGGTGCCCTATGTCAGCCAGCCGGACTTCGACCGCCTGCTGTGGTGCGCCGACCTGAATTGCGTGCGCGGCGAGGACTCGTTCGTGCGCGCCGCCTGGGCGGCCCGGCCGCTGCTGTGGCAGATCTATGCGCAAGCCGAGAACGCCCACCTCGAAAAGCTGGAGGCGTGGCTGGCGCGCTACCCGGCGCCGGCGCCCGCCCATGCGCTGATGCGGGCCTGGAACCAGGCGCCCGGCGCGCCCGCGCCGCGGCAGGCCCTGGCCGAAGCGCTGGCCGAACCGGCCTGGGGAGAATGGAACCAGGCGGCGCGCGCCTGGGACGCCGCCCAGGCGGCACGCCCCGATTTGGGGGACGCTCTTGCGGATTTCTGCGCGGAACTGGCCAAGACAAGCTAGAATAGAGAGTTATCTGAGTTGCTTTGCCCGGATCGGCCGGTGCTCAAGGCCTCACTTTGACAGCCTCCCGGGGCGCAGCGGTTGCCTGAAAGCACAGCGCGCAAGCACGGCGAGTGCGCAAATCACCCCGGAGTTTTAATCGATGAAAACCGCTCAGGAATTGCGAGTCGGCAACGTGGTCATGGTCGGCAAGGACCCTCTGGTCGTCCAGAAGACCGAATACAACAAGTCCGGCCGCAACGCCGCCGTCGTCAAGCTGAAGTTCAAGAACCTGCTGACCGGCTCGGGCAGCGAGTCCGTCTACAAGGCCGACGAGAAGTTCGACGTCGTGGTGCTGGAACGCAAGGAATGCACGTATTCCTACTTCGGCGATCCGATGTACGTCTTCATGGACGAAGAGTACAACCAGTACGAGATCGAAGCCGACAGCATGGGCGACGCGCTGAACTACCTGGAAGAAGCCATGCCCGTCGAAGTGGTCTTCTACGACGGCCGCGCCATCTCGGTCGAACTGCCCACCATCCTGGTGCGCGAGATCACCTACACCGAACCGGCCGTGCGCGGCGACACCTCGGGCAAGGTGCTCAAGCCCGCCAAGATCAACACCGGCTTCGAACTGAGCGTACCGCTGTTCTGCGCGATCGGCGACAAGATCGAAATCGACACCCGCACCAACGAGTACCGCAGCCGCGTCAACTGATGCGCGCGCCGCGCCAGGGCGCAACCGAAAACGGGCCGCATGCGCGGCCCGTTTTTTTTACGCCGGCGGGGTGCCTGTCCCAGCATGGGAACTGACATCCGCGGCAGGACGTGCCTGTCCCCACTGGGACAGGCACGCCGCGCTACGCCATGAACGGTTGACGGCCAGGACGGTATCTGTCCCCGCCGGGACGGCACCCCACGCCAGCCTGCCAGGGCGGCATCTGCCCCGGCAGGACAGGCATCGACGCTAAGGCGGCATGGCCGCGCACGCCGGCGAGGCGGCGGCCGCGCGCAGGTAGGCGATGAGGTCGGCGCGCTCGCCCGCGTCCGGCACGCCCGCGTAGGTCATGGCGGTGCCGGGCACGGTTTTCAACGGGTCGGCCAGGAAGCGGTCGAGCGTGGCCGCGTCCCAGGTCAGGCCGGAGTCTTTCATGGCCTGCGTATAGGCGAAGCCGGGCACGCTGCCGGCCTTGCGCCCGAGCAGGCCGCAATGGCGCGGCCCCACCCGGTCATAGGCCAGCGCGTGGCAGGCCAGGCAGCGCGCGTAGACCTGCTCGCCGCGCACCGGGTCGGGCGCGCCGGCCCGCGTGGCCGCCGGCGCGGCCAGGGCCAGGCACAGCGCGCCGGCCCGCCAGGCCAGGCCGGCGCTCATGATACGAAGGCCGAAGGGACCGGGGGCTCGCCCAGCGCCTGGCGCAGCACGGCCCAGTGCATCGCCTCGTCACCCAGTATGCTGGCCGCGGCCTTGGACAGGTCGCGGTTGGCGAACAGCGGCACGGCGCCCAGGTAGGCGCTGACCGCGCCCTGCTCCAGCTTCGCGGCAAACCGCAATACGTCGGCCTGCGACTTCAGCTGGCTGGCCGGAAACGCATAGCTGCGCTTGGCCGCCACCGGCTGGCCGCCCAGTTTTTCCACGGTCTTGCCGAGCACGTCGGCATGCTCCTTGTGATGGCCCTGGAAGGTCAGCGCGAGCGCCAGCACGGGCTTGTCCAGCAGCTTGCTTTCGGCGCCCAGCTGATAGGCGGCGATGGCCTCCAGCTCGGCCGCCAGCGCGGTGTTGAGGATCTGTACATCCTGGCTCGAGCCCGAGCCGGCTTGCGCGGCCAGCGCATCCTTGCCGGCCAGCAGCGCGACCGCGGCGGCCGAAAGAACCAGGCCACCCTGGCCGAGGAAGCGGCGGCGCGCCGCATAGGGGCTGGATATCTGCAGGAACGACATGGCTGTCTCCGTGGCGATGGACGGCCGGGCTGGACGGAACTGCCGGCCCGCGGCCGCGGCGCCGGCGAACCGGCGTCGGACCATCCGCCCTGGCGAACAGTCCTGCCTGTTGGATGAGGCGGCCGCCCTTGTCGTTCCTGCGCCGATCAGGCGCCGGCGGCCTCGCCCCGCCGCGCCAGCACGGCGGCCACGATACGGTCGCAGCGCTGCCCGTCAAACGAGAAGGCGTCGCCGATCGCCATGTCGACATCGCGCGACAGGCCTTCGCGCAGCAGGCCGCGGGCGCGGAAAAAGCGCGTGCGCACGGTTGCTTCGGGAATATCGAGCGCCTGCGCGACCTCCTCCACGCTCAGCTCCTCGACGGCGCGCAGCACGAACACGCTGCGAAACGCGTCGGGCAGCAGATCGATGCGCGCCTCCATCAGGCGGCGGATCTCGGCCCGCATGGCCTGGCGGTCCGGCTGCTGGTCGATTGCGTCGTGCAGCCACTCCTGGTTCTGCAGTTCGGTCGATTCCATGGCGGCATCCAGGGGAATGACCTGCGCCTGCCCGCGCCGCAGCCGGCCCAGCGATTCGTTGATGACAATGCGCACCAGCCAGGTGGACAGCCGGGCGTCGGCGCGAAAGCTGCCCAGCGCGCGCCAGGCGCGCAGATAGGCCTCCTGCAGCGCGTCCTCGGCTTCGGCGTCGCTGTGCAGGATGCTGCGCGCGGTGCGAAACAGCAGGCGGTTGTGGCGCCGCATGATGGTTTCGAACGCGCTGTCCTCGCCGGCGGCCGCGCGCGCGGCCAATTGGGCGTCGGCGGCCAGCTCGGGGGCCGGCGCCTGGGGTTGCAGTGGTGATGGGTGCATGGTGGTGGCCTCCACGCATTGGATGGCGCGGGCCGCGCCCGCGTTCCCGCCCGGCGCCTATTGCATGCGCTCGTCGTCGAGAAAGGCCGGCAGGCTGACGACGTCGATGCCGTCCTCGGCCAGCGCGGCGCGTTCCTGGGGCGTGGCGGTGCCGCGGATCGGCCGCTCGTCGGCCTCGCCCTCGTGAATGCGGCGCGCCTCTTGGGCAAAGCGCGCGCCGACGTTCTCGGTGTTGCGCACCAGCTCGCGCACCTGGCGCAGCACGGCCGCCTGCAGGCGCGCCATGCGCGCGGCCTCGGATTCCGGGGCAGGCGCCGGCGCGGCAGCGGGCTGATGCAGGTGCGCCACGTTCAGGCGCGGCGCGGAAAGGCGCTTGGTGATGCGGGACGACTCGCAGACCGGGCACGCGATCTGGCCGCGCGCCTGCTGGGCGTCGTAGTCTTCATGCGAGCCGAACCAGCCTTCGAATACGTGGCCTTGCTCACACTGCAGATCGAATACTTTGAGTGCCATGGCGTCTATATGAGGGCGATCCGGCGAAAATACAAGCGTGGCCGCCGATGCGCCGCCCCGCCATCGGGCGCGGCGGGCCGCCGCGCCGTCCGGCCTGTGTTACTTGCCGCGCTTGGCCGGCGCCGCGACGCGCGCCTGCTCGGCCTGCAAGGCGTCGATCTGGCGCTGCATGGCGCGCAGCTGGGTGCGCACTTCCTGGCGCTGTTCGGACAGCGCATCCGCTTCCTGGCGCGATTGGGCCTGGCGTGCCGCGACCTGCTGCTCCTGCTGCTGGCGCAGCGCCTGGTCGGCCTGCAACGCCGTCAGCTCCGCATTGCGCGCGCCGAGCTGCTTCTCAGCGTGCGCATACTCGGCCTGCAGGCGGATACGCTGGATATCGACCTCGGCGAGTTCCGCCGTCTTGCTGGCGAACGCGCGGTAGGTGGACTCGGCCTGGTTCACCGATTTGGTCTTGAGTACGCGCCAGAAATCCTTTTGTTGGAAAAGCGCGACATAATAGGTGAGCTCATCCGGCTTGTAGAGCAGGCTGGCGCCATAACTGCCGTTGTAGGTCGTACGCAGCTCCGACACCTGGCGCGCCTGGATCAGGCCTTGCAGCTCGCTGACCGTGGAAGCGGGACGCGCGGCGGGCGCGGGGGCCGGCGGCTCGACCGGCGCGGCGGCGGCCTGTTTTTCCTCGACCTGCTGCACCACCGGCCGGCTTTCCGATTGCGCGCTGGCACAGGCGGCCAGGCTGGACAGGGCCAGGCCGGCGACGGTCAGTCGCGCGCCGGCGCCCAGATAGCGGATTTTCATTCCTTCCCCTCAGCAATAATCTTTCAACTATAGCAACTTATCGCGCGGTTTCGTAAAACCTCTGGCCCAGACCGGTTCATGACGGGTCGGCCACGCCTTCGGCCGTTTCGGCCTGCGCCTCGCCCAGCCGCAGCTTGCGCATTTTCTCCCACAGCACCTTGCGGCTGATCCCCAGGTGGTGTGCGGTGTCCTGGCGGCGCCAGCCGTTGGCCTCCAGGGCGGCGAGCACGCGCTCGCGCTCGGCGCGCTCGGCCTCGCTGAAGGCCGGCGCCTCGGCATCGGCGGGCGTGGCCGGCGCCAGCGGCGTGGCCCGGGCGTGGCGTTCGAACACCTGCTCGATGCGCGGCTGGTCCCAGGCGCGCAATTGGCGCCGCAATATGGCGACGCGCTCGGCCAGGTTCGACAGTTCGCGCACGTTGCCCGGATAGCGCGCGGCCGACACGCGCTGCTGCAGCCAGGCCGGCGGCTCGTCGTCGATGCCCTGCTGTCTGAGCAAGGCCGCGAAGATCGCCATCTTTTCGGCGGCGCCGCGCGCCTCGAGATTGGGAATGTGCAGTTCGATGACGGCCAGACGATAGTACAGGTCGGCGCGGAACTCGCCCTGCGCCACCAGGGCGCGCAAGTCCTTGTTGGTGGCCGCGACCAGCCGGAATTCGACCGGAATCGTCACCGTGGAGCCTAGCCGCGTCACCGCGTTTTCCTCGAGCACGCGCAGCAGCTTGACCTGCTGGTACGACGGCAGGTCGCCGATTTCGTCCAGGAACAGCGTGCCGCCGCTGGCCTGCTCGAAGTAGCCTTTGTGCGCGCCGACGGCGCCAGTGAACGCGCCCTTGGCGTGGCCGAAGAAATGGGCCTCGAACAGGCCTTCCGGAATGGCGCCGCAGTTCACCGCCACGAACGGCCCGCTGGCCCAGGACGACTGGTCGTGCAGTAGGCGCGCGACGCGCTCCTTGCCGACGCCGGTCTCGCCATGGACCAGCACGTTGGCGCGCGCGTCGGCGAACATCTCGGCCTCGGCCAGCAGGCCGCGCATGGCGGGCGAAACCGCGATCATCGCGGGCGCAGGACGCGGTTCGTCGATGGCGGCCGCACGCGCCACGCCGGCCAGCCGGAACAGCAGGCGGCGCAGCTCGGCGCCGGTGAAGGCCAAGGGCAAGGTATACGAGTAGGCCGGCGCGTAGTAGCGCGGATCGTGGTTGCGTTCCTCGCCGGCCACCCAGATCACCGGGATGCCCTGGGTGGCCAGCCAGTCGAATCCGGCAAAGCGCGCGTCGCCCATGACGCTGACCGACACCAGCCCGACGGCCGGGCGCGCCGCGTCGCGCGACGGCGGCAAGGCGGCCGAATTGTCGACGTGGATCACCGTCGCCTCATAGCCGGCCAGCGCGCGCTCGGCGCGAAAGGCGATGTCCGAAGTGCCTTCCCAGACATACACATCGACAGCGTCGCAAGCCAGCGCCTGGTCGCTCATGCGTGCCTCCGGAAAGTCGAATCAGTAAACAAGCTGTACTCCTTTGCCATCGCAATCGATCGACATCATGTGCACATCGGTCACGCCCAGGCGCAGGCCCAGCACGTTTTCGATGAGGGGCCGCAGCAGGTCGGCGCCGATCATGTTGAGGATGTCGGCCAACGGCTTGAGCAGGTAGCCCAGCAGCACGACGATCGCGTTGGGGGGATTGCCGCCCGAAGGCGGCGTGCTGTTGCTCAGGGCCTTGCCCAACTCGTTCACGCAGCCCGCTTCGCTGCCCTGGTAGCCGGCCAGCAGCGACCAGGTCGCGCACTGGTTGGTGGGAAACAGCACGCCCAGGATGCCGCCCAGGATGTCGCCCAGCAGGTCGACCAGGTTGCCGACCAGGCCGACCACGTTGCCCAGCAACCCCACCACGTCCAGCGTCACCAGATTGCCCAGCAGGCCGAGCGTGTTGGCGCTCAGCCCGCCCAGGAACCCCGTCAGGCCGTTCGAATAGTTTTCGATGTTCTCGATGCCGCGCGACCAGCGGGCCCGCCGGCAGTCGTAGCCGGCCTTGCCGGACGCCCCGGGCGAACAGGCGGCCACTTCGGCGGCGGTGTCGGCCCAGATCTTGCCGGCCAGGTCCTTGCGCAACTCACCCTGGTCTGCGCCGCCCAGGCCCGCGCCGCCCTGCAGGGAGTTGCCGATCAGCGCGGCCAGCAAGGCATCGACGAGGTCCTTCACCGTATCGCCCAGCGCCAGCTCGTTGCCCAGCGAACGGCGCTGGCCCGCGTAGTAATCGTCTTCGCTGGTGGTCTGCAGCGCCGGGACCACCAGCGGCGGGTCGGGGTTGAGCGAGGCGAGGTTGACGCGCCTGCCCAGCAGGTTCAGTTCCAGCCCCAGCAGGCGCCTGCGCGTCAGGTTCTCGTCGCAACTGGCCGTGGTGGAGAACGGCCAGTCGGCCAGTTCGGGGCCCGTCAGCCCGGCCGGCGGACCGCCCAGGCAGATCTTCAGCAACGACGACTGGGTGCTGACGACGGCCAGGTCGCGGCCGGCCGCGTCGCGCGCGTGGCACAGCGCCTCGATGGTGCCATGGCCATTGACCACGTCCACGGTGAGCGGAATGTCCAGGTCCAGCCGCACCAGTCCGCCCAGCAGGGAACCGGTGTCCAGCTTGAGCGGCGCATGCACGCGGATCTGCGAGGTATAGGCCGTGGCGCCCACGCCGCCGATGGCGATGGACGGCGGCTCGACCACGCTGCAGCGCGCCGGCCCGCTCATCAGCAGGGGCACGGCCACGCCGCAGGCGACGGCATGGCCCGAAGTGGCCACGCCAATGGCGGTGGCCAGCACTTCCAGCGCGTCGAGCTCGACATTGAGCGCCGAGGCGGCGTCGGGCGCCTGGATGTTGGCGAACAGGCCGCTGGCGCGCTCGGCCGTCTCCGAACCCAGCCGCACCGCCAGGTCCTTGACGCCCACCGCCGTCTCGATGGCCTGCACCAGGCCCACGTTGGCGTCGAGCAGGCCGTCGCGGTCGGCGGCGCGCACCACGGCGTCGAGCACGCCGTCGAGCGCGCTGACATTGGCCGAGAGCAGTTGATTGAAGTCGGCCACCGAGATGTCGGTCGGCACCGAGATGCCCAACGCATCGAGCAGGCCGGCCGGCGTGATCTTCACCCCGGCCAGGCCAATGTCGTAGCCCAGCACGGCGGTGCCGCCGATGTCCAGCCCGACCTGCTTGAGCAGCCGGGTCAGTTGGCCCGACCCCGTGGCCAGCAGGCCCGTGCCGACCGAGAAGGCCGCGATCGGATCGGCCGGGCGCGCGGCGATGGCCTCGACTTCCAGGGTGCGGCCGCCCAGGAACGGGAACAACGCCCGCACCGGCATGCCGAGCACCACCTCGACGGCGTTGTAGCGTTCGCCGGCGTCGGCGGGTTCGCGCACGTAGCGCGGCGCCAGTTCGGTCTCGTCGCGGGCCCAGCGCCAGCACTTGGGCTCGATGCTGAGCCCCTCGTCGGCGCGGCTGCCCAGGTTGGCGCGCACGCTGGCCCGCACGGCCTGGCCGGCGGCGCCGCAGGCGGCCTCGTCGCCGGGGCTGAGCACCTGCACCCCGGTCAGCGCAGCCAGGTCGGCGGTCTTCTGCAGCTCGCGCTTCATATAGAAGAAGTAGCCCAGTTGCGCCGCGCCCAGCAGCGCCAGGCCGATCAGGATGGCCAGCGCCGCCGGGATCAGGATGGAGCCGCGCTGGCGGCGCCGCGCGCGCAACGGACCGGGAACGTTCATGGACACAGGCGCCTCAGCCCCCGCCGCCGCCCGAGCCACCGACGTTGTCCTCGATGCGCTCGCCGAACCACTGGGGAATGGGTTGGCTGAAACTCTCCAGGTAGCGTTGCCACGCGGCGCTGGCCACCGGCCCCTGCAGGGGCAGGCCCGGCCCGGCGCGCCGGCCATCGGCCTGCGCGGCGAGCAGGCCGCGCGTGACCGAGCCGACCGCGTCGTCGTCGGCCGCCGGGGCCGCCGCGGCGGGCGCGGCCGGCGCGGCCGGCGCAGCGACCTGGCGCACCACCGGCCGTTCGGGGGCCTGCGCCGGCGTCGGGCTGGCCACGGCCGCAGGCGCCGCGGTCAGGGGAGGATTGGTCTGCGCCGCCGCGCCGGCGGCCAGGCTGGCCAGCGCCGCGCACAGCAGCAAGCGGGGAAGATCATGGGTGGTCATGCGATTCTCCAGTCGGGCTCATTGCAGCAGCGGCGGATTGCCGAAGCGGTCCATGACCGGGCGCTGCAGCACCGGCATCACCATGGCCTCGCGGCCGGCGGCCTGCGCCACGGGCACCGCGGCGGGGGTGGAAGCGCCGGCATGGCGCGTCTGGTTGGCCAGCTCTTGCACGCGCTGGCGCGCCTCGGGGCTCAACGCGGCGCGGTCCATGACCTGGCGCGCGCCCGCATAATCGCCTTCGACCAGCAGCAGCAAGGCCAGATTGCCCAGCACCTTGGCGTTGGCCGGCGCCAGCTCGGCCGCCTGCCCCAGCGGCAGGCGCGCGCCGCGCGGATCGCCGGCCCGCAGCAAGGCATACCCCAGGTCGTTGAGCATATTGGCGTCGGTGGGCCGCAGCCGCGTCGCGCGCGCCAGGTAATCGGCCGCCTGGTCGAAGTCGCCGCGGCCGCCGGCCAGCAGGCCCAGGCCATGCCAGGCGGCGGCGGCCTGGTCGGTGCCGGTCAGCGCGCGGTAGGCGCTTTCGCTTTGCGCGATCTGGCCGGTCATGCGCAAGGCATCGGCGCGCATGACCGCCACCTGGGGCGAGTCGCCGAAATTCTGGCGGTAGGCATCCAGGTAGGCCAGCGAGGCGAAGTAGCGCCCTTCCCGCTGCGCCTCGCGGATCAGCGACAGCGCCAGTTCCGGCTTGGCGGCGATGCGCTTGCGCTCGTCGGCGTCCTCGCGCTGCTGCGCCAGCGCCTGTTCCTGCTGCTGTTGCTGCATCAGCTGCATGGCCGTGTCGACATTGCTGGTCTGGCAGCCGCCCAGCAGCAGCGGCGCGGCGGCGGCCAGCGCGATGCCGAGACGGTGTGATCGTTTCATTACCCTTCCCCCATGACTTGCGACATGCCGCGCAGCAAGGCGACAAAGCCCGAGCCGCCGGTGATGATCAGCAGCGCGGGCAGCAGCGTCACGACCATGACGCCGGTCATCTTGACCGTCAGCCGCGCCACCCGCGCCTTCAATTCGAGCCGGCGCCGCTCGCGCACGCGCTCGGCAAAGCGCGCCAGCGGATCCTGCACGGCGCCGCCGTGGCGATCCACCTGCACGATGAGCCGGCAGATGGCACTCAGGTCGTCGTTGTCGAAGCCCTGCGCCAGGCGGCTGAGCGACTGTTCGCGCGTACGCCCGCGGGCATACTGTTCGGCGGCGATCTTCAGCTCGCCGCCGAGCACCGGCATGACGGAGCGGAAATCCTGGATCAGCACGTGCATGCTCTGGTCCACCGACAGGCCCACGCCCTGCAGCAGGCGCAGCAGGTCGATGAACAGCGGCAATTCCGTCTCGGCGCTTTCGCGGCGCCTGGCGATGCGCCGCAGCAGCATCCATTTGGGCAGCATCCAGCCCAGCCCGAAGCCCAGGAAGACGGCGCACGCGACGTAGGCCAGCGGCATGTCCGCATAGCGCGCGCGCAAGCCCAGCCACGTCGCCACGGGAACCAGGCAGGCCAGCAGCAGGCGGCCCAGCATGAACCAGGCGCGAGCGCGCGCCGGATTGCGGAACCCGCAGGCGTCGATCAGCTTGCGGTCATCGATGGCCAGCAGCGAGTCGCCCAGCTTGCCGTGTTCCAGCTTCGCGCCGGCTTGCTCGGCCGCGCTGGCCATCGCGGCCATGCGGCCGGCCGGCGGCGGTTCGACGACGTGGCCGTCGCGCGCGGCCAGGGCGCGATCGACGACCTCGCGGCTGCGTTGCTGGCGGCCGGCGCGCGCCACCAGGGCCGCCCCCACCACCACGCAGGCCACCATCAGCACCAGCAGCGCGGCCACCAGCAGCATGCGGGTCTGGGAATCGGCGAGCAGTCTGTCCATGGCGAGTCCTACACCGAGCGGGCCATGCGATACAGCCAGTACGAACCCCCGGCCTGCAGCACCATGGCGAATACCAGCAGTCGAAAGCCCATGGGGTCGTGCCACATGCCCATGAACAGCTGGTTGTTGAAAATGATGATGAACAGCGCCAGCCCGATGGGCAGCAGGGCCAGGATCCAGGCCGACAGACGCACCTCGGCCGACAGCGCGGTCAGTTCGTCGCGCGCCTGCTCCAGGTCGCGCATGAAGGCGGCCATGCGCTCGAGCACCTGGTCGCTGCGGCCGCCAAAGCGCAAGGCCAGCGCGATGACCGCCGACACCAGGAACAATTCGCGCAGCCGGTACTGGCGCGACACCTGGTGCAGGGCCGCGTCCAGGTCCTTGCCCGAGCGCACCTGGCTGTCGGCGCGCTGCAGGACTTCCAGCAGCGGCTGCTCGACGCTGCCAAGGGCATTCTGGAACGCCGCGTTGACGCTGTTGCCGATGGTGATCAGGCGCACCAGCGCGTCCAGGAACGCCGGCAGCTGATGCACCATGCGCCGGCGCCGGCGATCGGCCTTGAGCCAGAGGCGGAAGTACGACAGCAATACGACCAGCAACAAGGCGGCCGCCGCCGAAATCCACCCGCCGAACAGCCACGCCAGCGCGGGCACGCCGACGTGCGCGCCGATCAGGGCCGCGAGAAAGCGCGGCGTGGGCTCGACGCCGGCGCGCAGCAGCAGCTGCCGCCAGGCGCCGTTGGACACCGGCAGGCGGCGCCGCGCGGCGGGCGCCGGCGCAGCCTCGGGCTGGCCCGGCCGCAATTCGAGCTGGCGCTCCAGGAAGGCCTCGCTGGCCTGGCGGCGCGCGCCGTCGCGGGCCTGCCGCAGCAGCAATGCGGCCGCCGCCAGCAGCGCCAGCGCCAACGCGCCCAGGAGCCAGGCCATGAGGCTCATCGCCTGCGCCCCCAGAAGCCGCCGCCGCCCTCGGGCTCGCTGTCGGGCGCCGCGCCGCGCAATTCGTTGCGCATGCGCGCCAGCTTGGGCGTGTGGGGCAGGATGCCCAGGCTCACCCAGTTGTCCTTCTCGTCGCCGTCGGGCGTCGCATAGGCTTCGTAGCGGTACAGCTCCTGCGTGGCGATCACCGCGTCGCCCATGCCGGTCACTTCGGTAATGGAAATGACGCGCCGCTTGCCGTTGGGCAGGCGCCCGATCTGCACGATGAAGTCCAGCGCGCTGGCGATCTGCCGGCGCAGGCTGTCCTCGCTGCCCTGGAAGCCGGCGAACCCCGCCAGCATTTCGATCCGGTACAGGCATTCGCGCGGCGAGTTGGCGTGGATCGTGGCCATGGACCCTTCGTGCCCGGTGTTCATGGCCTGCAGCATGTCCATCACTTCGGCGCCCCGCACCTCGCCCACCACCACGCGGTCGGGCCGCATGCGCAGGCTGTTGCGGATCAGGTCGCGGATGCTGACCGCCCCGGCGCCGTCGAAGCCGCCCTGGCGCGCCTCCAGGCGCACCACATGCGGGTGGTTCAACGACAGCTCGGCCGTGTCTTCCACCGTGACGACGCGTTCGGTTTCGGGAATGAAGAACGCCAGCGCGTTCAGCAGCGACGTCTTGCCCGAACTGGTGCCGCCCGACACCAGGATGTTGCAGCGGCTTTTCACCGCCGCGTTGAGCAGGCGGAAGATGTCCTCGTTGAACGAGCCCAGGGTAAGCAGGTCATTGGGCTTGAGCGGATCCTGGCGGAACTTGCGGATCGACACCATGGGCCCGTCGACGGACAGCGGCTCGATCACCACGTTCAGGCGTCCGCCGTCGGGCAGGCGCGCGTCGACCATGGGGCTGGATTCGTCCAGCCGGCGTCCCAGCGGGGCCAGAATGCGACGCACGATGCGCAGCACATGCTGGTTGTCGGAGAAGCGCACGGTCTCGCGGGCCAGCACGCCGCGGCGCGACACGAACACATTGTCGCTGCCATTGATGAGGATGTCCTCGACGTCGTGGTCGTTCAGCAGGTCCTCCAGCGGCCCCAGGCCGGCCAGCTCCTTGGTCAGCGCGGCGGCCACCTGGCCCAGCTCGCCCTCGTTGATGGCCACGCGGCGCAGGCGCACGAAGCTGGCAACCTCGATATCCACGAATTCCTGGATGGCGGCGCGGGTCCAGCGGCCGAACTCGGCGCCCAGCTCCTCGATGCGCGACAACAGGTGTTCGTAGGCCTGGCTCTTGACGTCCTGGAAGCGCTCGGACGCGACGAATTCGCCGCCGCCCGCGGCGCCGAATTCCATGGATGGCGGCATGATCATGATGTGTGTCAGCCCTCAACGACATTGGTAAGGCGATGCACGCCGGGCAGCCAGTTGGCCAGCCAGCTGTTGTGCCGGGCGCGCGGCGCCTCGCTGCCGGCCAGCAGCCGGTCGACCAGCGCTTGCACGGCCCGCACGTAGATATCCCGTTCGGCCTGCTCGTGCAGCAGGCGGCCCTGGTTGGTGCAGACCATCAGCGGCAGCGTGCGGTCGGGCAGCGTGCCGGCCAGTTCCAGCCCGAAGCGTTCGGCGATCTGCGTCGCGCTCATGCCGTAGCGTTCGTCGTAGCGGTTGACCACCAGCCGCAGGGCCGACTTCTCGACGTGGAACTGCTCCAGCTCCTGCACGGCGCCGGCCAGCGACACCAGCGCGCTGACGCTCTGGTCGGTGACCAGCCAGGTTTCGTGCGAGGCGCGCGCCAGCTTGGCGACGAATTCCGGATTGGCCAGGCCGCCGGCGTCGGTGACCAGCGTGCCGTAGTGCTGGCGCAGGCGCTCGAACAACAGCAGCGAGTCGTTGGGCGACAGCGCCCGCACCTGCTCGACCTCGCGCGGCAGCGCCAGCGCGCTGATGCCCGAGGCGGTGTGCGCCATGGCCGAATTGAGCAGGGTGCCGTCGAGGCGGCTCAGGTTGCGGGCGGCTTCGGCGAAATCGAAGTCGCTGCTGATGTTCAGGTAGAGCAGGCAATCGCCGATCGGCCAGCCCAGGTCCAGCACGCCGACGCGGTCGGACAGCGGCAATTGCGCTGCCATGACCTCGGCCGAGCGGACCGGCTTGCCGGCCACCGCGCCCTGGCGCGCCAGGGCCGCCTGCGCCATGCGCTCCTGCGCCAGGCCCGCCATGTGCACGGCCAGCGTGCTGGCGCCCACGCCGGGACGCGCGCCGAGGATCAGCACGCTGCGGTGTTCGCCGCCCGATCCGCCGCCGACGTGGCGGTTGGAGACCAGGCGCTGCACCACGCCGTGCACCTCGTCGGGCGAGACCGACGGATCGACGAAGTCGCTCACCCCGGCGCGCAAGGCGGCAATGGCGCCGTCGGGTTGCGCCAGATAACCGACCGCCACGCGCGGCACGGCCGGCGCCACGCGCGCCAGCACGCGCGCCAGGTCGGCGGCCAGCAGCAGCTTGCCGGGGTCGGCCTGTCCGCCGGTGAAATCGAGAAACACCACCTGCGGGTCGATGTCCGCGAGACGGCGCGCCAGTTGTTCGGGCTCGGGCAGTTCCTGCGTCAGCAGGCCCAGGTCGCCGATGGCATGGCCCAGTTGCTGCGCCACGTCGTTGTCGCCGGAACAGAAGAGAAAGCAGGCGCTCTTGTCCAGAGCCGCCCATTCGCGAGCGTGTGTCTTCATGTTCGTCACTGTGAAAAGCCCGGCATCTGCTGGCCGCTCATCGGACCCAGCAGGTAATAGCCCCAGGCATTGAAGCCAGCGTCGCTGACCTCCTGGCGCGCGCCCGGCAAGGGCAGCGTGACACCGCGCGCGATGGGGCGAACCAGGCGCGGCGTGACCACGATCACCAACTCGCGATCCTCCTGGGAATACTGCACGTTGCGGAAGAACGCGCCGATGATGGGCAGGTCGCCCAGCAGCGGCACCTTGTTGACGCTGGCCTTGGTCTGGCGCGACACCAGGCCGCTGATGACGAATGTCTCGCCATCGCCCAGCTCAACCATGGTGTCGGCCTTGCGGGTACGCAAGGCCGGGATCACCGTGATGCGATTGTTGCTGTCGACGCTGGAAATGCCGTTGGCGTAGTCCAGCTCGCTGGCTTCGGGCGCCACCTTCAGCGCGATGCGCTCGCGCGAGATGACCGTGGGCGTGACCGTCAGGCCGATGCCGAAGGGCTTGAACTGCACCGAGGTCGTGCCCAGGCCGGCCGATACCGGAATCGGAATCTCGCCGCCGGCCAGGAAGCTGGCGCTCTGGCCCGACATGGCCAGCAGGGTCGGCTCGGCCAGGACGCGCGCCATGCCATTGTTCTGCAGCAGCGCCAGCGACGCGCTGAAATCGCGGCTGGTATAGGACAGCATGCCGAACATGCCGCCGCTGGCCAGGTCGGGCAGCAACGACACGCCGCCCGACCACGGACCGCTGTCGGCCCTGAAGTTGAGCCCGACGTCCTTCATGACCGAGCGCGCGAGCTCGACCACTTTCACTTCCACCTGCACCACGCCGCTGGTGTTGATCTGCGACATGTCGACCACCTTGTCGTTGCCGCCCGCGGCGGCCGCGGCAGCCTCGGCCGCGCCGCGATGCGCCTCCGCCGAGGGCGCCATGCCGGTGACCACGCCGCTGTCGCCGGCCATGTCGACCTGCGCGCCCCCGCCGATGCCGCGCCGCGCCAGCGCGGCCTGCACTTGCGGCAGCACGCGCACCGTCCAGACCTGCGGATCGCGCGAGCCGCGGCTCCAGACCCGCAGCTCGGTGGTGCCGGCCTGCCGGCCGATCAGCAGCACCTCGCCCGGGCGGCCCACGCCGGGCGCCAGCACCTTGACATCGGCGACCTGCGGATCGGCGATGGCCACGCGCGACGGCGCCGCGTCCAGGCGCAATGGCTGCTGGCCCTTGACCTCCAGCAGCAGTTCACGCGCCTGCGCGGCGCCGGCCGGCGCCGCCGGCTGCGCCGCCAGCGGCGCGGCCGCGCCCAGGCACGCCAGCGCCATAGCCCATCCTGCCCAGTGCCTGCCGACCTTATGCTGTTTCATTCGCCCTGCTTCCTGTCTGCGTCATGACCGCGCCGGCCGGCGCGGCCTGCTGTTCGTCAATAGCGCACCGCTTGCACGTCGCCGCCGCGCACCACCTCGATACTGCGTCCACCCCCGCCGCCCGTCGCCGCGCGCGGCTTGGGCACGGGCGCGGCGGTAGGCCCGGCCAGCTGCGGCAGTATTTCGCCCGCATAGGCCTGGTTCACCCCATCCTTGCCATCGCGCTGCTGTTCGGACGTCAGGCCCGCGCGCAGCGCCAGCACCGGCGCGCGCTCGGGAAACAGCGCCAGGTCCGGCACGTCGGTATCCTCGGGCGAGCGCAGCACCAGCTGCAGGCGTCCCGCCTTGGCGGCCAGCAACAGTTCGTTCACGCGCTCGACCGGCACCGCCAGCATGGCGTTGCGCGGCGCAGCCGGCGGCTGGCCGCGTTGCGCGACGGCGGGTTTTTCCTCGCCCTGCGGCGGTCCGTCGACCGAGCGCTGGCCATAGGCCAGCACCTTGATGCGCGATTGCAGCAGGCGGGTCTGCGTACCCGGCACCTCGATGCCGCGGTCCATGATCACGAATACATCGACCAGGTCGCCGGGCAGGATGCGGTTCTGGGCGCCGCTCAGCTCGTCCACCGCGATGGTGACGGCGCGCTCGCCGGGCGCGAGGTGCCGGGCCAGGCCGCGCGCCAGCATCGGCGCGGTCACCGGCTCGCCGGCCGGGATGTCCTGCCGCACCATCTGCCCCAACAGCGTCTCGGGCTCGGCGTATCCGTTGGCCGGCTGCACGGGCCAGCGCTCGATCTTCAGGAGGTCGGCGGCCAGGCGATCGCCCGCGGCGATGGGCTTGCCGGCCACCACCACCGGGTAGGTCGGCAGCGCCGCGCTGGCACGCTGCGCCACCGGCTTGGGCGGCGGCGGCGCGGGGCGGGTGGCCAGCATGAAGGCGGCATAACCCAGCCCCAACGCCACCAGCGCCAGGACGGCGGCGGCAATTTTCGCGACGGTACTCATGTCGTAGGCTCCTGCGCGATCTGCACGATGGCTTGCGCACTCAATACATCGGGAAACCAGGCGCGAGCGCCAGGAACGGCGCCGGCCGCGCCGCGCAGCGTGGCCAGCAGCGGCCAGCCGGCCAGTTCGTAGCGGACCCGCACCCGCGCGCACGCCGCCGGCCCGCCGTCGCTGGCCGTCCAGGCGCAGTCCAGCGTCTCGCTGGCGCAATCGATGGCCAGCCAGCCCGCCTCCTGGCGCGCCGCCTCGCAACCGGCCACGCCGCTGGCGGCCGCGCCGCGCAGGTTGGCCTGCAACAGCGCCTGCGCGCCCTCGCCGGCCGCCTTGCTCAGTTTCTGCTGGGCCCAGAACAGGGCGCCATAGCCCAGCATTCCCAGCATCAGCGCCAGCATCAGCAGGATCACCAGGGCAAACTCCACGGCCGCCGCGCCACGCTGGACGCGCCGCCGGGACGGAAAGGAAACGAAGCGCATCTCAGGCCCCCCCGCCCGCCGCGGCCACCGGTCCGCCCACGCGCACCGAGGCGCGCGCGCTGAGCGTGCCGGGCACCGCCACGCCCATGCCGGGCAACAGCGGCACCAGCGGCGCCTGCGCGTAGGGATAGCGCACCAGCACTTCGATCTGGTCGGCCGCCAGCGCGATGCCGCTGCACGGGCCGCCGGTCAGTCCGCCGATCGGTCCGCCGCTGCCGCACACGGTGACCGTGGCCGGCGCGCCGCCCATGCGGCGCACCCAGTCGGCGTACTGTCCGGCCAATTGGCCGGCGCGTACCGCGCGCGGCTCGAGCGCCGTGCTGCCGGGCCACTGCAGCGCGGCGCGCGCGCCTTCCTCGGCCGCGTGGTTGAGCGACTGCTGCGCCGCGAAAATGAAGGCCCAGGTCAAACCGCCGTAAAGAACCACGAAGAACACCACGAACACCAGGGCGAACTCGACGGCATAAGCCCCAGACTGATGGCGGCCAGCGCCAGATAGGCGGCGTACGGGATGCCGCGCCGCGGCTTGCGCGGATCGCGCGCCACCTGAAAACCCTGCGCCAGCGCATGCGCGAGGCTGGGCAGCCCGGCCAGCACCAGCACCAGCAGCCAGGGCCAGGCGCCGATCGCCAGCCCCAGCACCGCCAGGTACTTGACGTCGCCCGCGCCCATCAGACGCATGCGCCACACCAGCACGAAGGCCATGCCCAGCGCGAAGCCCAGCCCGGCATCGGGCCAGCCACGCGCGCCAGCCGCCGGCATGGCCTGCACGCCCCAGGCGTGCCAGGCCAGCCAGCCGCACTGCGCCAGCGCCGCCGCGATCAGCAGCCGGTTCGGCACGCGACGCGTGCGCAGATCGTAAAAGACGACCAGCAAGTTGAAGGCGACATAAACAGCCCACCACCCGTGCTCCCTCAACAAATTTTCCACTCCTGCTTCCGTGCCGACGCCGTCGGCGCCCTCGGGCGGGCGCCCGACCAGCGTCTGCCAGGCCCCCTACTACGGCGCTTCCGCGCTCAATTCCGTCTGGATGGTGTCGAAGAAGCCCTTGAGCGTTTCGCCCAGCAGCGACACCGAGCCAATGATGACGACCGCGATCAAGCCCACGATGAGGCCATATTCGATGGCGGTGGCGCCTTCCTCGTCGAGCCAGAAGTTCTTCAATTGGGTAAGCATGCTGTGCCTCCAGATAAGGTTGTTACGACTTCACTCATCAACGGCGTCAAACCGCGACGCCACGCTTGCGTCCCGCCGCCGGGGCGGCGGGATTCCTTCACCTGCCCGGATGGCCGCGCACGGGCCGCCCGATTGCCGTCTCGCGCAGCAAGGCATCGATGCGGCGGGCCGTGCGGTCCTGGTGGCCGCGGTAGCTGCGATGCAGCTGCCAGCGCATGGCCAGCAAGACCGCCAGCGCGCCGGCGAACGCCACATAGGGCAAGGCCACGCCGCCCACCTGCACGTCGGCGAATGTCTGCGCCGTCGTACAGACCACCACGCCGGCCGCGGCACCCGTGTAATGCATGCCGCACACCGCCAGCCCCATCACCGCCGCGGCGGCCACCCGCTGCCATTCGCGCTGGACGTTGAACGCCAGCCACAGCGCCACGATCGCGCTGGCCACCGCCACCGCCACCGACAGCGCCACCAACTGCACGTTCCACAGGAACACCGCCGGCATGCGCACGGCGCCAATGCCGATGTAGTGCATCGCCGCCACGCCCAATCCGGCCAGCATGCCGGCGACCACGCAACGCCCCAGGCCGAACGCCCGACGCCCCACATACCAGAAGGCCATGCCCGAGAAGGCCACCGCCACCGCGGCGCTCAGCAAGGTGAGCCACAGCGCATAACCGACCTCGAACGGCATCCTCTGCGCCTGCATGCCGATGAAATGCATGCCCCATATGCCGATTCCGCCCATGGAGACGGCGGCGATCAGCACGAAACCGCGCACGTTCGCGCCGTCCTGGACGCTGGCGCGGATCCGCGCCGCGGCCACCAATGCGACATACGAACCGAAAAACGCGATCAGGAACGACAACGCAACCACGTCGGGCTGCAGCGCAAGCGGCACGATGTCGCCCGGATTCACCACTGTCCCCTCGCCAGATTCAACATTCGCGTCCCGCCAGTCGATTTCATGTGCCGCCTCGAATAACCGCGCTGATTTATGGACAACAACCTCAAAATCCGCAATCTTTTGTTTTGAAATGTTTATCTAGTCTTATCTATTAACTTTTCATTGCCATCAGGGTTTACCCCGATATTCGTATTATTGAGACATATTTTGTGCAACGGATATTCTTCGAATTGGCAGTAACTCGCTTTTTTAGGCACTTAGATGGCAGAATTTCTCATTAATAGACCAAAACCGGGAAAAGTTTGATCCGCCATGAAATGATTGTCATGAGTCTTGCAGCATTCATGGCGCGTTCCCTGGTATCACGAATAGAAAACTACGCAAACAATTGCAATATTCGGAGACGATATACATTGCTCCGCGTACTGACAGATTTCCGATTAATTCCAAGCTGCAGACACAAAATCAATGAAACGCACAATCGCCACGGATCTGTTTTGCTGTTCCCTTATCGCCGGCCTGACGGCGCTGCCGGCCGCAAGTCGTGCCGATGGCCCGTTGCGCGGCAATCCGGTCGACGCGCTGCCACAGCTCGAACGCCCGACCTCGCCCGCCGCGCCGGCGCCTGCCCTGCAGGCGCCCACGCCCGAGCAGCGCGCCGTGCAGGCGCGCCTGGCGCAACGCATCGTGCCGCGTAATTTCGACGTGGCCGGCGTGCACGCCTTGCCGTTCGACCAGGTGGCGGCGTTCCTGACGCCCCTGGCCGGCAAGGAAATCACCGTGGCGCAACTGGTGCAGCAGGTGGACAGGATCACCGAGCTGTACCGTTCGAGCGGCTATCCGCTGTCGTTCGCGCTGGTACAGAACCAGGACTTCGCCAACGGCCTGGTCGTGGTCACCGTGGTGGAAGGCCATATCGGCAATGTGCGCATCGACGGGGACATCGGCAACGCCAAGGACAGGCTGGAAACCCTGGCCGGCCCGCTGCTGAAGGAAAAGCCGCTGACCCAGGCCACGCTGGAGCGCCAGCTCAACCTGATGCGCATCGTGCCGGGCGTGAAAATCACGCCCTCGCTGGACCTGCCACGCCGGGCCGATGGCGCCACCGAACTGGTGATCGCGGCCACCCACGGCAAGTTCACCGCCAATGGCGGCGTGGCCGACCTGGGCACCGGCATGCAACCGCTGGTCGATCTGGGCGCGCACAGCCTCACGCCGCTGGGCGAACAGCTCAAGCTGACCACCAGCATTCCGCTCAACAGCGACGACGTGAAATATGTCGCCGGCGAGGCGCGCCTGCCCATCGGCGCCGACGGATTCTCGATCAAGGTCGACGGCTACCATTACCAGGCCAAGCCGCAGGACGACGCCATCGAATACCTGGGCTTCGACCGCAAGGTCACCAATGACCGCATCGGCGTGGGCGTGAGCTATCCCTTCCTCTTGAACAACCAGCGCTCGCTGACCGGCACGCTGGGCGTGTATGCCGTCAACGCCAAGGACCGCTACAACCACCGCGACAGCGACCGATGGCTGCAGCAGGACACCCGCGTGCGCGCGGCCACGGCCGAATTGCGCTACATCGACATCCTGCCGCAACGCTCCACCGACCTGACCGTGTCGGTGTCCAAGGGCTTCGACGCCATGGGCGCGAAAAAGTCGATCGATACCAACTACGGCTATTCGGCCATTCCCGACGTCGACCTCGACTTCACACGCTTGAACCTGAATGTGCGCCAGGCCTTTACCCTGCCGGCGCAATTCGGCCTGGTCCTGTCCGGCGCCGGCCAATACAGCGGCGACGTCCTGCCGAGCTCGGAGCAGGTGTCGTTCGGCAGCTGGCGCTTCGCCATGGGCTACCCGCAGGGCGAGCAAAGCGGCGACAAGGGCGTGGGCCTGTCGGCCGAAATCAACCGCCGCTTCGGGCTGGGCTGGCGCTACCTGAGCGCCGTGCAGCCCTATGCCATGGCCGACTACGCGCGCACCTGGTACAACAACAAGGGCCTGCAGGCGCTCAACGAGCGCCACCTCTCGTCGCTCTCGCTCGGCGTGCGCTTTACCGACGACAAGTTCTACCTGTTCGACTTCAACGTCGCCAAGCCGGTGGGATCCAGCACGGTCAACGGCGATCGCGACGTGCGCTTCAACGCCAACTACTCCCTGTTCTACGACGCGCTCTGAAACACGGGCAACACAGCGGAACGTTACGTAACGTCGCCGTAACGCAAGCCGTAACATCGGGCCGATATTCGCGAACAAACAACATTCGCAGACGGCCTGATGTCCGGGTTGTGCGGTTGCCAAGCGCTTGCGAATATGCAGGAAACGCTCGCAACTCGATGAAAACAATGAATTTATTTTTCCCGCCTGGCGGGCCGCGGGCGGATTTCGCGGCGTCTTGAAAAAAGCTGGCACGGTTTGTGCGTGGTATGGGGCATCGGGCCAATGAGGGGGCCTGAACTTCCAACCCTGAGGAGCACGGATCATGTACGCCAAGACCAAGACCCACCAACGCCCGACCCGTTTCGCGGTTCCCCTGTTGACGGCCATCATGGTGGCCGCGCTGGCCGGTTGCGGCGGCGGCGGCAACAGCAGCAGCAAGCGCGCGTCCGCCCCGATCATTCCCACCAACCCGGGCGGCCCGGGCAACCCCGGCGGCCCTGGCGGCCCCGGCACGCCGGGCAACCCGGATCCGACCACGCCGGTGGACCCGGTGCGCGCGGGCCTGCTTGAAACCACGCTGGGCAACACCGGCGGCGCCACCGACAATCTGCTGCCGCTGGGCGCCGACAACGCACTCGGCGCGGTGGGCAAGGCGCTGGATCCGACGCTCAAGCCGGTGGTCGACACCACCGTCGGCCTGACGCAGCAAATCGGCGCCACCACCGGGCTGGGCGCCCCCGTCGACGGCGTGCTGACGCAAGTCGGCGGCACGGTCAGCGGCCTGGGCGACACGGTGGCCGGCACGGGCCTGCCCGGCGGGCTGAGCACCGGCCTGGGCGGCCTGGTGGATGGCCTGGGCAAGACCGTGGCCAGCACCGGCGGCCTGCTCCGCGCCGACGCCAACAACCCCGAACCGCTGACCGCCGTGCTGGGCAACGCCACCGGCGCCGTGGGCGCGCTGACCGGCGCGCTGGGCGGCCAGGGCGGCCTGCTCAACCCCGTCAACCAGCTGGTGGGCGGCATTGCCGGCGGCGTGCTCGACGGTCCGACCCAACCCATCCTGCAGCCCGCGCTGACCAACACCGGCACCGCCGTGGACAACGTCGCGTCGCTGGGCCTGGGCGAGGCGCTGGGCGGCATCGGCGCCGGCCTCGACCCGGCTGTCAGCCCGGTCGCGGGCGCCGTCACCAACCTCACGCAAACGGTGGGCGCCACCACCAGCCTGGGCGCGCCGGTGGCCGGCCTGCTGACCAGCGTGGGCGGCACCCTCGCCGGCGCGGGCGGCCAGTTGCCTGGCGGCCTGCCGGTAGGCGGCCTGGATGGCGTGCTCGGCGGTCTGGGCGGCGCGGTCGCCAGCGCTGGCGGCCTGCTGCATGCCACTCCGGGTAACACCAACCCCTTGGGCAACACCCTGGCCCACGCCACCAGCGCGGTCTCCTCGCTGACCGGCGGCCTGGGCCTTGGCGGCCAGGGCGGCCTGCTCAGCCCGATCACCGGCAGCCTGGGCGGCATTACCGGTGGCGGCGCCAACGGCGGCCTGCTGGCTCCCGTCACCGGCCTGCTGGCCGGCGTGACCGGTAACCTGGGCGGCGGCGCCGCTCCCAACGGCGGCCTGCTCGGCGGTCTGCTGGGCGGCGTGACCGGCGGCGGATCGGGCGGCGCGGGCAACGCGCCGGGCGCGGCCAACGGCGGTCTGCTGGGCGGCCTGCTGGGCGGCGTCACCGGTGCGGTCGGTGGCGGCGGCGGCCTGCTGGGCGGCGTGACCGGCGCGGTCGGCGGCGGCTCGGCCGGTGGCAGCAATACCGGCGGCGCGGCCAATGGCGGCTTGCTGGGCGGCATCCTGAGCGGCGTGACCGGTACCGTGGCCGGCGTGACGGGCGGCGTGACTGGCGGTGCCACGGGTGGTGCCGGCGGCGCCGGCGGCGGCCTGCTGGGCGGCATCCTCGGCGGCGTGACCAGCGCCTTGAAGTAACCGATCTTGAGCCCGAAGAAGCGGAGCGCCGCCATGCTGGATATAGACCGTATCTCACAGCAAGACCAACGAGTCTCCTCGGGCGACCCCATAGGCCACGACCGCCGGCCGGACAGCGTGGAAGAAATCGCGCAGGTCCTGGCCCGGCAACTGACGGTCTACATGGCGGCCAGCCAGGCCGCCATGGCCGAAAGGCTGGGGTTGTCGTTGACCGAACTGAAGGCCCTGGACCTGGTGCTGGAGTTCGATGCCCTGCCGACCGGACAACTGGGCCAGTTGCTCGGCATCAGTTGGGGTGGCGCCACCGCGCTGATCAATCGCCTGGAAGCCGCGGGCTATGTGCAGCGCGGCCGGCACCCGCTGGACCGGCGGGTCATCGTGATCCGGCCCGTCGCCGAGCGCTGCCGCGCGCTGGCCGACGAGCGTCGCGCGGCGGCCGAGGAAGTCACGTTCCTCAGCCGCCAGTACGACTCCCACCAATTGGCCACGGTGCACGCCTTCCTGACGCAGTACGCCCGTTCGCTGCGCCACGAAACGCTCATGTGGCTGCAGTCGCGCCACGGCCGGGACTTCGTCAACGATTGACCGGCAAGACGGTATCTGCCCCCGGACGGGAGCTGACATCCGCGGCGAGGCGTGCCTGTCCCCACTGGGACAGGCACGCCGCTCTACGCCATGAACGCTTGACCGCCAAGACGGTATCTGTCCCGGCGGGGCCGGACACCATGAAATCTTGCAGGCGCCACCCTCTCGCGCCCTCCCCCCTACTCGTTCTCCGTCCCGAACCGCAGGCGCGGCACGGCGGCCAGCAGGCGCTGCGTCATTTCGTGGCGCGGCGCATGCAGCACGGTATCGGCGGGCCCCATCTCGACGATGCGCCCGCCGTGCATGACCGCGATGCGGTCGGCCAGGTATTCGACCACGCCGAAGTTGTGCGTGATGAACAGGTAGGCGATGCCCAGTTCGGCCTGCAGATCGCGCAGCAGATCGAGAATCTGCGCCTGCACCGACACGTCCAGCGCCGAGGTGGGTTCGTCGCAGATCAGCACCTTCGGCTCGACCGCCAGCGCGCGCGCGATGGCGATGCGCTGGCGCTGGCCGCCCGAGAATTCGTGCGGATAGCGCGTGGGCGTGTCGGCCGGCAGCCCCACGCGTTCGAGCAGGCCCGCGGCCCGCGCCTTGCGCGCCGCCGACGTCAGTTCGGGACGCAACGAGGCGATGCCTTCCTCGAGGATATCGCCGACCCGCATGCGCGGGTCGAGCGAGGCGTAGGGATCCTGGAACACGATCTGGATGTCCTGCCGCAGCCGCCGCAGTTCGCGCCGCGACGCGCCCAGCAGGTCGTGCCCATCGAGCATGGCGCGCCCCCGCACGCGCGCGCCTTCCACCAGGCGCAGCAAGGCCTTGCCGGTGGTGGTCTTGCCGCAACCCGATTCGCCCAGCAGCGCCAAGGTCTCGCCGGCGCGCAGGGTGAAGGTCACGCCGTTGACCGCCTCGACCCATGAGGCCACGCGGCGCAGCACGCCCTTGCGCACCGGGTAGTGCACCAGCAGGTCCTGCACGTCCAGCACCACCGCGCCGGCCTCGGGCGCGGCCTGGCCGTGCTGCGCCGCGCGGCCCTGGGCCGAGAGCGGCCGGCCGCGCTTGGCGAAGGTGGGAATGGCGTCGAACAGTTCGCGCGCGTAGGGATGGCGCGGCTGCTCGAAGAACGTGCGCGCATCGGCGCTTTCGACGATCTCGCCGCCGCGCATCAGCGCCACGTGGTGCGCCACGTGGCGCACCACCGCCAGGTCGTGCGTGATCAGCAGCACCGCCATGCCCATCTCGCGCTGGATGCCGGCCAGCAGCTCCAGCACCTGGGCCTGCACGGTGACGTCGAGCGCCGTGGTGGGCTCGTCGGCGATCAGCAGCTTGGGTTCGGCCGCCAGCGCGATGGCGATCATCAGGCGCTGTTTCTGGCCGCCCGAGAACTGGAACGGATAGTCGTCGATGCGCCGCTCGGGCTCGGGGATGCCGACGCGCCGCAGCCAGTCGATGGCCCGCTCGCGCGCCGCCGCGCCGCGCAAGGGCGTATGGGCGGCCAGGGTCTCGACGATCTGGTCGCCCACCCGCATCACGGGGTTCAGGCTGGTGGCGGGCTCCTGGAAGATGATGCCGATACGTCCGCCGCGCACGCCGCGCATGGCGCGCTCGGACAGGCCATTGAGGTCGGTGCCGTCCAGTTCGATCTGGCCGCCGACGATACGCCCGGCATCGGGCAGCAGCCGCAGCAGGGCCAGCGCGGTCATGCTCTTGCCGCTGCCCGACTCGCCCACCAGGGCGAAGGTCTCGCCCTGCGCCACGGCCAGCTGCAGCCGCTTGACGGCATGCGTGACGCCCGACTCGCCGGCCACGTCGACGTCCAGCCCTTCGATGCGCAGCAAAGGCGCGCGCGCGTTCATGGCAGGGCTCCCGCCGCGGCCGCGCGCGCCGGCCTGAACCGGCGCGTGCGCGGATCGAAGGCGTCGCGCACGGCGTCGGCAAACAGGTTGGCGGCCAGCACCAGCGCCAGCATGAAGCCGAACGCAGCCAGCAGGTTCCACCAGATCATGGGGTCGCGCGACATCTCCAGGCGCGCGCTGTCGATCATCGAGCCGAACGAGTTCATGCTGGGATCCACGCCTATGCCCAGGTACGACAGCACCGCCTCGTAAAGCACCAGGCCGGAGAATTCCAGCACCACGGTGATCAGCACGATGTGCATGACGTTGGGCAGCAGGTGGCGCGTCATGATGCGCCAGTGCGACACGCCGAAGGCGCGCGCCGCCTGCACGTACTCGAGTTCGCGCAGCTTGAGGGTCTCGGCGCGCAGCAACCGGCACAGGCCGGCCCAGCCCGTCAGGCCGAGGATCATGCACAGCAGGAACAGCCGCAGGTCGGCGCGCGCCGCCGAGGTGTCGAACAGCTCGGCATGGTTGTCGATGTAGACCTGCATCATCAACGCGCAGGCGGCCACCAGCAGCACGCTGGGAATGGAGGTGAGCGTGGTGTAGAGGTACTGGATGGCGTCGTCGGCCTTGCCCTTGAAATAGCCCGCCGCGATCCCGAACGCCAGCGCCGGCGGCAGCATGGCCAGCGTGGTCAGGCTGCCTATGATGAGCGCGGTGCGCACGCTCTTGAGCGCCTGCCACAGCACGTCGTTGCCGGTGCGGTCGGTACCCAGCACGTGGTAGCCGCCGGCCAGCATCGAAATGGTGAGCGCCAGCAGGCAGATGACGGCGTAGGTGATCCACATGGCGCGCCACGGCAGCTCGGTGCGGTTGGCCGCCAGGTCGGCCAGGGCCGCGCGCAGCGAAGCCCTGCGCCGCGCCAGCGCCCACACCAGCAGCAGGCCGCCGGCCAGCGCGGCGGCCGCGCCCAGGCCCAGGCCGCTCCAGAAGCGTTGCCGCAGGTCGGGCCAGCGCTGGGCGTCGGGGTCCCGCAGGTGCGCCCCGCCGCTGCGCAGCAGCGGAAAGTCGCGTTGCGGCTTGCCGTCGATCAGCAGGGTTTCCTTGGTGAACTGGCGCACCGCCAGCGGCTCGGAATAGGTTTTCTCGGGGCGGGCCAGCACCGTGGCGGCCAGCAGGCCGTCAAGCGCCGAACGCACCACCGGCGCATAGGCCGGCGGGGCATCGGCCGCCACGCCGGGCGCCGGCGCCAGCCTGGCGCGGTAGTGAACGGAGTCGAGCAGCCCGACCACCACGAAGCACATCAGCACCACCGCGGAGCACATGGCCGGCGCGTCGCGCGCCACCCTGCCCCAGGTGGCGCGCAGCGTCGGGGAACGCCGCACGCGCCAGGCATACGCCAGCACGGCGGCCACCAGCAGGTAGAGGGCGATGTCGGTCCAGAGAAAGACGAAGAGCGGCATGGCGATTACTCGAAACGGACGCGGGGGTCGGCCAGCGTGTACGAAATATCGGCGAGGATCAGGCCCACGATATAGAGCGCGGACCCCAGGAACACCATGGCGCGGACGATGGAGAAGTCCTGCGCGTTGATGGCGTCGATGGTGTAGCTGCCCAGGCCGGGAATGCCGAAGAAGGACTCGGCGATCAGGCTGCCCATGAACAGCAGCGGAATGGCCGATACCGTGCCCGTGAGGATGGGCAGCATGGCGTTGCGCAGCACATGGCGAAACAGCACGACCGACTCGCTCAGGCCCTTGGCGCGGGCGGTGCGCACGTAGTCCTTGCCGATTTCCTCGAGAAACAGCGTGCGGTAGAAGCGCGCCTCGGGCCCCAGCCGGGCGATGATCGCCACCACCACCGGCACCGCCAGGAACTTGACCATGTCCAGCCCGCCGGCGAAGCCGGAATACGGCGCCAGGCGCAGCAGCTTGGAGAACAGCCACTGGCCGGCGATGATGTAGAACAGGCTGGATATGGACAGCAGCACCACGCACAGCACCACGCCCCAGAAATCCAGCCGCGTGGCGCGGAAATACACCAGGGTCAGCGAGAACACCACGCTGGCGAACAGGCCCAGCACGAAAGTGGGCAGGGCCAGCGCCAGGCTGGGGCCCATGCGCGTGCGGATTTCGCGGCCGATGTCGCGCCCGCCGTCGGAAGCGCCGAAGTCCATCACCAGCAAGGGCACCGAGCGCTGGTAGAACACCGTGTCGGTATAGCGCGCCGTGCCCTCGGCCCGGGTGTTGAGAAACAGCGGCTTGTCGTAGCCGCGCTCGGCCTTCCATTTCTCGATGGCGTCCTGGCTGACCCGCTGCCCGCCGATGGCCAGCCGCGCCATGTCGTCGGGCGTGTTGACCGCGAAGAACAGCACGAAGGTGAACAGGTTGACGCCGATCAGGATCAGCACGCCGTACAGCAGGCGGCGAATGACATAGCCGGTCATGGTTGTTGCTCCGGGGTGGAGGCGGCCGCGCGCGCGCCGTAGACGGTCTGGCGCTCGCGGCGCTTGAGCGCCTGGTAGGACGGCCAGATCACCAGCGCCAGCAGCAGCGCCAGCGCCCCCAGCGGCCACCACAGCGGCCGGTTCCATTCGTCGATGCGCGCCACCCGGGTGGCCGGGTCTATCTTCATGAACTGCAGCGTATTGCGCACCATCTGGGTGGGCTTGGCGTTGCCCACCCATTGCTGGTAGGCGCCGCCCGACATGGGGAAATAGCCGAACATCCAGGGCGCGTCGCGCTGGACGATGGCCGTCATGCGGGCGATCAGGGCCTCTTTCTCGGGGCCGTCGTCAAGCAGCTTCATCTGCTCGAACAAGTGGTCGAACTCGGGGTTGGCGTAATTGGCCGCGTTCTCGCCGCCCGACTTGGCCTTGGCGTTGGGCCCGTAGAGCAGGAACAGGAAATTCTCGGCGTCGGGATAGTCGGCGTTCCAGCCCCACAGGAACAGCTGCGCCGTGCCGCGCCGCATCTTGTCCTGGAAGCGGTTGTAGTCGGTGGAGCGCACATCCATCTGGATGCCCAGCTTGGCCAACTGGCGGCGCATCCAGTCGAACATGGGGCTGGCGCCCGCGCCCGTCATGGCGTCGTAGTACAGCACCAGCGGCGCGCCGGTCTGCGCGTTGCGTCCGTCGGGATAGCCGGCCTCGGCCAGCAGGCGGCGCGCGGTATCGAGCGGCTTGCGCACCGGCTTGCCGTCGTCCAGGTCGTAGACGACCGGGTTGTAGCCCTCGGGCGGGGGCCGGTAGCCCAGCACGCCCGGCGGCACCGGCCCGTAGGCGACCTGGGCCTGGCTGTTCTCGAACACCGCCACGTATTCTTCCCAGTCGAAGGCGATGCTGATGGCCTGGCGCAGCTTGCGGTTGCGCTCCTGCTGCGCCGGCGTGTCGCCCTGCCCGACCACCGGATCGAGCCAGTTGAACCCCATGTACCAGTTGGAGGTTTCCACCGTGGTGGGCAGGCGTATGCCATGGTCGCGATACAGGGCCGCCTTGTCGGGCGAATCGCCGGCGGCCACCAGCATGGACACGCCATACTCGCCGCGCTCGACCTGCGGCACGTCGTAGTAGCCCTGCATGAACTTGCCGGTCAGCGGCACCGCCTCTTTCTCGACGCTGAACACCACCCGGTCGATGAACGGCGTGGGCTTGCCGCAATCGGCCAGCAGGCCGTCGGCGCGGTCCTGCGGCTCGCCCTCGCACGGATAGGGTTCGCCGCGGAAGTTGGGGTTGCGCGCCAGCACATGGCGCCAGTTCTGGCGCGACTCGACCAGCATGTAGGGGCCGGTGCCCACCGGCCACGTATTGAGCGACAGGTCGTGCTCGGCCATGCCGGGCTGGCTGTAGAAGCGGTCGGCCTCCCAGGGCACGGGCGCGGTGAAGGTCATGGCCAGCCAGTACTTGAACTGCGGGTACTTGCCGATCACGCGTATGCGCAGGGTATGGGCGTCGAGCGCCTGCACGCCGGCAAAACCGTCGGCCTCGCGCAGGTCCAACCAGGGCAGCGTGCGCGCGCCGCCGGGCAGGTCGCGGCGCAGCGCCTGGTCGCGCGCCCGCAAGCGGTCGCCGTAGTCCTTCAGGCCGACGATATGGTCGGCCATCAGGGAATAGATGGGCGACACCACGCGCGGGCTGGCCAGGCGGCGCAGCGCGTAGACGTAGTCGTCGGCGACCAGTTCGCGGCTGCCGGTGGCGGGAAAATCGGGAATGTAGAACTTGTCGGCCAGTTCGTCCTCGGCCAGCGGGAAATACTGGTAGCCGCCGTCGGCGCGCCGGGCAAAGGCTGGATGGGGCTGGAACTGGATGCCGGGCCGCAGCCGGATGTCGTAGACGCTTTCGGCGATCTGCTCGCCGGGCGCGTCGGCCGGCAGCTCGCGGCCCTGCGCATCGAGGTAGCGCGGCGCGTCGATGGCGGCCGCGGCGCGCGGCACCAGCTCGTACGGCCGCTTCAGGTAATGGTAGCCGTACAGCGGTTCGTAGATGTTGTACGTGTACGGCGTCTCGTCGGTCGAGTAGGAACTGGCCGGGTCCAGGTATTTGGGCGAACGCTTGACGAACGCGGTATAGAGCGCATTCTCGGCCATCGCGCCGGCGGGGTACGGGCTGTTGACGGGGCTTTCAGGGGAGCAGCCCGCCATCGCGCCCAGCAACAGTAGCGCCGCGATACGCAGCAGCCTGGACATGCCTGTCATGTAACCATCCTATCTCGAATGCTCGCGCAAGGATAGCAAAGGCCGGCGAGCCGCCATACCCCGGGATGCCCGTATCGGAAGGCGGGCCGCGCCGCCTCAGCAGCGCCGCTGGCGCCAGCAGTCATAGCGCCACTTCCAGGGTTCGATCGCGCCGGACTGCGCCCACAGGCCGCGGCCGGCCTCGCGGGCCTGGCGCTGCAGGCCGGGCATGGCCCGATCGCGCAGGTAGTCGCCGCGCCGCGCCGTATAGGCCCAGGCGTAGCCGGCCTCGACCTGGGCCCGGTTGGCCGAGCTGCCGTCGGGCAGGATCAGGGCGCACACGTCGCGGTCGAACTGGTCGCGCTCATAGCATTGCGCGGTCAGGGTCTTGCCGGCGACCAGGCCGGCCAGGTGCTGGCGCGAGGCCTGGGCGAACGGCTGGCCCGGCTGCTCGCTGCCGTGCCCTTCCTCGGGCGCGTCGATGCTGTCCATGCGGATGCGGCGCTGGCCGCCCGGCGCGCGCAGGGTCACGGTATCGCCGTCGGCCACGTTGACGACGGGGCCAGTCAGGGTATAGCTGCCGGCAGGCACGCCGCCCGCGCTGGCCGCGGGCGCCTGGCGCGCGGGCGGCGTCTGGGGAGGGTCCTGCGGCCAGAGCCAGTTGGCCAGCGCGGCCAGGGCCGCCAGCAGCAGGGCCGAAAGCAGTCCGGCCAGGCCGCGGCGCCCGCCTCGCGGTTGGAGTTTGTTGCGCAGCATCGGTTCGTCGTCGTCGGGAGGTGGCGGCAGTGTGCCACAGCGCGCACGCGGGCGGGCCGGCGCTACAGCCAGCCCGACTTGCGAAAGCGCCAGTAGAGGATCGAACACACGGTGCCGATGGCCAGCAGCGTGACCGGATAGCCCCACGGCGCCTTCAGTTCGGGCATGTACTCGAAATTCATGCCGTAAATCCCGGCCACGGCGGTAGGCACGGCCAGGATGGCGGCCCAGGACGCCAACCGCCGCGTGGTGTCGTTCTGCTGGGCCTGCGCGATCATCTGGCTGGCCTCGAAGGCGAACGCCAGGGCCTCGCGCAGCGCGTTGAGCAGTTCGTCGACCCGCAGCACGCGGTCGGCCACCTCGCCGAAATACGGCCGCGCATGCTCGTCGACCTGCGACATCTCCACGCGCGCCAGGCGGCGGCAGATCTCGGCCAGCGGGGCGATGGCGGTATGGATGCGCAGCAAGTCGCGGCGCTGGCGGTACAGCTTGCGGATGTCGGCATCCTTGGCGCCGCGGATCAGCAGCTTCTGCTCGGCGCTCTCGACCACGCTTTCGAGGCGCGCCGCCGCCGCGACGTAGCGGTCCACCAGCAAGTCCAGCAATTCCGAGGTCACGTAGTCGCTGCCGCGCTTGAGCAGGTCGGGCGTGGCCTCCAGCCGTTCGCGCAGGGTGCTGTGGGTGGCCGTGGCGCCGCGCCGCACGGTCACCAGCACGCCGTCGCCGATCAGGAACTGGGTTTCGCCGAACACCGGCCGGTCGCCCTCGATCTCGACGGTGATGGCGACGATGAGCACCATATTGCCGTAGTCGATGATCTTGGCGCGCCGGTGCGGCTCGACCATTTCCTCCTGGTTCTTGTCGCAGGCGCCCAGGTCCTCGGCCACGCGCCGCAGCAAGCCGGGCTCGGGATCGTGCAGGCCGATCCACAGCAGGCCGTGCTCGGGACGCTCGTAGCCGGCGATATCGTCGATGGGCACGTCGCGCGCGCGGCGGCCATTCAGGTAGGCGACCGAAGCCACCACCCCGCCGTGCGGCGCGCCCGCGGCCTGAACGTTCTGGGTCATTGCACTGTCTCCCTGTGCGCGTCCCGGGCCGGGACGCGCCTGGGCACCTATGATACCGTCGCGCGCCCGGCGTGGCCGCTACGAGAACAGCCCGCGCACCCGGCTGGCCACGTCGATGCGCGGCGCGGCCGGCTCGATGGGACGGGCGCGGCCGAACGGCGCCTCGGGCGGCCTGGGCAGGTGCTCGAACAACGGCAGCATCGCCTCCGAAATGAAGCGGGTGCGCGAGCCATAGACGTGGCGGTCGCCCAGCCCGGTCTGCTGGTGCACGTAGAAGCGCTGCGGCACCACCACCTGCAACCGCTCGCGCGCGCGCGTCATCGCCACGTACAGCAGGCGCCGCTCTTCCTCGATTTCCTCGGCCGTGCCGGTGGCCATGTCCGAGGGAATGCAGCCATCCACCGCGTTCAGGATGTAGACCGACTTCCACTCCTGGCCCTTGGCCGAGTGAATGGTGGACAGGATCATGTAGTCTTCGTCGCGCAAGGGCGGGCCGGACTCGTCGCTGGTCGCGTCGGGCGGATCCAGCGTCAGCTCGGTGAGGAAGCGCTCGCGGGTCGGATAGCCGCCGGCCAGCCGGGCCAGTTGCTCCAGGTCGGCGCGGCGCACGCGCGCATCGTCGAAGATGCGCTCCAGTTGCGGCCCATACCATTGCAGCGCGGCGTCCACGTCGGCGGGCCAGGGCCGGCGCGCCTCGCGCAGCGTCGCGTAGGTGGCGACGAATTCGCTCCACTGCTGGCGCGCCGCCGCGCCGGGCTGGAAGTCGCGCATGGCCGCCAGCGGGTCGGCCGCCTGCGCCATGGCATCCATCAGCTTGCCCGCGGTGGCCGGGCCGATGCCGGGCACCAGCTGCGCCACCCGGAAGCCGGCCAGCCGCGAGCGCGGATTCTCGGCCCAGCGCAGCACGGACAGCATGTCCTTGACGTGGGCGGCCTCGAGAAAGCGCAGGCCGCCGAATTTCACGAACGGGATGTTGCGCCGGGTCAGTTCGAGCTCCAGCGCGGCGCTGTGGCTGGAGGCGCGAAACAGCGCCGCCTGCGACTTGAGCGTGGCGCCGCCCTCGCGCTGCGCCAGCACCTGGTCGGCCACCCAGCGCGCCTGGCCGGCTTCGTCGCTCACGCTCACCAGCTCGGGGCGCTGCGACGAGGCGCGATCGGTCCACAGCTGCTTGGCGTAGCGTTCGGCGGCCAGCCCGATGACCGCGTTGGAGGCATCCAGGATGGGCTGGGTGGAGCGGTAGTTGCGCTCCAGCGTGACCACCTTGGCGCCGCCGGGGAACTGCTGCGGGAAATCGAGGATGTTGCGCACGCTCGCGGCGCGGAACGAATAGATCGACTGCGCGTCGTCGCCCACCACGGTCAGGCCGCCGCCATCGGGCTTCATGGCCAGCAGGATGGCGGCCTGCAGGCGATTGGTGTCCTGGTATTCGTCGACCAGGATGTGGTCGAAGCGCGCGCCGACCTCGGCGGCCAGCCCCGCGTCGCGCATCATCTCGGCCCAATACAGCAGCAGGTCGTCGTAATCGAGCGCGTTCTGTTCCTGCTTGGCCAGCACATAGGCCTGGAACAGGCGCTTGAGCTCGGCCTCCCAGGCTTCGCACCACGGAAACGCCTGGCGCAGCACCTCGGCCAGCGGCGCCTGGCTGTTGACCACGCGCGAATAAATGGCCAGGCAGGTGCCCTTGAGCGGAAACCGGTTGTGGGTGGCCGACAGGCCCAGCTCGTGGCGCACGATGCCCATCAAGTCCTCGGCGTCGCCGCGGTCGTGCACGGTAAAGGCTTCCGACAGGCCGATGCGCTGCGCGCAATCGCGCAGCAGCCGCGCGCCCACGCTGTGGAACGTGCCGGCCCACGGCAGCGCGGGCGCCACGTGCCCGGCGCGCAGGCCCATCACCCGTTGCAGCACGGCGCCCACGCGCCGCTCCATTTCCTGCGCTGCGCGGCGCGAGAACGTCAGCAGCAGCATGCGCTGCGGGTCGGCGCCATGCAGGATCAGGTGGGCCACGCGGTGCGCCAGCGTATTGGTCTTGCCCGACCCGGCCCCGGCGATCACCAGCAGCGCCTGGCTGGCCGGCGCATCGACCCCGTACGCGGCGGCCTCGCGCTGCGCGGGGTTCAGTTCGGCCAGGGGATCATCGGCGGGCGCGGCGTCGCGGGAAACAGGTTCAGACATGGAAACAGGCACATTGGACGATACTGTATATTTATACAGAATTTCCAGCATTTCGTCCGCACGGCCGCTGCGCCCAGGCATGAACATCCTCATCGGCACCGCTTCCTGGACCGACCCCACCCTGCTGGCGTGCGGCCGGTTCTACCCGCCGGCCGCGCACACGCCTCAGGCGCGCCTGCAGTTCTACGCCAGCCGATTCGGCATGGCCGAGGTCGACGCCAGCTTCTACGCCCTGCCCGACCCGCATACGGCTTACCTGTGGGCGCAGCGCACGCCGCCAGGCTTTGTCTTCAATATCAAGGCGTTTCGCCTGTTCACGGGCCACCAGACGCCGCGCGCGGCGCTGCCGGCCGACCTGCGCCGCGAAGTGCCCGGCGAGGGCGATGCGGTGTTCGACGACCAGGTGCCGGGCGCGGTGCGCGACGAACTGTGGCGCCGCTACGTACTGGCCCTGGAGCCGCTGCGCCAGGCCGGCAAGCTGGGCGCGGTGCATTGCCAGTTTGCGCCCTGGGTGCGGCGCGAGGCGCGCGGCGTGGCCCGCGTGCGCGATTGCGCGGCGCGCCTGCGCGACGCCGGCGAGCTCGTCATGGCGGCGGAAATGCGCCACGCCAGCTGGTTCGGCAGCGCGGCCGCCAGCGATTGGACCCTGGCGCTGGAACGCGACCTGGCGCTGGTGCACACGGTGGTCGACAGCCCGCAAGGCTTTGCCAACAGCGTGCCGCCGGTCTGGGAGTGCACCCACCCCGAACTGGCGCTGGTGCGCCTGCACGGCCGCAACGCCGGCGCCTGGAACAGCCGCGCGGGGGCCTCGTCGAGCCGCTTCCAGTACGAATACTCGCCGCAGGAACTGGCCGAGCTGGCGGCGCGCGTCAAGCGCCTGGCCGCGCGCGCGCGCCACACCCATGCGGTGTTCAACACCAATTACGAAGACCAGGGCATGCGCAACGCGGCCGGGCTGGCGGCGGCGCTGGCGCCTGGCTAGGCGCGGCTGCGCTGCGCCACTTCGGCCAGGCTGTCGAGCACCAGCTCGAACTTGCGCGCGATGTCGTTCTCCGGCACGCAGGCATAGCCCAGCAGCAGGCCCTGGCGCGGCGTGGTGCCTTCGGCGTAGTAGCGCGACAGCGCGCGCGTAAGCACGCCACGCGCATGGGCGGCCTGCATCACCTGGTTGTCGTCCAGCCCCGGCGGGAAGTCCAGCACCAGGTGCAGGCCCGCGTCGCTGGAATCCGGATGCAGCCACTGCCCGCCCAGGCGCCGCTCGATCAGGTTGACCAGGATGGCGCGGCGCCGCCCGTACAGCATGCGCATGCGGCGGATGTGGGCGGCGTAATGGCCCTCGACGATGAAGCTGGCCAGCACCGCGTGCGTGACCAGGTGGCCTTCGCGGTACAGCTCGGCATGCGCGGCCTGGAACGCGCCGGCCAGCGCCTTGGGCAGCACCAGGTAGCCCACGCGCAGGCCCGGATACAGCGTCTTGCTGAAGGTGCCCAGGTAGATCACCGGCGCGTCCGGCTCCAGTCCTTGCAGCGACGAAATCGGCCGGCCCGAGAAGCGGAACTCGCTGTCGTAGTCGTCCTCGATGATCCAGCTGCCCCAGCTGCGCGCCAGCGCCAGCAGTTGCCGGCGCCGCGCCAGCGACATCACCGAACCCAGCGGGTACTGGTGCGAAGGCGTCACGAAGATGAAGCGCGGCGGCTGCGCCACCGGCTCGGCCGGCAGCTGCATGCCTTCCTCGTCGACCGGCAGCGGCTCGATGCGGATGCCGTTGGCGATCAGCACGCTGCGCGCGCCCCAGTAGCCCGGGTTCTCGATCCAGGCCAGGTCGCCATGGCCGCCCAGGATGCGGGTGGCCAGGTCGATGGCCTGGTGCGAGCCCTCGGTGATGATGATCTGCTCGGGATCGCAGTCGATCGAGCGGGTCAGGGCCAGGTGCTGGGCCAGCGCCTCGCGCAGCGCCGGCAGGCCGCCGCCATAGGCATAGGTCAGCATCTCCGGATGGGGATCGCGCCACAGCGTGCTGAACAGCCGGCCGAACTTCTGGTGCGGGAACTCGGTAAGATCGGGCACGCCCGGCATGAAGGCGCCCCACTGGTACGGCGAGGCCGACACCTGGTCGACGATGCGCGCGCCGCGCTCGGACAGCGTGGGGCGCACCGCGGCGATGGCCGGACGGCGCGCGTGGCGGCCGCTGGCCAGGTAGGCGTCGGGCAGCGAGGCGGTGACGAAAGTGCCGTTGCCCTGGCGGCTGTGCGTGTAGCCCTCGGCCTGCAGCTGGCTGTAGACATGCACCACGGTGTTGCGCGCGATGCCCAGTTCGGCCGCCAGGTCGCGCGTGGCGGGCAGGCGCGTGTCGGCCGCGATGGCGCCGTCGAGGATGGCCTCGCGGATGGCGCGGTAGAGACGCTGGTTCATCGGGCCGTCGGCCACGTCCCCCAGGCGCAGGAGCAACAGATCGCCGACAATGGACCTCAATTGGTTCTACCTGTTTTGTAAAAGTGGTTCCCCTGAATGGGGCCATCTTAGCATTAAATAGAAGCTGGACGGCGTGCCATGGCGGCCGCCACATTGCGCCGTGCATACGGCATTCCATTTGCCAATCGAGCCTGAGATGAAAAACCGAGATCTGAATACGCGTCGTACGCTGGCCACCCCGCGCGGCGTCGGCGTGATGTGTGACTTTTACGCCGTGCGGGCGGAAAACTCGACCCTGTGGGATGCCGAAGGCAAGGAGTACATCGACTTCGCCGGCGGCATCGCGGTACTGAACACCGGCCATCGCCATCCCAAGGTCAAGGCCGCCATCGCCGCCCAGCTGGACAACTTCACCCACACCGCCTACCAGATCGTGCCGTACGAAGGCTACGTGTCGCTGGCCGAGCGCATCAACGCCGTGGCCCCGATCGAAGGCCTGAAGAAGACCGCCTTCTTCACCACCGGCGTCGAGGCGGTGGAAAACGCCGTCAAGATCGCCCGCGCCTACACCGGCCGCTCGGGCGTGGTGGCGTTCTCGGGCGCGTTCCATGGCCGCACCATGATGGGCATGGCCCTGACCGGCAAGGTCGCCCCCTACAAGCTGGCGTTCGGCCCCATGCCGGGCGACGTGTTCCACGTGCCGTTCCCCAACGCCACGCAGGCCATCAGCGTGGCCGACTCGCTCAAGGCGCTGGACCTGCTGTTCAAGGTCGACATCGATCCCAAGCGCGTGGCCGCGATCATCATCGAGCCGGTGCAAGGCGAAGGCGGCTTCAACGTAACGCCGCCCGAGCTGATGCAGGCGCTGCGCAAAGTGTGCGACGAGCACGGCATCCTGCTGATCGCCGACGAAGTGCAGACCGGCTTCGCGCGCACCGGCAAGCTGTTCGCCATGCAGCACCACTCGGTGCAGGCCGACCTGATCACCATGGCCAAGAGCCTGGGCGGCGGCATGCCGATCTCGGGCGTGGTGGGCCGCGCCGAAGTCATGGACGGCCCGGCCGCCGGCGGCCTGGGCGGCACCTACGCCGGCAACCCGCTGGCCGTGGCCGCCGCGCACGCCGTGCTGGACGTGATCGCCGAAGAGAAACTGTGCGAGCGCGCCGCCCTGCTGGGCAAGCGCCTGATGGAGCGCCTGGAAAGCCTGCGCGCCACCTGCCCGGCCATCGCCGACGTGCGCGGCCTGGGTTCGATGGTCGCGCTGGAGCTCAACGACCCGGCAACCGGCAAGCCGGACGCCGAGGCGGTCAAGCGCATCCAGCAGCAAGCCATCGAACGCGGCCTGATTTTGCTAAGCTGCGGTGTATACGGAAACGTTCTGCGTTTCCTGTATCCCCTGACCATCCCCGATGACCAGTTCGCTCGCGCGCTGGACATCCTGGCCGAAGTCATCGCCGCCTGATTGTTTGGATCGTTCGACGCGGGATGGGGGCGCTCCCCATGGGCGCCACCATCCCGCGTCTGTATTGAGGAGGATTTTTCATGACGCAGTTGACCCAACCCCTGCGCCGCGCCGAACTGCTGCGCGACGCCTGCTACATCGACGGCAAGTGGGTAGGCGCCGGCAACGGCCCGTCCATCCCGGTCGATAACCCGTCCACCGGCAAGACCATCATCGCGGTGCCCAAGCTGGGCCGCAAGGAAGCCGAGCAGGCCATCGACGCCGCCGAGGCAGCCCTGCCCGCCTGGAGCGCCAAGACCGGCAAGGAGCGCGCCGCGATCCTGCTGAAGTGGGCCCAGCTGATGATGGAAAACCAGCAGGACCTGGCCGTCATCATGACGTCCGAGCAAGGCAAGCCCGTGCCCGAGGCCGCCGGCGAGATCGCCTACGCCGCCTCCTTCCTGGAGTGGTTCGCCGAAGAAGCCAAGCGCATCGACGGCGACATCCTGCAAAGCCCCAAGGGCGGCCAGCGCCTGATGGTGCTCAAGCAGCCCATCGGCGTGACCGCCGCCATCACGCCGTGGAACTTCCCCGCCGCGATGATCACCCGCAAGGTCGGCCCGGCCCTGGCCGCCGGCTGCACCATGGTGGTCAAGCCGGCCCAGCAGACGCCGCTGACCGCGCTGGCGCTGGCCGTGCTGGCCGAGCAGGCCGGCGTGCCGGCCGGCGTGTTCCAGGTCGTGACCGGCAGCTCGCGTGAAATCGGCGCGGCCCTGTGCGAAAGCGAAGTGGTGCGCAAGCTGAGCTTCACCGGCTCGACCGAAGTCGGCCGCACGCTCATGGAGCAATGCGCGCCCACCATCAAGAAACTGTCGCTGGAACTGGGCGGCAACGCGCCGTTCATCGTGTTCGACGACGCCGACCTGGACCGCGCCATCGACGGCATCCTGGCCTCCAAGTACCGCAACGCCGGCCAGACCTGCGTATGCGCCAACCGCATCTACGTGCAGGCCGGCGTCTACGAGGAAGTCGCCAAGCGCCTGGTGGAGAAGGTCAACGCCATGAAGGTCGGCGACGGCTTCGAGCAGGGCGTCACCCAGGGCCCGCTGATCGACACGGCCGCCGTGGCCAAGGTGCAGGAACACATCGCCGACGCCACCGCGCACGGCGCCAAGGTCATCGCCGGCGGCCAGCCGCATGAACTGGGCGGCAGCTTCTTCCAGCCCACGGTGGTGCGCGACGTCACGCAGTCGATGCGCTTTGCCGTCGAGGAGACCTTCGGCCCGGTCGCCCCGCTGTTCAAGTTCGAAAGCGAGGACGAAGTCATCGGCATGGCCAACAACACCATCTTCGGCCTGGCCGCCTACTTCTACACGCGCGACTACGCCCGCATCTGGCGCGTCTCCGAAGCGCTGGAATACGGCATCGTCGGCATCAACACCGGCATCATTTCCAATGAAGTCGGCCCGTTCGGCGGCGTCAAGCAATCCGGCCTGGGCCGCGAGGGCTCGAAGTACGGCATCGAGGACTACCTCGAGCTGAAATACCTCTGCGTGGACCTGGGCGCCTGAGTCCAGCCCGCGGGCAAGGCCGGCGCCTTCGGGCGCCGGCTTTTTTTCGTCCCTCCTCGCCCGCCCTCATCCAAACGCCGCAAGCCCATGCGCAAGGCCCCGGCCATTTTTGTCATAGGCCGGCGCGCCGGCCCATGCTAGATTTGCGGGTCGTACATTGCTGCCCCATTCCATGAACCGGACATTCTCGCGCGACGAAACGCGCCGCATCGCCGCCCTGCTTGCCGAAGCCGCCCGTTCCGAAGTCCTGCCGCGCTTTCGTCGTCTGACCGAAGACGCGGTGCGCGGCAAGAGTTCGCCGCGCGATCTGGTCACCATCGCCGACGAAGAGGCCGAGCGCCATATCGCCGCGCGCCTGGGCAAGCTGTATCCGGGCGCGGTGCTGATCGGCGAGGAGGCCTCGGCGCGCAACCCGGCGCTGCTCAACATGCTGGTCGACGCCGACCTGGCCTTCCTCATCGACCCCATCGACGGCACCCGCAACTACGTGGCGGGCCTGCCCCTGTTCGGCATGATGGTCGCCGTGTGCCATCGCGGCGACGTGCTGGCCGGCGTGATCTACGACCCCATCGGCCACGACGCGGCGCTGGCCGTGCGCGGCGAAGGCGCCTGGATCGACTACGAGGACGGCACGCAGCGGGCGCTGCACGTGGCCGGCGCGGCCCCGGCCGACGAGATGGACGGCATGATCTCCACCTCCAACCTGCCCGACGGCCTGCGCGAGCAGGTCACCGCCAACCAGGCGCGCCTGGGCTCGACCGCGTCCCTGCGCTGCGCCGCGCACGAGTACCGCCTGGCCGCCTCGGGCCATTGCCATGTGCTGCTCTACAACAAGCTGACGCCCTGGGACCACGCCGCGGGCTGGCTGCTGCACCGCGAAGCCGGCGGCTACAGCGCGCACTTCGACGGCTCTCCGTACAAGCCCACTCACCGCTCCGGCGGCCTGCTGTACGCTCCCGACGGCGGCACCTGGCACGCCGCCCACCAGGCGCTGCTGGGCGACGCGGCGCCGCTGGCGGTGTGAGCCGCCGCCAGGGCGCCCGGGGGGAGCGACACCTGTGGCAAGGGTGCCTGTCCCCCTGCGGGGACAGGCACCCGCTGACGGTGCACGCAGACTCCAGGTGCCTGTCCCCGCAGAGACAGGCACCCTAGGACACCACCTCGGCCAGCACCTCGTCGCAGGGGCGGGCGACTTTCAGCGCCAGCATGTCATCGGCGCGGGTGCGGCCGAGGTTGATCGCGGCGATGGGCAGGCCGGCGCGCGCGGCGGCCTGCACGAAGCGATAGCCGGAATACAGCATCAGGGACGAGCCGACCACCAGCATGGCGTCGGCATGCTCCAGCGCGGCGTAGGCGCGCTGCACCAGGTCGCGCGGCACGGTCTCGCCGAAGAACACCACGTCTGGCTTGACGATGCCACCGCACCGCGGACAGGGCGGCACGACGAAACGGGAAAAATCCTGCCCCTCCAGATCGGCGTCGCCATCGGGCGCCGCGCCGGCCTGCAGCGCCGCCCACGCCGGGTTGGCCAGTTCCAGCGTGTGCTGCCATTGCCCGCGCGGCCCGCGCCAGTCGCACTGCATGCAACGCACTTCGTCCAGCCGGCCGTGCAGGTCCAGCGCGGCCCGGCTGCCGGCTGCCTGGTGCAGGCGGTCCACGTTCTGCGTGACCAGCAGGTCGACCTGGCCGTACTGCTCCAGGCGCGCCAGCGCATGGTGCGCGGCATTGGGGCGGGCCTGCCCGAAATGACGCCAGCCCACCATGCTGCGCGCCCAGTAGCGCGCCCGCGCGGGCTGCCCGCCCATGAACGCCTGGAAGTCGATCGGCGGCTTGCGCTTCCACTGTCCTTGCCCGTCGCGGTAGTCGGGAATGCCGGAGGCGGTGCTGCAGCCGGCGCCGGTCAGGACGAACAGCCGCCCGCTGCCGCCCAGGAAGCCCCGCAGCGCCTGCAGGTCGGACATGCGGCTATCCACGCGCGCACCCCGTCATGGCGCCGCGGCCGCGAGCCGGCGCGCCGGCTCGCGCACCGGCAGGTGCATGGCGGCCGAGAACAGGCCGATGGCGATGGACAGCAGCCACACCGCATCGTACGAGCCCGACAGGTCGAAGATCACCCCGCCCAGCCACACGCCCAGGAAGCTGCCGACCTGGTGTCCGAGGAAGACCACGCCGAACAGCGTGGAAAGCGTGCCCAGGCCGAACAGCTGCGCCACCAGGCCGGTTGTGACCGGCGCGGTGCCCAGCCACAGAAAGCCCATCGCGCTGGCGAACAGCAAGGTGGAGAACTGGCTGACCGGCGCCAGGAAATACACCGTGATGACCGCGGTGCGCACCAGGTAGAGAAACGCCAGCACGTATTTCTTGGGGTAGCGCTCGCCCATCAGGCCGAAGAAGAAGGTGCCGGCGATATTGAACAGGCCGACCAGCCCCAGCGCCAGCGCCGCCGTGCCGCCGCCTATGCCCTTGTCGGCCAGGTAGGCGGGCAGATGGGTGGCGATGAACGCCAGGTGGAATCCGCAGGCCATGAAGCCCAGCCACAGCAGCCAGAGGTCGCGGTTGCCCAGGGCCGCGCGCACGCCGCCGGACTGCGCAGCCGGCGCGGCCGGCGCGGCCGCGGGCTGGCGCGGCGCCTCGCGCAACAACCAGGCCAGCGGCGCCATGCAGGCCAGCAGCGCCGCGCACAGCCCCAGCGCCCCTTGCCAGCCGAAGGCGCCGATCAGGTACATGCCCAGGGGCAGCATCACGAACTGCCCCAGGGCTCCCATGGCCGAGACCGCGCCCAGCGCCGCCGAACGTCGCGCGGCCGACGCCTTGCGGCCCACCACGCCGTTGACCGTCCAGGCCGTGCCCGCCAGCCCCAGCCCGACCAGCACGCCGGCCGACAGGGCCAGGCTGAGCCGCCCGTCCGACACCGTGGTCAGCAGCAGGCCCGCCACGTACAGCAAGGCGCCGCCGGCCACCACACGGGCCGTGCCGTAGCGGTCGGCCAGGTAGCCCGAGAACGGCTGCGCCAGCCCCCAGACGATGTTCTGGATGGCGATGGCGAACGAAAAGGTTTCGCGCGTGAGCCCGAACGACTGCACCAGCGGCAGCTGGTACAGGCCGACGCTGTGCCGCTGGCCCAGCGACAGCCCGAGCACGATGCCGGCGGCCAGGATGACGGGCCACAGCGGCGGCGCCGGATTGACGGCGGGAGAATCCGATTTCATTGCGCCTGCTCCGGAAGGCTTGCCCGGCCGCCAGGGCCGGGCAAGCGGGATGGTTGCGCCCTCAGCCGCCCAGGCCGCAATCGGGCATGTCGTTGATCGCGCCGGCCTGCGTCACGGTGCTGTTCGGCGGCACGCTGTGCGTGAGCCAGACATTGCCGCCGATGGTCGAGCCCTGGCCGATGGTGATGCGGCCCAGGATGGTCGCGCCGGCGTAGATGACCACGTCGTCCTCGATGATGGGGTGGCGCGGCAGGCCTTTCTTGAGCTCGCCGTTCTCGCCCGGCGGAAAGCGCTTGGCGCCCAGCGTGACCATCTGGTAGAGCCGCACGCGCTCGCCGATGATGGCCGTTTCGCCGATCACCACGCCGGTGCCGTGGTCGATGAAGAAACTGCGTCCGATGGTCGCGCCCGGATGGATGTCGATGCCGGTGTCGGAGTGGGCGATCTCGGCGACGATGCGCGCCAGCATCGGCGCGCCCAGCCGGTACAGCACATTGGCCAGCCGGTGGTGGATCATGGCGGTCACGCCCGGATAGCACAGCAGCACTTCGTCGACGCTGCGCGCGGCCGGGTCGCCCTGGTAGGCGGCCGTGACGTCCAGGTCCAGCGCCTTGCGCACCGCCGGCAGCTCGGCGCCGAAGCGGCGCACGATGTCGACCGCGCGCTCGAGCACCTGCCCGTAAGGCTGCGGATCGTCGCGCCCGAGGTGCTGCAGCTCCAGGCAGACCTGATGCAGCAGCGCGTCCAGCGCGGCGCCGATGGTGTGGCCGACGTAGAAATCCTCGACCTCCTCGCGCAGGTCGATAGGGCCCAGGCGCATGGGAAACAGCGCGCCGAACAGTTGCCGCATGATGTCGCGCAGGCTTTCCTGGGAAGGAAACTCGCGCACGCCCGACTCGGACTCTTCGCGCAGGCGGCCGCGCGGGCCGCGCCACTCCTGGCGTGCGCCGCGCAGGCCGGAGACGATGCCGTCGAGGTTCCAGTTGGCAACGGGATAATGGGAAGAACCGCTCATGCGCGCGACTCCGGCGTGGCGGTGAAGACGGCCGCCGGGGCCGTCACACAGGACAGATGAAACATGGCGTAGCCTCGTTGATGATGCCGTGCGGCGCCGCCCGGCGCCGCCGTTGCATCAACTGTAACCGCTCGCCGTCGTTTGCGCCCGGCGGCCGATACGCCAACAGGGTTTAGGGCCGGCTATGCCGTGCGGCCCGGCGGCGCGGCGCCCGCCCCGCCCTGCTCGCGATAGCGGTCGATCCAGAACGCCGTGGACGAGTCGTGTCCCCAGTCGACCGGCCCGGCCGCCGGCGGCACCGCCAATTGGCGCGCGATGTCCTGCGCCAGCCGCTGGCAGGCCCGGGCCTGGTCGGCGCCGTCCGGCGCGGCGCCCCACAGCGTCGCCTGCACGAACGCCTTGTGCTCGTACAGCGCCAGCAGGGCCCCGACGGCGCGCGGGTCGATCTGCCTGAGCACGACCAGCGTCGACGGCCGTCCACCGCCGGCAGCCGGCTGGTCCGGCTCGGCGGGCAGGCCGCGCAGCAGCGCCTCGCGCTGCGCCAGGCAATTGGCCAGCAGGGCGCGGTGGGCCGGCGGACTGGCCGGGTATTCGTCCAGGCCGGCGATGAAATCCACCGGGGCGCCGGCCGGCGCCCGATGCAGCCATTCGAAGAACGCGCCCGGGCCGGGCGCGCCGGCCGGGCTCCAGACCACGGGATAGGCGGGCAGGCTGGCCGGCGCGCGTCCCGGCAAGGTCATTTCCAGCTGCTGCACGCAAGCCGGCAGCGCCCCCATACGGGCGCTGTACACCGCCAGCGCATGGGTCGGCCAGTGCATGGCGCTGGTGTTGGCCACCGCCGCCAGCGCCATCTGCATGGGCGCGTTGACCGCCGGCGCGGCCTGCTGGAAATGCTGGTCCATGGCGGCGGCGCCGCTGCGCAAGGCCTTGAGCATGTCCACGCCCAGCGCCAGCGCCACCGGCAGCGCGCCCACCGACCAGAGCTCGTGGCGCGGCTGCAGCCAGGACGGCAGGCGGAAAACCCGCGCGGCCGCCACGCCCAGCGCGCGCGCCGCCGACTCGTTGCCGGTGACGGCCACCAGTTGCGCCGAGACATCGTCGATGCCGGCGCGGCGCAGCCAGTCTATGGCAGCGCGCGCGTTGTCCAGCGTCTCGGACGGCTCGAAGCCGCGGCTGGCCGCCACCACCAGGGTGCGGCGCGGGTCCAGCCCCGCCAGCGCCTCGTGCAGCGCCGCTGCGTCACCGCCGCTCACGAAGCGCAGCTGGCGGCGCTGCGCCGGCCCGCCGAAGGCCTGCAGCGCCAGCCGCAAGGCCCATTGCCCGGCCCCGGCGCCGAGATACAGCACGGCCGGGTAGGCGCCGCCGCGATCGAGTTCGCGCACGAAATCCAGCATGCGCGCGTATTCGATCTCGACCTCGATGTCGCACTGCTCTTCCGGGTGAGCGCCGTAGCCCGCGCGCAGCACCGGATAGCGGCCGTGCGCGGCATCCGGGTCGCCCGGCGCGAACAGCGCGGCGCGGGCGCCCAGCACGTCGCGCGCCTGCAGCAGCGCCAGGCCGGCCTGGGCCAGCGCGTTGCTGTGGCGCTGCATGCTCAGGTCCACATAGATGCCCGCCGCCTCGATGATGCGCAGCGGGCGCGCCACCAGCGGCGCGCCGGCCGCCGCCGCGGCGAACACGCGCCACTGCGGGCTTTGCGCCGAAAGCTGGTGGTCGTCGGCGGGGATGCCTGCATGGGGTTGGGCGTTGTCCGGCATGCGAGCCTCTCAGAAGGAAATGGACAGATGCGGCGCGATGCGCGCCAATTCGCGCCGGAACTCGGCCTGGATGCGGGCCAGCGCGGCGGCCGTGTCGCCTTCGAAGCGCAGCGCCAGGACCGCGGCGCCGCCTGCCTGGCGGACCAGGCCGAAGCCGTCGTCGTAGTCCACGCGCACGCCGTCCAGATACGTGATGCGCCGCGCGCCGGAAAAGCCGCCGCGCACCTGCAAGGCGGCCAGGATGGCATGAAGGTCCGCCTCGGGCAGCGCCACCCGCGTCTCGGGCGCCGTGAACGAGGCCGGCGCCTGCGTCAGCAGCGCGGTCGCATCGGCCACGCCCGAGAGCAGCTCCAGCACGCGCGCGGCCGCGTAGATCGCATCGTCGAAGCCGTACCAGCGGTCCTTGAAATACAGGCGTCCGCTCATTTCGCCAGCCAGCAGCGCGCCCGTTTCCTGCATGCGCGCCTTGATCTGCCCCGGCCCGGATTTCCAGATCAGCGGCTCGCCGCCCGCCTGCTCGATGCCGCGCGGGGCCAGCCGGCCGCACTTGACGTCGTAGATCACCGATGCGCCCGGGCGCCGCGCCAGCACGTCGCGCGCCAGCAGCACCAGCAGCCGGTCGGCCCAGATGATTTCGCCGCTCTTGGACACCACCGCCAGGCGGTCGCCGTCGCCATCGAAGGCCAGGCCCACCTCGCAATCCGAATAACGCAGGCAATAGATCAGGTCCTGCAGGTTGCGCGGGTCGCCCGGATTGGCGGGATGGTCGGCCGGCCCCGGGTCGCCGTCGGCAAACAGCGCCGTCACCTCGCAACCCAGTTCGCGCAGCAGGTCCGGCGCATACAGGCTGGTGACGCCATGGCCGCAGTCCAGCGCCACCTTGAGCGGGCGGCGCAACCGGATGTCGGACGACAGCCGCGCCTGATAGCAGGGCAGCACGGCCAGCTGCCGGCGCGCGCCCGGCGATTCGGCCGCGTCGGCGGCGCCGTCGGCCTCCATCATGGCCGCGCGCAACTCGGCCAGCCCGGCGCCGTGCAACGCGACGCCATGCATCATGATCTTGAAACTGCTGTGGGCCTGCCCGTCGCGCCGGCCCGTCACTGCCACGCCCGCGCCGGTTTCGGTCAGGCGGGTGGCGTAATACATCATGGGCGTGGTGACCCGCCCGATGTCGATGACGTGCGTGCCGGCGGCGCGTATGCCCGCCTGCAGCGCCGCCGCCAGCGCGACGCTGCTCAACGTGGCGTCGCGCCCGACCACCACCGCGCCCGCATGCGCGGCGACGGCGCGCCGTCCGAGCGCCAGGCCGAGCGCGTGGGCGAAGCCGGCGTCGATCTCCTCCCCTGTGCGGCCGCGTATATCGTAGGGCCCGAAGACCCCGGCGCCGGTTCGCGAGCCGTCCCAGTCGAAAGATCCGTGCATGGTGGGCGTATCCATAAAGGTTGCGCGCGAAAGGTGGCCGTCGCCGGCTCAGGCGCGCCAGCGGCGGTCGCCGCATTGCACCGTGTGCTGCCGTCCCCGCCGCTGCGGCGGACGGACTACGCCGGCGGATCCGCCGGGCCGGTATCCTTGTCCTCGCGCAGGCCCGGCACCAGCCCCAGGCTGACGGCCGCATAGGCGGCCGCCGCCTGGTTGCGCGCGTTCAGCTTCCAGTACAGCGTGCGCGCATGGCTCTTGACCGTGGCCACGGAGGTGCCGACCTCGCGGCTGATCTCGCGCATGGTCTTGCCTTGCACCATCAGCCGCAGTATCTGTTCCTGCCGCTGGGTCAGCTGCATGGCGCCGCGCACCGGCGCCGCGCTGGCCTGCACCGGCAGCGGATAGCATTGCCCGCCGGCCATCACCAGGTTGATCGCCGCGCCCAGCGCATCGGGGCTGAGCGACTTGGCCACATAGCCCGCCACGCCGGCGCGCGCGGCGGCCGTGAGCACCGCCAGGTCCAGTTCGGGATACAGCAGCAGCATGTTGCGCGGCGCCAGCGTCGCAATGACGCGCGTGAGCATCAACTGGTCGTGTTCGCTCACGCCCGTACAGCCCAGGATCGCCAGTTCCGGCGGCCGGTCCACGCTGCCCGCCGTGGCCTCCAGCTCGACGGAGGCGAGCGCGCGTACCTGTCCGGCGTCGCGTCCATGCTCCAGCACGTGCTGGATGGCGATTCGCAACAACGCATAGTCTTCGATCAGAACGGTCGTCATGCGCACGGGCCTTTAGCGGCGAGTCCGGGTTGGACCCGCGCATGCCCATGCGCACCAGCGGTACGACGTATGCATGGTCGAGGCCGACGGCCTGCGGGCGCTTGCGCGGGAACCTCCATCTGTCACCCGCGCCACGCGTGGCATCCCGCTGCCGGGGCCACGCAGGCGTGTGTATGCAGATGAGATTCATGCTATCAGCGGCGACCATGCATGCCTCTCGTTCAGGAGAATGAAAGAGCCCTATCTTTTGGCCGGGAGGATGGCTACCGGTCGCCAGCCGCGCGCGTGACGGCGGCCGGCGCGCCTGCCCTAGCGGCACACATAGGTCGGTCGCTCGACTTCGCGCGCGCCCACCTCGGCCCACTCCAGCGTCGCCCCGCGCTGCAACGCCGTGTAGACCGCCTCGCCCTTGTTCTTGACATGCAGGCGCTGATACAGCGTGCACGCATGGGTCTTGGCGGTCGCCACGGAAATATTGAGCATGCGGCTGACCGTCTTGATCGGGTAGCCTCGCGCCAGCAGCACCAGCACCTCGTACTGGCGCGGCGTGATCTGCAGCAACTGGGCGCCGGTCGAGATCGGCATGGTGGGCTTGACGCCGTCGTTGGTGACGCGCATGGCCGACGGATACCCCGCCGCGATGGCAGGCTGCAGGGCCTGCTCGCCGGGGAAGCACTGTCCGCCCGCCATCACCAGGCGGATGGCCGCCTCGAGCACCTCCACCGGCGCCGTCTTGGGCAGGCAGCCGCAGACCGCATTGACCGGCAGCGCCTGCATGGGAATCGGCAAAGGCATGGTGTCGCTCAGCAACAGGATCCGCTTGGGCGACAACACACTCTGGATTTCGCTCAGCGCACCCACTGCCAGGTCCGGGTCGGTTGGCAGGCCGTAGATCAGCAAGTCGGCCTCCGATTGCGTGGCGTCCGCCTTGGACAGATCCGCCACCCCCATTCCCTGTATTTCCCAAATGTCATCGAGCTCGCTCAGGATCTGCCAGAGACCGAGTCGCAACAGTGGGTGCGCTTCAATGAGTACCATTTTGGCCATGGTTTCCTCACTCTTGTTCTTCCACATGAACGGAACCTTCGCTGCACTGAAGGCTGCCCTGCCACTGCCGCCGACCCCGAATATTGCATCGCACCAATGATGCACACTCTCTACTTCAACCGGCCTACTTCAGCCAGCCATTCGGCAAATGGCATGAAATCATAATATTTGTCGGATTTGGTAAAAGCAAGCAGGCTTACGCCGAATTAATCCCATAAAAACCATGTCGTCCGGAAGAACTAAACACTAGGGCCGACCCTGATAGCGGCTCTCATCCCATCCTTTCGACACCCGGAAGAAATCCCCCATACCGCCTGGAAAGCCGCATGGAGCAACGATTCTATCCTCTTAATGGCTCATGGACCCGCGCCCGATCCGCCTTGGCGGGAGAGAAACAGCGCAATCCGCAGAAATAATGAGAAATATATTTCCGTACTCTCCAAAAGATATCATGCGCTTATTCAGCGCGAAGCCGGCAAATAACTTTGTTATAAAAAAACCGTAGCCCTCCGGGCAGTATTCCAGGCATTACGCCGGCCGGCCGGCACACCCTTCCGCCCCCCTGCTGGCGAGGGAATCCCCTTGGACAGCGCCGCGCCCGCGGCCGCCGGCCGGCGCGCCGCGGACACGCCTTGTGCGCCGGACTTACCGGCCGTTTCCTTCGTCTCCATTGCTTTCGTATTTACCAGAACCGCGTACCTGGATTATTTCCTCGCCTATAAAATTGACTTTCAGGTTGCAGAAAATAAATCCGTTCTTTTTCGTCGCGGCGATTACCTCCTTGGTACACAACCGGTGTCCTCCCTTGCCAGCCAGGCCCATTCGACCCCGCCGCAGCCCCGTTTTACGGGCTTTGCGTGCCCACTGGAAGAGATAATAAAAGGGTGTACGTCGGTCAAGTCGACGATATGAGTTTCCAATTTTTGTATACAAAATAATTACAAAACAATTCCGCGCCGCACGAGACTGGCGTCTCATAAATAGAGGGTTGAAACAGTATCTGGCGCATATCAATGTTGCATTGCAACAATGTTATCCCCGGACGCTGCCGCCGGCGGCGGCCGCACCCGCACCCGCCCCTTCCCTCGTCCATGGCCGTTCCTAGGGTCTACCCTATCCGGGATAGCCTCTAGGCCTTTTGCCGCGTACCGCTCCCTATAATCGATTCAAACGAACGTATGAATCAGGGCGCCATGAACGAACTGAAATCCACTTCGACGCGCGAGATCATTCTCGAAACCGCCGAACAGCTGTTCGCGCAGCAAGGCCACGACGGCACCTCGATGCGGCAGATCACCAGCGCGGCGGGCGTCAACCTGGCGGCGGTCAATTACCACTTCGGCTCCAAGGAGGCGCTGGTCCAGGCCGTGCTCAAGCGCAGGCTGGAGGTCGTCAACCGGGAGCGCCTGCGCCTGCTCGACGAACTCGAGGCCGCCGCCGGCGGCAACCCGCTCAAGCCGTCGCAGATCGTCGATGCCTTCTTCGGCACCCTGCTGCGGCTGGCCGCCAGCCCCGACCACGCGGGCAAGACCTTCCTGCCCCTGCTCGAACGCACCATGACCGACCCCAGCGGCTTCATCCGCGCGCTGTTCGCCGAGGAATACGCCGACGTCATGGAGCGCTACAAGAATGCGCTCTTCGCGGCGCTGCCGGGCGTGCCGCGCGCCGAAATCATGTGGCGCTTCCAGTTCATGCTGGGCGCCACGTCGTACGCCATCATGGGCACCGACACGCTGCGCTTCGTCACCGGCTGGACGTTCGACCAGGCCGACGAACCCGACAACCCGGAATGGCTGCTGCCCCGCCTGCTCAGCTTCCTGCTGGGCGGGCTGCGGGCGCCCCTGCCCGAACTGCATTAGGCCCACTTCTCGCGGAGGCTGGAGAATGAACGCTGTACTGGTCGCATTGTTGGGCGCGGCGCTGCCGGCCGCGGCGCTGCTGGGCATCGGACCGCTGCGGCGCGCCCTGCTAAGCCGCCCCATCCTGGCGGCCTACCGCAAGGTGCTGCCCGCCATGTCGGACACGGAGCGCGACGCCCTGGAGGCCGGGACCGTGTGGTGGGAAGGCGAACTGTTCAGCGGCCGCCCGGACTGGCGCAAGCTGCTGGACTATCCGCGGCCCGTCCTGAGCGCGGCCGAACAGCGCTTTCTCGACCACGAGACCGAACAGGCGTGCCGCCTGGTCGATGACTGGCACATCACCCACGAGCGTTTCGATCTGCCGCCCCAGGTATGGTCCTATATCAAGGAACAGGGGTTCCTGGGCATGATCATTCCGAAGGAATACGGCGGACTGGGCTTCTCCGCCCATGCGCATTCGGCGATCGTCACCCGGCTGTCGACGCGCTCGTCGGCGCTGGCGGTCTCGGTCATGGTGCCCAACTCGCTGGGGCCGGCCGAACTGTTGCTGCACTACGGCACCGAGGCGCAGAAGCGCCACTACCTGCCGCGCCTGGCGCGCGGCGAGGAGATACCGGCCTTCGCGCTCACCAGTCCGTGGGCCGGCTCGGACGCGGCCGCCATTCCCGACCACGGCGTGGTCTGCAAGGGGCAGTGGCGAGGCGAGGAAGTCCTGGGCATGCGCGTCACCTGGGACAAGCGCTATATCACCCTGGCGCCCGTCTGCACGCTGCTGGGGCTGGCGTTTCGCCTGTACGACCCGGACGGCCTGCTGGGCGGGCGCGAGGATCTCGGCATCACCTGCGCGCTGGTGCCGCACGACCATCCCGGCGTCGACACGGGCCGGCGCCATTTCCCGCTCAATGCCATGTTCATGAACGGCCCCACCCGCGGCACGGACGTATTCATGCCGCTGGACTTCATCATCGGCGGGCCGGCCATGGCCGGCCAGGGCTGGCGCATGCTGATGGAGTGCCTGGCGGCGGGCCGCTCGATCTCGCTGCCGTCGTCCAATACCGGCATGGCCCAGCTGACCGCGCGCGCCGTGGGCGCGTATGCGCGGGTGCGCAGCCAGTTCCGCATGCCGGTGGGCAAATTCGAAGGCGTGGAAGAGGCGCTGGCGCGCATCGGCGGCCACACCTACCTGATGGACGCGGCGCGCGTGATGACGGCGGGCGCGGTGGACCTGGGCGAAAAGCCCGCCGTGGTGTCGGCCATCGTCAAGTACCACGTCACCGAACGCGCCCGCCAGGTGGTCAACGACGGCATGGACATCATCGGCGGCAAGGGCATCTGCCTGGGCCCGTCGAACTTCCTGGGCCGCGCCTACCAGCAGTTGCCGATCGGAATCACGGTGGAGGGCGCCAACATCCTCACGCGCAGCCTGATCGTCTTCGGCCAGGGCGCGATCCGCTGCCATCCCTACGTGCTGGCCGAAATGCGCGCGGCGCAGGACCCCGACCCCGCCCGCGGCCTGCGCGAGTTCGACCGAGCGCTGTGGGGCCATGTCCGCCACGTGGCCGGCAATGCGCTGCGGGCGCTGGCCGGCGCGCTCAGCGCAGCGCGGCTGGGCCGCGCCCCGCGCGCGGCGGCGCCTTCGATGCGCGCCTATTATCGCGCGCTGTCGCGCTACAGCAGCGCTTTCGCGCTGCTGGCCGACGCCTGCATGCTGGCGCTGGGCGGCAGCCTGAAGCGGCGCGAGCGGCTGTCGGCGCGGCTGGGCGACATCCTGTCGCAGATGTACCTGGCCAGCGCGGTGCTCAAGCGTTTCGAGGACGAAGGCCGTCAGGCCGAGGACGAGCCCCTGGCGCATTGGGCCGTGCGCGACGCGCTGCACCGGCTGCAGCAGGCCTTCGAGGGCGTGCTGGACAATCTGCCCAACCGGTTGGTGGCCTGGACGATGCGACGTATCATCTTTCCATGGGGACATCCCCAGGCCGGGCCGGACGACAGGCTGGATCAGGCGGTGGCGCAGTTGCTGATCGCCCCCGGCGCGGCGCGCGACCGCCTGACCGCCAGCTGCTTCATCCCCGCCGATGACGACGAACCGGTGGGCGCGCTGGAACAGGCCCTGGCGGCGACGATCGCGGCCGAGCCCGTCGAGGCGCGCATCCGCGCCGCCGAGAAATCCGGTGGGCTCGAAGGCGATCCGCGCGCCAATGTGCGCGACATCGCCCAGGCCGCCCGCGCCGCCGGCCTGCTCGGCGACGACGATTACCGCCAGCTCGAGCGACGCGACCGCTTGCGCGACCGCGTCATCGGCGTGGACGATTTTCCCTTCGATTACGGCATTACCGGCGCACACAGGCCGGCGGCGCGACGCCAGGCGGCATAAGGAGCGACAGGCATGCGTTTTCAACCGGTATATATCGTCGACGGCACGCGCAGCCCCTTCCTGAAGGCGCGCAACGGCCCGGGACCGTTCTCGGCCGCGGACCTGGCCGTGCAGGCCGGCCGCGCGCTGCTGCTGCGCCAGCCCTTCGCCCCCACCGACCTGGACGAAGTCATCGTCGGCTGCGCGGCGCCCTCGCCCGACGAAGTCAATATCGGCCGCGTCATCGCCTTGCGGCTGGGCTGCGGCAACCGCGTGCCCGGCTGGACGGTGATGCGCAACTGCGCCTCCGGCATGCAGGCCCTCGACTCGGCCATCGCCAATCTGCAGCTGGGCCGCAGCAGCCTGGTGCTGGCCGGCGGCACCGACGCGCTGTCGCGCGCGCCGCTGCTGTTCTCCGACGACATGGTGAAGTGGCTGGCGCGCTGGTATGGCGCGCGCGGCCTGGGCGCCCGGCTGCGCGCGCTGGGCGCGCTGCGCCTGCGCCACCTGGCGCCGGTCGTCGGCCTGCTCAAGGGCCTGACCGATCCGGTCGTGGGCCTGTCGATGGGACAGACGGCCGAGAACCTGGCCACCCGCTTCGGCATCGACCGCGCCGCCATGGACGCCTACGCGGCGCGCAGCCATCTGCGCGTGCTGGCCGCGCGCGAAGCCGGCCGGCTGGGCGAGATCGTGCCGCTGGCCGATACGCGCGGCGGCGTCTACCCCGACGACGACGGCGTGCGCGACGACTCCACCCCGCAACGCCTGGCGCGCCTGCGCCCGGTGTTCGACAAGCCGTGGGGCAACATCACGGCCGGCAACAGCTCGCAGGTCACCGACGGCGCGGCCATGCTGCTGCTGGCCTCGGAAGCCGCGGTACGCAAATGGGGGCTGCGCCCCCTGGGACGCATCCTCGACAGCCAGTGGGCCGGCCTGGATCCGGCCCAGATGGGCCTGGGACCGGTGCACGCGGCCACGCCCATCATGCAGCGGCACGGACTGGGCCTGCACGACCTGGACCTGTGGGAAATCAACGAAGCCTTCGCCGCGCAGGTGCTGGCCTGCCTGGCGGCCTGGGACGACGAAGCCTATTGCCGCGACCACTTCGGCACCGGCGCCTGGGGCCGCCTGGACCAGGACCGCCTGAACGTGGATGGCGGCGCCATCGCGCTGGGCCATCCGGTGGGCGCCTCGGGCGCGCGCATCGTGCTGCACCTGCTGCAGGCCCTGAAGGCGCGCGGCATGCGGCACGGCATGGCCGCCATCTGCATCGGCGGCGGCCAGGGCGGAGCCATGCTGGTCGAAAACCTCGAGGAGCGCGCATGAACACGCCCGACCTGGCCTATACCCATTGGCGCCTGCACCGTGAAGCCGACGGCCTGGCGTGGCTGGCGCTGGCGCGCGCCGACGCCGCCGCGAACTCGCTGTCGGCCGAAGTCATGGCCGAATTCGCCGCGGTGCTCGACGCCCTGCAGGCCCAGCCGCCCAAGGGACTGGTCATTCTCTCGGGCAAGGAGAACGGCTTCATCGTCGGCGCCGACATCAACGAATTCGGCGCGCTGCAGACGCCGCAGCAGGCGCGCGAACTGGTCGCGCGCGGCTGGCAGCTGTTCAACCGGCTGGCGGCCACGCCGTACCCCACGCTGGCGCTGATACGCGGCCACTGCCTGGGCGGCGGCCTGGAACTGGCGCTGGCCTGCCGCTACCGCATCGCCGCCGACGACGCCGACACGGCGCTGGGGCTGCCCGAAGCCATGCTGGGCATCTTCCCCGGCTGGGGCGGCATGCGGCGCCTGCCGGCGCTGATCGGCGCGCCGGCCGCGCTGGACATGATGCTGACCGGACGCCGGGTCGACGCGCGCCGCGCCGCGGCGCTGGGCCTGGTCGACGCGCGCGTGCCGCCGCGCCTGCTGCAGGCCGCGGCGCGCGCCACCGTGCTGTCGGGCCGTGCGCCGCGCCGCGCGCGCGGCCTGCCGGCCTGGCTGAACCGCTGGCCGCTCAAGGCGCTGGCGGCGCGCCGCGCGCGCCAGGGCGTGGCCGCCAAGGACCCGCAGGGCCACTACCCCGCCCCGCGCGCCATCATCGACATCTGGGCGCGCCACGGCGGCAACGCCTTGCATGCGCCCGACCTGATCGACGCCATCCTGGCCTCGGATACGGCGCGCCAGCTGCTGCGCGTGTTCCGCCTGCAGGAGCGGCTCAAGGGCTACGGCAAGGCCGCCGCCGATGCGCCCGTGCGACGCGTGCACGTGGTGGGCGCCGGCGTCATGGGCGGCGATATCGCCGCCTGGTGCGCCTACCGCGGGCTGACCGTCACGCTGCAGGACCAGGACATGGCGCGCATCGCGCCGGCGCTGGCGCGCGCCGGCGCCTTCTTCGCCCGCAAGCTGAAGGACCGGCGCGCCGCGCGCGCCGCCTTCGACCGCCTGGTTCCCGACCCGCAGGGCGATGGCGTGGCGCAGGCCGATCTGGTCATCGAGGCCATCAGCGAGAACGCGCAGGCCAAGCAGGCCCTCTACCGCCAGCTCGAACCGCACCTGAAGCCCGATGCCCTGCTGGCCACCAATACCTCCAGCCTGTCGCTGGCCGGCCTGGCCCAGGCCCTCGAGCAGCCGCGGCGGCTGGTCGGCATCCATTTCTTCAACCCGGTGGCGCGCATGCCGCTGGTCGAAGTCGTGCTCGCCGCCGACGGCGATCCGCGCGCGCTGGCGCGGGCCTGCGCCTTCGTCGGCCGCATCGGCAAGCTGCCGCTGCCCGTGCGCGACGCGCCGGGCTTCCTGGTCAATGCCGTGCTGGCGCCCTACATGCTGGAAGCGATGCGCTGCGTCGACGAAGGCATGGCGCCGGCGGCCATCGACGCGGCCATGGCCGCCTTCGGCATGCCGATGGGGCCGCTCGAGCTGGCCGACACCGTCGGTCTGGACATCGCGGCGGCCGCCGGCGCCCAGCTCACCGGCGAGCAGGCGCCGCCGCGCTGCCTGGCCGAACGCCTGGCGCGCAAGGAACTGGGCCGCAAGAGCGGCCGCGGCTTTTATGCCTGGCGCGACGGCAAGGCGGTCAAGCCGGCCGCGCGCGGCGTGCCGCCGGGGCTGGTCAACCGCCTGCTCCAGCCCCTGATCGACAGCGCCCGCGAGCGCGTGGCCGCCGGCGTGGTGGCCGACGCGGACCTGGCCGACGCGGGCGCGATTTTCGGCACGGGCTTTGCCCCCTACACGGGCGGCCCGCTGCAATACGCAAGTCAACGAGAAGCCGTCCAGCGGCCATAGCACGGCGAACCAAGAGCGGAAAGCCGTCCCCAAGCAAGGCAGTCACGTCACAACGCGAGGAGACAGAACCCATGAATGGACGATCGGTGACCTTGAAAACACTGGTTGCGGCGCTGGCCGGCCTGGCGGCCGGCTCAGCGCACTCGGCCGGTTTCCAATTGCTCGAACAGAACGCCAGCGGGCTGGGCAACGCCTACGCCGGTTCGGCGGCGAACCCGGAAAACGCCAGCATCATCTACTTCAACCCGGCCGGCATGACCTATCTGCCCGGCGTGAACGTGTCGGGCGGCGTCAACGCCATCTGGCCTTCGTTCAAGTTCTCGGACAACGGCGACAGCCGCGACCCCACGCTGCTGGGCGGCGGCAGGCCCACCGGCGGCAACGGCGGCGACGCCGGCAACCTGGGCGTCGTGCCCAACGCCTACGTCTCCTGGCAGGTGGCCAACCAGTGGTGGCTGGGCCTGGGCATGGGCGCGCCGTTCGGCCTGATGACCAAGTACGACAGCGGCTGGGCGGGCCAGTACCACTCCAACAAGTTCGACATCAAGACCATCAACATCAACCCCTCCATCGCGTACAAGGTCAACGACCGCTTCTCGATGGGCTTCGGCATCAACTGGCAGCGCATCGACGCCACCTACAAGAAGAAAACCGTGGTGCAGCCCGTGCCCGGGCTGCCCATGTTCACCAACGGCGACGCCACGCTGGACATGGACGGCGACGCCTGGGGCTGGAACGTGGGCTTCATGCTGCAGCCCACCGACGCCACCCGCGTCGGCCTGTCCTACCGCTCGCGCATCAAGCACACCGCCACCGGCAACACGGACGTCGACAACATCGCCCTGCCGGGCGGGCGCAGCGCCTCGGCCTCGTACGACGCCAAGGCGTCGGTGGACCTGCCGGACTCGCTCATCCTGAGCGTGTCGCACCAGCTCAACGACCGCTGGGAGCTGCTGGGCGACATTTCCTGGACCGGCTGGAGCAGCATCCCCGAGCTGAAGATCAAGAACAAGAACGGCCCGACCGACGAGCTGCCGCTCAAGTTCCGCGACAGCTGGCGCGTGGCGCTGGGCGCCAACTACCAGTTCGCGGCACAATGGAAGTGGAAGTTCGGCGTCGCCTTCGACCAGTCGCCGGTGCACGACGAGGCCGATCGCCCGACCTCGCTGCCCGACACCGACCGCTGGTGGTTCTCGACCGGCGTGCAATACGCGCCGACCGACAACGTGACGGTCGATCTGGGCTATACCTATCTGTACCTGCGCGACACCGACATCGACACCACCTCGGGCAACCCGCTGACCAAGGGCCGTGTCGCCGGCACGTACAACAGCAAGGGCAATATCGTGGGCCTGCAGGTTTCGGCCCGCTTCTAGCAACGGCCCGGCCCGCAAGACCACACCCCGGGGGCTCGGGCTCCCGGGGCCGCAACGACTGGAGGTTTCCTTGAGCAAGTTCGTCGTCAAACAAGCCGCCGTCCTGGGCGCCGGCGTCATGGGCGCGCAGATCGCGGCCCATCTTGCCAATGCCGGCGTGCCGGTCATGCTGTATGACCTGACCGCGCCTCAGGGCGAGCGCAACGCCGTGGTCCACAAGGCGCTGGCCGGCCTGCGCAAGCTGGAACCGGCCCCGCTGGCGCGCCCGGACCGCCTGGCGCTGATCACGCCCGCCAACTACGACGATGACCTCGGGCGGCTGGGCGGCTGCGACCTGGTCATCGAGGCCATCGCCGAGCGGCTGGACTGGAAAACCGACCTCTACCACCGCATCGCCGCGCACGTGGCGCCGCACGCCGTCATCGCCTCCAACACCTCGGGCCTGTCGATCGAAACCCTGGCCGGCGCCCTGCCCGAGGCGCTGCGGCCGCGCTTTTGCGGCATCCACTTCTTCAATCCGCCGCGCTACATGCGGCTGGTTGAAATCATCGCCACGCGCCATACGCGGCCCGAAGTCGTCGACCAGCTCGAAAGCTGGCTGACCTCGCGCCTGGGCAAGGGCGTCATCCGCGCCCTGGATACGCCCAACTTCGTGGCCAACCGCATCGGCGTGTTCTCCATTCTCGCGGCCATGCACCACACCCAGCGCCTGGGCCTGGGCTTCGACGAGGTCGACGCGCTGACCGGGCCGAAGATCGGCCGCCCCAAGAGCGCCACCTACCGCACCGCCGACGTGGTGGGCCTCGATACGCTGGCGCACGTGGTCGCCACCATGCGCGACAACCTGCCCGACGATCCCTGGCATGCGTATTTCCAGCTGCCGTCCTGGCTGCAGGGCCTGATCGACCAGGGCGCGCTGGGCCAGAAAAGCGGCGCGGGCGTCTACCGCAAGGCCGGCAAGGAGATCCAGGTGCTGGACCCGGCCAGCGGCCAGTACCGGCCCTCGGCCGGCGCGCTGGCCGACGAGACGGCCGCCATCCTCAAGGAGCGCGATCCGGCCGCGCGCCTGGCGCAACTGCGCGCCAGCGCGCATCCGCAGGCGCAGTTCCTGTGGAGCCTGTTGCGCGACATTTTCCATTACAGCGCCTGCCAGCTTGCCGGCGTGGCCGACAACGCGCGCGACCTGGACCTGGCGATGCGCTGGGGGTTCGGCTGGGCCCAGGGGCCCTTCGAGACCTGGCAGGCGGCCGGCTGGCAGGACACCGCGCGCGCCATCGCCGAGGACATCGCCGCGGGCCGCGCCATGAGCGCCGCGCCCCTGCCCGGCTGGGCCCTGGACAGCGGCCGCACTGGCGTGCACACGCCGCAGGGTTCCTACTCGGCGCGCGACGGCCAGCTGCGTGCGCGCTCGACGCTGCCGGTGTACCAACGCCAGCTGTTCGCCGAGCGACTGGTCGGCGAGCCGCCCGCGCCGCGCGGCGAAACCGTCTGGGAAGCGCCGGGCGTGCGCCTGTGGCGCCTGCCCGAACAGGACGGCGGCGTCGCCATCCTGTCGGTCACCTCGAAGATGCACACCATCGGCGAGGAAGTGCTCGACGGCATCCAGCAGGCCGTGGCCCGCGCCGAGCGCGAATTCGACGCCCTGGTGATGTGGCACGACGCGCCGTTTGCCGTCGGCGCCAACCTGGAACAGGTCTACCAGGCGTGCGCCGCGGGCGAGTTCGAGCGCCTGGAGGCCACGGTCGAGCAGTTCCAGCGCACCTCGCTGGCGCTGGCGCGCGCGCAGATCCCCACGGTGGTCGCGGTGCAGGGCATGGCGCTGGGCGGCGGCTGCGAGTTCATCATGCATGCCAGCCACCGGGTGCTGGCGCTGGAAAGCTACATCGGCCTGGTCGAGGCCGGCGTGGGCCTGATCCCCGCCGGCGGCGGCAGCAAGGCCCTGGCGGTGCGCGCCGCGCGGCTGGCCGCGGCCACCGCCACGCCGGCCGAGGTATTTCCCTATCTGCAGCCCGTATTCCAGAACATCGCCACCGCCCAGGTCGCCAAGAGCGCCCTGCAGGCCATGGACATGGGTTATGCGCACGAGGGCGACAGCGTGGTGTTCCATCCGGACGAGCTGCTGTGGGTGGCGCTGCGCCAGGCGCGCGCCGCGGCCGACAGCGGCCACGCGCCGGCGCCCGTGCCGCGCGACATCCCGGTGGCCGGCCGCACCGGCATCGCCAACTTCGAGATGGTGCTGGTCAACATGCGCGAAGGCGGCATGATCAGCGCCCATGACTACCGCGTGGCGCGCAGCGCCGCCGTGGCCCTGTGCGGCGGCGAGGTCGAGCCCGGCACCCGCGTCGACGAGGAGTGGCTGCTGGCCGTGGAACGGCGCGAATTCATGGCGCTGCTGCGCACGCCCGAAACGCAGGCGCGCATCCGCCACACCCTGGACACCGGCAAACCGCTGCGCAACTGAGGATTCATCATGAGCAAACAGATTCAGGACGCCTACATCGTCGCCGCGACCCGCCTGCCGGTGGGCAAGCGCAATGGCGCCTACGCCACCACGCGCCCCGACGACATGCTGGCCGCGGTGCTGCAGGCCGCGCTGGCGCAGGTGCCCGCGCTGTCGCCCGAGCGCATCGACGACGTGATCACCGGCTGCGCCATGCCGGAGGCCGAACAGGGCATGAACGTCTCGCGCATCGGCCTGCTGCTTGCCGGGTTGCCGCAAAGCGTGGCCGGCGTCACCGTCAACCGCTTCTGCGCCTCGGGCCTGCAGGCGGTGGCCGATGCCGCCAACCGGATCCGCCTGGGCATGGCCGACGTGATGATAGGCGCCGGCACCGAATCGATGAGCGCCATGCCGCAGATCATGGGCAACAAGGTGGCGATGAACCCCGCCATCTTCGCCCGCGAGGAAAACCTCGGCATGGCATTCGGCATGGGGCTGACCGGCGAGAAAGTCGCCGAGCAATGGAAAGTCTCGCGCGAGGACCAGGACGCCTTCTCGCTGGCCTCGCACCAGAAGGCCTGCGCCGCCATCGCCGCCGGCCACTTCAAGGCCGAGATCACGCCCTACCAGGTGCGCACGCACCTGGCCGGCGCACGCGACGGCGCGGTACGCGTGGCCGAGCGCTGGGTCGAGCAGGACGAGGGCCCGCGCCCCGACAGCACCGCCGAGGCGCTGGCCAGGCTGCGGCCGGTATTCGCCGCGCGCGGCAGCGTCACCGCCGGCAACAGCTCGCAGATGTCCGACGGCGCGGCCGCCGTCGTGCTGGTCTCCGAGCGCGTCCTGCGCGAGTTCGGCCTGCGGCCGCTGGCGCGCTTCGTCGATTTCGCCGTGGCCGGCGTGCCGCCGGAAATCATGGGCATCGGCCCCAGGATGGCCATCCCCAAGGTGCTGGCGCGCAGCGGCATCGCCCAGCAGGACCTGGACTGGATCGAACTGAACGAAGCCTTCGCCGCGCAGTCGCTGGCGGTGATGCGCGACCTCGAGCTCGACCCGGCCAAGGTCAACCCGCTGGGCGGGGCGATCGCGCTGGGCCACCCGCTGGGCGCCACCGGCGCCATCCGCACCGCCACCATCGTGCACGGCCTGCGCCGCACCGGCGGCAAGTACGGCATGGTCACCATGTGCATCGGCACCGGCATGGGCGCGGCCGGCATCTTCGAGGCGCTGTGAAGCTGCAGTGGATCGAACGCGTGCCGCCGCGCTGGCGGGCGCGCCTGTTGCGAGTGGGGTTCAACCTGCACCCGGCCTTCCGCGCCACCGGCGGGCGGGTGGTGGAGATCGCGGCCGACTTCCTGCACATCCGCATCAGGCTGCCGCTGGGCCGGCGCACGCGCAACATCGTCGGTTCGATGTATGGCGGATCGCTGTTCTCGGTGACCGACGGCGCGCACCCCACCATGCTGATGATGGCGCTGGGCCCCGGCGCCATCGTCTGGGACAAGGCCGCCGCCATCCGCTACCGCAAGCCGGCCTACGTCACGCTGTATGCGGATTTCCGCATCGGCCGCGATGACATCGCCGCGATCCGCGCCGAGCTGGCGCGCGACCACGAAACCACGCGCACCTACAGCGTGGCGCTGACCGACCGCCATGGGGAGGTCTACGCGGTGGTGGAGCGCACGGTCTACATCGCCGACAAGACCTTCTACAAGCACAAGACGCAGGCCGGCGCGCCGGCGCGCGCGCCCATCGAACCGACCCCGCCCGACAACTAGGACCGCCCATGGAAAAAATCTGGCTGGCCAGCTACCCGGCCGGCGTGGCGCCCGAAATCGACAGCAGCGTGCACGCCTCGCTGGCCGAGGTGATCGAAGACAGCTGCCGGGCCTTCGCCGGCAAGACCGCCTATATCAGCCTGGGCCGCACGCTGAGCTACGCCGAACTGGACCGCCGCTCGCGCGCCTTCGCCGCCTGGCTGCAGGCGCGCGGGCTGGGCAGGGGCGAGCGGGTCGCGCTGATGATGCCCAACCTGCTGCAGTACCCCATCTGCCTGTTCGGCGCCTGGCGCGCCGGCTGCACCGTGGTCAGCTGCAACCCGCTGTACACGCCGCGCGAACTGGCGCACCAGCTGGCCGATTCCGGCGCGCGCGCCATCGTGGTGGCCGAGAACTTCGCCGCCACGCTGCAACAGGCGCTGCCGCAGACCGCGCTGGAGCATGTGGTCGTCACCTCCATCGGCGAACAGCTCGGCGGGCTGCGCGGGCCCGCGGTCGATTTCGTGGTGCGCCGGATCAAGCGCATGGTGCCGGCCTGGTCGCTGCCGGGCGCGCGGCGCCTGCGCGAGGCGCTGGCCGAAGGCGAACGCCTGCCCCACACGGCCCCGGCGCTGGGCCACGCCGATATCGCCTGCCTGCAATACACCGGCGGCACCACCGGGGTGGCCAAGGGCGCCATGCTCACCCACGGCAACCTGATCGCCAACCTGTGCCAGGCGCACGCCTGGGTCAAGCCGCTGGTCAAGGAGGGCCAGGAGTGCGTGGTGACGGCCCTGCCGCTCTACCACATCTTCGCCCTGACGGCCAACTGCCTGACCTTCCTGAAGATCGGCGCGAGCAACCTGCTGATCGTCAATCCGCGCGATATCCCGGCCTTCGTGCGCGAGCTGCGCAAGACGCCATTTAGCTGCATCACCGGCGTCAACACCCTGTTCAACGCCCTGCTCGACCACCCCGGCTTCGCCCGGCTCGACTTCTCGCGCCTGCGGCTGACCCTGGGCGGCGGCATGGCGGTGCAGCGCTCGGTGGCCGAACGCTGGCGCGCCGTCACCGGCAAGCCGCTGGCGCAGGCCTACGGCCTGACCGAGACCTCGCCGGCGGTCACCATCAACCCGCTCGACGCCCCGGTTTTCACTGGTTCCATCGGGCTGCCGGTGCCCTCGACCGAGCTGTCGATCCGCGACGAACAGGGCAAGGAGCTGCCCCTGGGCGACACGGGCGAGATCTGCGTGCGCGGTCCGCAGGTCACGTCAGGCTATTGGAAGCGGCCCGATGAAACCGCGCTCAGCTTCCATGCCGACGGCTTCCTGCGCACCGGCGACATGGGCTACGTCGACCCGCGGGGTTATATCTTCCTGGTCGACCGCAAGAAGGACATGATTCTGGTCTCGGGCTTCAACGTCTACCCCAACGAAATCGAGGACGTGGTGGCGCTGCACCCGGGAGTGCGCGAGGTGGCCGCCGTGGGCGTGCCCGACGCGCGCTCGGGCGAGGCGGTCAAGCTGTTCGTGATCCGCAAGGACCCGGGCCTGGACGCCGCCGCGCTGATCGCCTACTGCCGCGCCAACCTGACCGGCTACAAAGTGCCGCGCTCGGTGGAATTCCGCACCGAGCTGCCGCGCACCAACGTGGGCAAGATCCTACGCCGCCAGTTGCGCGACGAAGCCGGGCGGCCCGCCTAGCGCTAGCACGGGGTGGCCCGGCGACGGGCTGTGTTTCATCGCCGAAACAGTTTGTGGAAAACAATTAATGTGAATCATTCTGATTGGCGATAGAATTTGTAGCCTTAGACATACAAAGGAAAGAGGAAACCCCTTGCACACTCACACGCCACCGCGGCGGCGCCCGGCCGCGCCGCGCCTGCTGCACCTGTCGCTGGCCGCCTCCCTGGCGGCCGGCGCCGCGCAGGCCCAGACCGCCACCGAAGCGACCACGCTGCCCGCCGTGCAGGTCACCGGCAGGGGCGAAACCGCCACCGGCCCGGTCGACGGCTATGCCGCCACGCGCAGCGCCACCGCCACCAAGACCGATACCCCGCTCTCGGAAACGCCGCAGGCCGTCACGGTGATCCCGCGCGAGCAGATCGTCGACCAGGGCGCGCAGAATGTGCAGGACACCATGAACTACGCCGCGGGGGTGCGCCCCAATGCCTATGGCGTGGACAACCGCGGCGACTACGTGCGGGTGCGCGGGGTGGAGCCGGTCCAGTATCTCGACGGCCTGAAGCAGTTCTTCAACTACAACAATCCGCGCACCGAGGTCTATGGGCTCGAGCGCGTCGAAGTGCTGCGCGGCCCGGCCTCGATGCTGTACGGCCAGGGCAGCACCGGCGGCGTGGTCAACCTTGTCAGCAAGCGTCCGCAACCCGAGGCCATGCGCGAGATCGGCGTCACCGTGGGCAACCACGACCGCAAGGAAATCCAGGCCGACCTCACCGGCCCGCTGACCGAGGACGGCACCTGGCTGTACCGGGTGGTGGCCCTCGGGCGCGACAGCGACACGCAGGTCCAGTACACCAAGGACGACCGCATGATGGTCGCGCCCTCGCTGACCTGGCAGCCCAGCGCCGCCACCTCGCTGACGCTGCAGGCCTACTGGCAGAAGGACAAATCGGGCACGACCCAGGCCTTCCTGCCGTGGAGCGGCACGGTCAGCGGCAACCCCAACGGCCGCATCCCCACCCGCCGCTTCACCAGCGAGCCCGGCTTCGACCGCTACGACACCGAACAATTCAGCGTGGGCTGGCAGTTCGAGCACGCATTCAACGACAACTGGAAAGTGCGCCAGAACCTGCGCCACACCTCCAGCAAGGTCGATTACAGCACCCTGTATCCGGCGGTCTACGGCAACCCCGACAATCCCTTCATCGACGCCGACCAGCGCGTGGTCAACCGCTACCTGTACATCAAGAACCCGCGCATGCGTTCCTTGCTGGCCGACCAGAACCTCGAAGGCAAGGTCAACTGGGGCCGCGCCGAGCACACCCTGCTGATGGGGGTGGACTACAGCCGCTATCGCGAGACCGGCGAGACCGGCAGCGGGTTCGGCGCGCCGCTGGACCTGTACCAGCCGGTCTACGGCACCCTGCCCGACTATGCCATGTCGGACGTGCCCAAGAACAAGCAGCAGCAGATCGGCGTGTACCTGCAGGACCAGATCAAGTTCGACCGCAACTGGATCTTGGTGGCGGGCCTGCGCCACGACCGCGTCGCCAACAGCGTCGAGGGCGCCGACAAGGAAACCGACAACGCCACCACCAAGCGGCTGGGCCTGATGTACGCCGCCGACAACGGCTGGTCGCCCTACCTCAGCTACAGCGAGTCGTTCACCCCCATCGCCGGCACCGACAACAGCGGCAACCGCTGGGTGCCGATGCGCGGCAGGCAATGGGAAGCGGGCCTGAAGTACATGCCGCAGGACACCGGCTACGAAGCCACCCTGGCGGCCTACGACCTGCGCGAGCGCAACCGGCAGACCAACGACCCGTCCGATCCCACCAACCAGGTGCAGACCGGCAAGACCAGGACGCGCGGCGTCGAGCTGGAATTCCGCGGCCGCGTCACGCCGCAGATGGATGTGATCGCCAACTACAACTACACCGACATCGACCCGCAGCTCGAAGGCCTGCCCAAGCACACGTTCTCGTTGTGGAGCAAATACCGGTTCAGCGTGGGCGAGGTGCACGGCTTTGCCGCCGGCGCCGGCGTGCGCTACCTGAACGCGTTTCGCGACGGATCCGCGCCCGAGACCGGCTCGGTGGCGCTGTTCGACGCCATGCTGAGCTACGACACCGGTTCGTGGCGCTATGCGCTGAACGTGGCCAACATCGCCGACAAGACCTACGAGGTGGTGTGCCTGCGGCGCGGCGACTGCTTCTACGGCCAGCGCCGCACGGTCACCCTGAGCGCCATGTACCGCTTCTAGCGAGGCGCCGTCAGCGCATCTCGAACAGCTCCTGGTGGAAGCATGCCGGCGGCATGCCGCGGGCGGCCAGGCCTTCGCGCAGGGCCTGGCCGAACCCGGCCGGGCCGCAGAACCACACCTCCGACTGCGCGGCCCGCGGCAGCATGTCGACCAGGCGATCGGCGGTCAGCTTGCCGTCGCGCTGCGTCACCAGCACATGCAGGCCGACCCGGGCGCGCTCGGCCAAGGCGCGCAGCTCGCCGATGAAGTCCGGGTCCGGCGCATTGGTGGAATACACCAGGTCGACCTCGTGCGCCGGCGCCCCGCCGGCGCGGGCCGCGGCCATGTCCTGCAGCCGCGCCAGGAAGGGCGTGATGCCGATGCCGCCCGCCACCAGGATCTGCGGCCTGCCATTCGGACGGAAATCGAAGCGCCCGTAGGGCCCCTCCACCGTCACGCCGTCGCCCACCCGCAAGCGCGCCGGCAGGCTGCGGGTGTAGTCGCCCAGGCCCTTGATGCTGAAGCGCAGCAAGCCGTCGTCGCGCCAGGCCGACGAAATGGTGAACGGGTGCGCGCCCTCGGCGCGGTCGAAGGTGACGAACGCGAACTGGCCCGCCTTGTGGCCGGGCCAGCGCGTCTCCAGCTGCACGTCGACCTGCATCACCGCGTTGTCGGCAAATCGCTCCAGCCGCGCAATGCGGCCGGCGGCCTGGCGCGGACGGCCGATCAGGCCCAGCAGCGATAGCAGCGCGCCCGCGCCGCCGGCGGCCATGATCACGGCCATCACCGGCCCGATGGGCCCGCGCCAGTAGGCCGGCGCCATCAGCACCACGGCATGGAACACGAACACCAGGTACAAGGCCGGCATCAGCCGGTGCGTGCGGAAGAAGTGGCGGTACGGAAAGCGCTTGTACAGGGCCAGCACGGCCAGCAGCAGCAAGGCGTACAGCCCCCACTCGCCCAGGCTCTTGGCCACGCCGTGCCAGGCCTGGAACGGGTCGTACAGGGCGGCCTGCCCGGCCGGCGCGGGCACGCGCGGCGGCCGTACGGTCCAGCCCTGCGCGGCCATCCAGGGCGGCACGATCTTCAGCAGCCAGTGCGTCAACGCCAGGGCCACGCCGCCCAGCCCCAGCCATTTATGCAGCCGGTAGAATTTGTCCAGCCCGCCCAGGGCGCCCTCGAAGCGGGCCGGCCGCGCCGCCAGGATCACGCCCAGCGACATCATGCCCAGGGCCAGGATGCCGGTGTAGTAGATCAGCGGCTTGCGCATGGCCCAGAAGCCCTCGCCCCATGCGGTGGGCGGGTTCTGGCTCAGCCACAGGACGGACAGGGCCGCGATCAGCAGAATGAATATTATTCTCAGGCGTCGCATCGCATCTCCGGAACGAGCGCGATGGCGTTTGCGGAACATCCCATTCGCGCCAGGCCCATTATGCATCGCGCGGCCCCGCCCGGCCTTGATCGGGCGCAACCCGGCGGCGCCCGCGCTCAGTCCGCCAGCGCCGCGCGCACCCGCTCGGGCGTAAACGGCGGCTCGCGAAAGCGCCGGCCAGTGGCGTCGAACAGGGCGTTGGCCAACGCGGCGGCGCCCGGCACCGAGGCCGACTCTCCCGCGCCCATGGGCGGCTGGTCCTGGCGTGGCATCAGCACCACCTCGATCGGCGGCACGTCGGCAAAACCGAGGATGGGATAAGCGCCCCACTCCATGCTGCTGACGCCCGCCTGGTTGAACGACACCTGCTCCTTCAGGGCGCGGCTGAGCGACTGGATCACGTTGCCATGCAACTGGTGGCGCACGCCATCGGGGTTGACGACCATGCCGGTGTCCTGGCCCACCACCACCCGCTCGACCGCGATGGCGCCGCTGCGCGCATCGACCGCCACGTCCACCACCCAGGCCGCCCAGGCCGCGCCGAAGCCCGGAAACTTGCTGTGCACGTAGCGCGCGTAGGCCAGGCCGCGGCCACGCAGCAGGTGCCGCGCGTCCGCCTTGCCGCGGCTGCCGCGCTGCCCGTCCCGCCAGCCGGCGTGGCTTGCCACCTCGCGCAGCAGGTCGATGGCGCGCGGATCGTCCAGATGGCGCAGGCGAAACGCCAGCGGATCGGCCTGGGCGCGCTCGGCCAGCTCGTCGATGAAACATTCGTGTGCGAACGAGTTGGGCAGGGCCGATACGCCGCGCAGCCAGGCCGCGCGCATGATGGCGGCGGTATCGTGGCACACCACGCGCAGCTTGTCGTAGCGATAGGGCGGCACGGCCGTACGGTCGCCCATCTGCAGCGTGCGCGGCTCGGCGGCCAGCGCCCCGGTCAGCAGCAGGGCCAGCAGGGGCGCGTCGTTGGACGGATAGCGGGTGGCGAAATCGCAGGCAACCAGGCCGCCTTGCGCATCGACCGCGCCGCGGACCTCCATCAGCTGCGCCGCGCCCTTGGGCTCCCAGGCATGCTCCTGCTCGCGGCTGAGCTGCACCCGAACCGGCCGTCCCACCGCGCGCGACAGCAGCGCGGCGTCGGCGCAGACGTCGTCGGCGCAATTGCGGCCGTAGCAGCCGGCGGCCTCCATGCGGACGATCTCGATGCGCGACTCGCCCAGGCCGAGCAGGCGGTCCAGGTCGATGCGCAGCATGTGGGGGTTCTGCGTGCCCGACCAGACCGTCAGGCCATCGGGACGATAGTCGGCCAGCCCGCAGGACGGACCGATCGAGCCGTGCATCTGGTACGGCCATACGTAGGTGCGGTGCAGCGCGTCCTGGCGCGCCAGCGCCGCGTCCACATCGCCTTGCGCCACCAGTTCGCGCGGCGTGGCCGGCTGGTCGCGCAGCGCGCGCGCCAGGTCGCTCAGGTCGGGCGCGGGCGGCGGCGCGGCCCAATGCACTTTCAACTGGCGCGCCGCCTTGATGGCCTGTTCCTCGCGCTCGGCCACCACGCCGACGAAATCGCCCAGCACCACCACCTCGACGATGCCGGGCAGGTGCGCGATCGAGGCGCGGTCCACCGCGCGCAGGCTGTGCCCCACGAAGCCGCCGACGTCCCGCCCCGGATAGGGCGGACGCACCACCCGGCCGTGCAGCATGCCCGGCAGCCGCATGTCATGCACATAGGTGAGCTGGCCGGTGGCCTTGGCCGGAATGTCCACGCGCGGCACCGCCCGGCCCACGACACGGTATTGCGCGCCGGGCTTGAGCGCCACCTCGTCGGCCAGGGCCAGCGTGGCGCCGCCGCCGGCCAGCAGTGTCCAGTAATCGGTGGCGCGGCCATCGCCGGCGCGCACCACGCCATCGTCCACGCGCAGCATGTCGGCCTGCGCCCGCAAGGCGCCGGCGGCGCGCGCCAGCAACCAGGCGCGCGCCTGCGCGGCCGCCTTGCGCAGCGGCACGGCGGTGATCTGGATCGTGGCGCTGGCGATCGTCGGCCCCTGGTTCGGCGCGGCCTCGGTATGCCCCAGCACCATCTCCACCCGCTCGAACGCCACGTCGAGTTCCTCGGCCACGATCTGCGCCAGCGCCGTGCGCACGCCCGTGCCCAGGTCCACGTGCCCGTTGAACGCCTGCACCCGGCCGTCGGCCCGCACCGCGATGAACACGTCCGGCGTGGCCGGCACATAATCGGACGCCGCGCCCGGCTGCCCCGGCGCCGGCCGCGCCCCGGCCGTCGGCGCGCGCGTGACCAGCAGGGCGTCCGCGGCGCGCAGCAAGGCCTCTCGTTGCGATCTGAGTGTTTGCATGACCGTCCTCATACTCGGCGCGTCTGTGCCCGCAGAGAGCAAGATTCAGCAGGTGCCTGTCCCCACGGGAAGGGCAGGCACCCAGGATTCGGCAGGTGCCTGTCCCCACGGGAAGGGCAGGCACCCAGGATTCGGCAGGTGCCTGTCCCCACGGGAAGGGCAGGCACCCAGGATTCGGCAGGTGCCTGTCCCCCGTGCGGGGACAGGCACCTGGGTGTGTCACTTTGTCTTTGCCAGCGCCTCGTCGTGCGGCATCACGGCGGCGTACTTCTGCCGCATGTCGAACAGGTTGGCCTCGTGCGGGCCCAGCGCGCGGTCGCCCACGCAATCGGACAGCACCA
>Ga0180218_1000159_pt1 | contig 99860 bp, 95 predicted proteins | sample eDN3rd37CKraftBY_FD_151334 | JGI IMG/M metagenome (GOLD analysis project Ga0180218, IMG submission 151334) | Enriched backyard soil microbial communities from Emeryville, California, USA - eDNA 3rd pass 37_C Kraft BY (version 2) (version 2) | ecosystem: Environmental > Terrestrial > Soil >... | reverse complement strand
GGGAGCACTGGAGGAGCGTTGGCGCAGTACTGCACCTGGCGCCGCACGCTGCCCACCACACCGGCTCCGGCGGCACGCGATGGGGGAACGGGGGGAATTGGTGTCTGACCTGCACCCCTCCGACGATCACGACGCCGATCCCCGCCTTGCACCGCTGCTGGCCTGGCGACAGCAACTCGTGGACTCCGGCGCGGTGGCGCCCCGCAGCTTCAAGGAGGCGCATCTGCGCCTCGTGCTGCGATCCGGGCGAACCGATGTCGAGCAGATCCGCGCCATGCTCCCGGGCTCGGTAGCCGAGCACGCCGAGGAGATGGCGCGCATCCTGGCCGAGCTCACGCCGGCCGCCCCCGAACCGGACCCGCCGCCTGTTCCCGAGCCGCAGCCCGAACCCGAGCCGGGCCCAGGCAAGCACCGCAGCCCCGAGACCGACGAGCCGCCCGTCGCCACGACGACGGAGATCCCGATCCCCACAACCGGTTTCGCGCCGTTTCAGTTCAGCAGCCAGCAGGTGGCGTTGCACGACATCACGGTGCAGCGCACCGACGCCGCGGTGGAGCTGAGCTGGCCCCCGTACGAGGCGCCGGAAGACGAAGCGGCCCAGGACATCTCCGTCGTGATGTACCGCGTCGTCAGTTCGGACGACCAGGCACCGTACTCGCCGGACCCCGCGCATCTGGTGGCGCTCACCGAGGAACCCAAAGCCACCGACGAGCGGCAGCAGGTCAGCCCGGTGCGGCACTACCAGGTCTGGGTCAACGTCGGCGCCTCCGAGGCGGCCGCGCGCAAGACGCAACCCGTGCTGTACGCGACCGCGGTACTGGTCCGGCCGGTGACCGGGTTCGAGATCCGCGAAGACGCCGGCTGGGTCATCGGTCAGTGGACCGCACCGCCGGGAGTGACGGCCGTGCACGTGTTCCGGGTGCCCATCGACGAGGTCGACCGCGACGAGGCGCAGTACCGGATCCTGACGGCCGGCGAGAACCTGGCAGGATTCGTCGACACCGAACCGGTCCGCGGGCAGCGCTACCGCTATCGCGCGCGCTGCGCGGTCAACGTCGACGGTGTCGTGCGGTTGTCCGAGGCGGCCGAGGCCGACGTCGAACTCGCCGCGGCGCTCATGCCCGTCACCGACCTGGTGGTCGAGACCGCGGCCGACGGTGCGTCGTGCGACCTGTCCTGGACCCCGCCCGCGGGTGGTCAGGTCGCGATCTACCGCAGCCAGAACGGCCCGAGTGCGGGCGCCGAGGCCATCGAACTGCCGCAGGGCGCCCTCGAACAGGTCGGGCTGACGCCCGAACTGCGGGTCACCCAGGACCTCACCGAGGAGACCGGATCCGACGGGCGCCGCCGCGCCCGCCTGACCGGGGTGACGTGGCCCTCGGAGTGGAGCCGGGCGTACTTCACCCCGGTGACGCTGATGGGCGAACGCGCGATGCTGGGCCGGACGCTGTCGTCGGTGCGGACGGGCACGATTCGCGACATCGAACTCGCCGAATACTGCAACAAGCAGGTGCTCACCTTCGACTGGCCCGACGGCGCGGCAAGCGTCATCGTGTACCTCGCGCCCAAGGGCCACGATCCGCGGTCGGGCCTCAACGGCCGGTCCTTCGAGATCTCGCTCGAGGAGTACGAGCGCTACGGCGGCATGCACCTCACGGGCCAGCTCCCGGTCGGCGGGTGCTCGCTGCACCTGGCGCCCGTGGCGTTCGCGGGCGGACGTCGCGTGGTCGGGGCGTTCTCCAGCATCGAGTACCGCGGTCTGCTGCGGCTGCAGTATGCGGTGCGAATCGGGCGCGACCCCAACGGTTTTCCCACCACGGCGACCATTGCGCTGCGCGCCGAGCAGAACGTGCCGGGCTCACCGGGATTCGTCCTCGTCAACAATCCGCAGCGGTTGCCGCTGAGCGTGCACGACGGTCACCCCGTCGACGTCGCGCCGCTGGACGCGCGCGGTCAGCTGGCCGACCACCCGAGCAAGGAGCTGCGCTGGTCGGCGCTGACCACATCGGGCGACGGAGAACTGTGGGCCGCCAACCTCAGTGGCCTGCAGGGCTGGATCCGGTTGTTCGTCAACATCGGATCGCCTGCGCAACTGCGGGTCATCGCGCTGCTGGACCCGCCGGTCGAGACCCTGCGACTCACCGCGGCCACGCTATGACGTCGCGGTTCGGTCAGCTGACGTACACGTCGTTCGATGCGGTCGGCACGGTGGGCGGATGGCAGGTCAAGGAGACCAGCGATGCGCTGACACCCGAGGAGACCCAGCTGATGCTGGCCGGCGTGCGCACGGTGTTCCGCACGGTCGAACCCATGCCGGACTACCCGACGCCCGAGCAGCTCGAGGCGGCGCCGCGTCGGCTGGCCTACAGCCGCGTCGGCGAGACGTATGCGGCGTTGTGGCACACGGTTCCCGCGGGCGCGGACAGCACGGGACGTCCGGGCAACGTGTTCGCGCACGTGCTGCTCGACCGCACACCCGACGTCGCACCGCGTCACCGCGCGATCCAGTGGTGGCGCTCACCGCACTGGTTGTGTCCGTACGGTGCGACCGCGGTGTCCCGCGCGGCGCTCGCCGAGCCCGGTGCGGAACCCGGCCGTGTGGTGACCAAAGACAGCGTGGTGGCGTTCGCGCTGGACACCACCACATGGCGCTTGGCGACGCTGTTCGGGCTGCTCGATGCGGTGGCCGCGGCGCTCGACGGCGGCCCCCCGGTGGTGCTCGGTGTGGAGTCTCCTGACAACGCGGCCCAGTGGATCGGTCTGCTGAGCTTCCTGATGTCGCCGGGAACCGCTGCGCAGCTGAGCTTCTCGACGTTCGACCGCGCCGATCAGCTCAACCCGCACAGCGGGCAGATGCTCAGTGCGGTGCCGCTCGAGGACCTCTCGGCGGTGCCGGCCGGCATGGTGGCCATCAGTGAGGCGGAGACCCTGTCGCTGGGCGAGCTCGGGGGAGAACCGCACCGCACCGCGGGCGGATACGCCATCGACGTGACGCCGTGGTCGGCGATGGCCCAGGTGGTGGTGCTGGATCCGGGTTCGGCGCGGCGCCTGCTCGACGACATCGACGCGGTCGCCGAACAGGTCCGCGATTCGGGCCTGCACCCGGCCTGGCCGATGGCGATGGCCGTGGCCGGCCGCGCCGAATTCGCCGACGCCGAGGAGGAGGCGCACGAGGTCATCGCGGCGCATTCACCGCCCGGGGTGGCGGTGGGATCGGCGGCCGCGCGCACGATCTCCGGCGTGTTGTCGGCCGCAGTCGGGACCACCACCGCCGACGCGTGGCGCGCCGTGCAGGAACTGCCGACGGGCCCCGGGGCGGTGTTCGCTGACACCACCTACCTGTGCCGCGCGGTGGCCGACGACGCATGGTTGTCGAATTCTGGTCCAATACCCTTGGGCCCGAGGATGTTTCACGGGAAACCAATCCCTCCGCCGCTGCGCACGGCGATCGGCGATGCCCTGAACCCGGGCCGGGGCCCGGAGCGATTGCTGCAGGTGGCCGACCTGCTGGTCCGCGCCGGTGTCGAGGACCCGCGGATCCGCACCACCCTGGTCGAGGACGTCGTGCCGCGTCTGTGGGACGCCGAGGTGCGCGAGCGCGTCGGCGCCGACGCGCGGCTCACGCTCGGGGCCGTGCTGCTGAACGACGGCGACGCGAACGGCACCGCCATCGACGATGGCCTGCTGGACTGGCTGGCCGACACCGCGCCGCTGCCGCCACCCGACGAACTCGCACAGGCCACGCCGTGGGACCGCACGTGGACCATCGCCGCACTGCGCGGTGTGCGGGCGCGGCGGCGCGGTACCGGCGGCGCAGGCCAGGACGCCGGTGCGCTCCTGTGGTGGCTGCGTGCGACCGGGTCGGCGGATTTCGAGCAGACCGCGACCGCCTCGGCGTGGAATCCAGAGGATCTGCTGCTGGCCATCGGCGCTGATCCGCTGCCCGGCGCGACCGCGGTCCGCACCCTCGTCGCCGCCGCTGATTCCCCGGCGCTGAACCGGTTGGCCGCCAAGGTCATCGACGAGAACGGGGACACCTTGGCCGTCGCATGTGCCGCGGTGCGCACCATCGAACCCACGGTGTGGTTGCAGCAGCGCTACGTCGAGACCCACCAGCACGCGTACGTGCCGCTGTGGGACGAGGTGCTCAGCGTCGTCGACCCCGCCGACGTGCACCCCGACTTCTCCACCCGGTTGCTGGCGTTCGCGCTGCTCGGCCTGTTCACGGGGCATCCGTACCCGCGGGCGTGCAGTGGCTTCGCGGCGTCGGACCGGCTCGGCGGTGAGGCGATCGAAAGGCTCATGCCGCTGGTCGGCGAGGGACATCTCGCGCCGCATGCCGTGGTGGCGATCAGCCTGCTGCGCGCGGCGGCCCCGCCCGATCCGTCCCATCCCGACGTCACGCTCGACGAACTCGCGGGCCATCTCGCCGAGCAGGTGGCCACCGGCATGGTCGGCGACGACAACGACGTCGAGGGCGTGGTCGCGGTGATGGCGCAACTCTCGGGTGACTCGGCCGAGCCCGCGTTACGTGGATACCGCAAAATGGTCACCAAACTCATGGCGCGGCGCCGGGATTCGCCCTCGCTGACCGCGCGGCTACGGGGAGGCAGGCAGGCATGAGCAAGTGCCCGCGGTGCTTCACCGCACTCAACCCGAACCAGTACCTGTGGACGCTGCCCGAGCAGTCCGGCGGTACGCGGTACCGCGACGAGGTCGCCACGGCCTACTCCGGCGCGCCCGCGGACTGCGGGCCGCTGTACACCTGGTCGCGCAGCCCGGGTTACAACGGTCCGCCTCCCCCCACGTCGGAGGCCACCCGCGCGCTGCAGGCCCCGGCGGTCGAGATCTGCCCGGTGTGTCACTTCACGCTGCCCGAGGGCTGGCGCGAGGGCCACGCCATCTGCATCGCCCTGGCCGGCGCTCGTGCCACCGGCAAGAGCCTGTACATCGCGGTGCTGGTCAAACAGCTTGAGCTGCTGTGTGAGCGGTTCGGCGTCTCGATGCAACCGGTCACCCGCGGCACCGCCCAGGCCTACGCCACCAACTACGAGACCCCGCTGTACGTGCAGCGCGGCCTGATCCCACCCACGCCGACGGTGCGCACCCAGACCTCGGATCACCGTGAGCCGCTGATGTTCTCACTCGGCATCTGGCACGGCGTGCGGCGGTTCCTGGTGCTGCGCGATGTCGCGGGCGAGGACATGGAGTCCGGCGACCTGCACGCACCGCCGTTCCGTTTCTTCGCCCACGCCGACGCGGTGTTCTTCATGTTCGACCCGTTGCGGGTCAAGACCATTCGCGACCAGCTGCACGACCTGCTGCCCGCACAGGTGGTCAGCGGGGGTGATCCGCGAACGGTGCTGACCAACGTGTTGACGGCCGTGAGCCCGGGGCAGCCGAAGCTGGCGGTGATCCTGTCGAAGTTCGACGTACTGCGCGCGTTGCGCGACGTCGAGGGCTCCGAGTGGGGCCTGATCATGTCCAACGGCGGCGCGGCCTACCTGCGCGACACGTCCGACGGTCAGCAGTACGACGAGACCGACGGGCAACTGCTGCACGAGGAGGTGCGCAGCCTGCTGCTGCGCCTGCACGGCGGGTCGATCCTCGCGGCGGTCGAGAACCCGGCGACCGGAGTCCGGTTGCAGAGCCGCAACTTCGTCGTCTCGGCGCTGGGCCACCCGCCCTCGGGAAATCGGCTGCACGCCAGGGGGATCGCACCGTTCCGCTGTGTCGACCCGATCCGCTGGGTCACCTCGGGCTTCGGCGTGCTGTAGGCGTCGGCCGCTTCTCAGTTCGCGTGGTGCACCGTCTCGAGGATCTCGTCGATCAGGCTCGGGGAGGGTGCGCCGGGAAAGCCCTGCTCCATCGAGACGATGAACATCACCGAACCCGGTTGCCCGTCGACCTTGGTGGCGACCATGGAGTGCAGCGCTTCCGGCGCCACGCACTCGTCGGTCTCGATGCCCGTCACGGTCGCGACGATCTGCACCGCGGGTTGCCCGTCGATGGTGAACTCGCGCGGGTCGCTCAATGAAACCTGAGGAACCACACCGTTCTTCGAGGTGAAGATGTCGTCGACGAGCTGGGACTCCAGCTGCACGGCCTCGTCGATGTCGTCGGTCTTGCTCGCACCGGGCACACCGGTGAGGACCCGTGCATGGTCGGGGCACTGCTTGTTGGGCAGCATGGCCGACCCGCTCATGCTGCGCACGGGGCAGAAGCCGAACGGTCCCTCGGGGCAGGGCTTTTCCCAGCCGACCAGACTGGTGCAGCTGTTGACGGTCCAGTCCGGCGGCACGGCATAGTTCAGACCGCGCGGGCTCTCGACCGGGATCCACTGCGGGGGTGTGTCCGGTGTGCGTGCGGCCACCCTGCCTTCGCACGCGGGTTTCGCGGTCGTGGTGGGGGCTTGGGCGCCGGCAGTGTCCGGGGTGTCCGGCGCTGCCGACGTCGACGTCGTCGTCCCCGCGGCGTCAGTGTCGTCGTCGCCGCCGGAGGTGAACTTCCAGACCAGCCCACCGGCGACCAGCGCGATGATGACCACGCCTGCCAGGGCCGCGAGGATCCACGGAGTCTTGTTCGGTTTGGGTGGCTGGTGTGCGGGCGGCGCTTCTCCGTACCCGGACCAACCGGGGCCACCCCAGCCCGGGTACTGACCCGGATGTTGGCCCGGGTACTGCCCGCCGGGCGGCCATGGCGGTGGAGGTGGCGGTGGACCCGTCACAGAAGGGCTCTCGTCAAGGCACTCATCGACACCACGTCCCCTCCTCTGCCGTGTGTGGCTGATTATAGGGATCGCCGGGTACCAGCTGTGATCCGCGCCGCAGGCGCCGCATATGGTGGGCGCACCGAGCAGAGAGGTGCTGATGCGTGGGTAAGAACGAGCGCACGAAGATCGTGATGTCCGACGAGGAGATCGCCGAATTCGTCGAGCGGAGTCGCACGGCGACCATGGCCACCGTATTGCCCGACGGCAGGCCGCATCTGGTGGCGATGTGGTACGCGGTGGTGGACGGCGAGATCTGGTTCGAGACCAAGGCCAAGTCCCAGAAGGCCGTCAACCTGCGTCGCGATCCGACGGTCACCGTCCTCATCGAGGACGGCCACACCTACGACACCCTGCGGGGCGTGTCGATCGACGGCACCGCCGAGATCGTGGACGACCCGGAAACGCTTCTGCGCGTGGGCATCAGCGTGTGGGAGCGGTACACCGGTCCTTACACCGAAGAGATGCGGCCCTACGTCGACCAGATGATGAACAACCGCATCGCGGTGCGCGTCGTCCCCGGCCGTACCCGCAGCTGGGATCACCGCAAGCTGGGTATGCCCGCGATGTCGTTGGGCGGCAGCACCGCGCAGTACCTGAACTCGTGAGTCAGCCGGCGGGGTTGGGCCGCGGTTTGAGCCTGCCGTTGGGCAGGGGCGGGGCGGGAAGGCGCGACAGCGCGCCGGTGTAACCGGACACGGCGCCGAAACGCGCGTCGTGTTCCTGCCATAGCTCGCGGTAGGCCGCGATGTCGTCGTGGCTGCGGCCTACGAAGTTCCACCACATCACGAGTTCCTCGTCGAAGGGCGGGCCGCCGAGCAGGATCACCCGCGCCGGGCCCGTCCCGGTGTTGGCGAGGTGCAGTTCGTGACAGCCGGGGCGTTGATAGGCCAGATCGGCGACCGCGAGCGGGGTGCCCGCGACCTCGACCACGCCGCGGTCCAGGAGCACGCCGTGTTCGAACGTCGCGTCGACATCGAGCGTCAGTTCGGAGCCGGGCGCAAGGTCGATCTGCGCACCGAGCAGCGGTGTGAATGTGTGCACCGGCGAGCGGGAGTCGCCCAGCTCACCGAGGAACACCCGCAGAGTCGACGAGCCGATCACCCGCGGGGTCGGGGCGTAGTGCGCGAAGTCGCGGTCGGTGTCGCGTGCGTCATCGGGCAACGCGACCCACAACTGGACGCCGTGCAGGACCGAGGCCGCCTTGGTCGACACCTCGGAGTGGCAGATGCCCGAGCCCGCGGTCATGAGGTTGAGTTCGCCCGGACGCACCATCGCATGCACGCCACCGCTGTCGCGATGCTCGATCTCGCCGGCGAAAAGCCAACTGACGGTCTGTAATCCGGTGTGGGGGTGGGGTGGCACATCCATACCCGGACCGCTGCGCACATCGTGCGGGCCGTAATGGTCGGCGAAACACCACGCACCGATCAGGGTCCGGTCCCGCTGTGGCAACGTCCGTCGTACCGCGATCGCACGGGGACCGCCGAGCGGAACCTCGCGCGCGTGCAGGACCCCGGTGAACCCCGAAGGCCCACAGGTGACCTCGGAAGGTGCGACGTCGGTGTTGCTCATCGGTCCACCGTAATCGGCTTCGGCGGTACCGGCCGCTGGCTAGCATGAGCGCCATGAGCCGCGTCGTGAGCGCCGATGACGTCCGCACTGTCGAGTTCGCGAAGCCGCCGATCGGCAAGCGTGGCTACGACAAGAAGTCGGTCGACGACTTTCTGCAGCTCGTGGCGCGCCGGCTCGAGGGCCGCGGTCATCTGAGCGCCGACGACGTCCGCAATATCGCGTTCCCGAAGCCGCCGGTCTTCCAGCGGGGGTACAGCGAGGATGAGGTGGATGCGCTGCTCGACGACGTGGTGGCCACGCTCGAGCGCTGAAGTTCGGGGGACGGTGCCGTCAGTGCGCCTCTCGGCGAGTGGTCGCTCGCAGCGACGAAGTGGATGGGGCCCGGGGCATGCCCGGCACCGTCGGAAGATGTAACGGGATACCCCGGGCCCCTATTCCCCCCTCATGTCGCTCTCGCGCCGCCGTCCCCTCGAACCGGCGGCGAGAGAGCACAGGATCACGTCAGGCGGCGTCCGGGAAGATCAGTTTGGTCTTGCGGACCGGGTAGCCGTTGCGCTCGGCCAGCGAACGAAGCTGCTTGAGCGCGAAGGTCCGGCCACGGCCGCTCTCGGGGACCATGATGCCGGCCCACAGGCCCTCGGCCCGGGGAAGCTCGCAGGCCTCGCGGGCGCAGAGCCAGCGGCGCGGGCATTCGCGGCAGATGACCTTTGCCTGCGCGTCCGGGGTGGACGTCCACCGCTCGGGGTCACTGGTGCACACGCCGAGCGGAATTCCGTTGGTCATCAGTGCAGTCATGCTGTTGCTCCTGTTAGGACTTCGTTGCGGTGTGTACCGCGTTGGCCAGAACGCTATAGCAACAACCGTAGCGATGCAACAGTTTGATTTGAAGCGGCAGCGAGTGCTGCTACGGAATTTTGCGTTGGTAACAACACATGACCACCTGCGAAAAGCGTGAGCTCGATAAAAGCGCACGTCAGAGACCTTCATATAGCGCACGGAGGTTCCGTAGCGTCTCCGTGGTTTCGCACGCGAAAATTATGTAGCACTGGTGCGGTTTGCTGGAACGCGACCAAATCCGAGGCGTAGCGGTGCTGCGGTACCGGGTTAGGATTAGTGCGTCCAACAGGCCGCCGGAGGTGGCCCGGCTCAACAGATTCACCAGCGAGGAACCATCGGAGATGACCGACGCGGAGTTCGACCTCGCCACGGGTGAATTCGATGTCGGCCTCGTGCGCGCAGGCGCCGCGGCGGCGGCCCGGCGACGTGAACTCGACATCAGTCAGCGCAGTCTCGCGGCCGACGGCATCATCAACGCCGGGGCCCTCATCGCGTTCGAAAAGGGCCGGAGTTGGCCACGCGAGCGAACTCGCCTGAAGCTCGAAGAGGTGCTGCGCTGGCCGCCAGGAACCATCGCGCGGCTACGCCAGGGCGGCTCGGTGCCCACGACGTCCGCGCCCGTCGCCCCGCCCCCTCCCCCCGAACCCGCCGCGGCTCCCGCACCGGTCACCTCCGTCCCCGCGGCCGACGAGGTCCCGCTGATCGCGCAGGCAGTGCTCACGGCGGTCCACACGCTGGAGACGACGATCAACGCGATGCCGCCCGAGAGCGACCCGGACTTCGTGCCGCGCGTGACGGCGATCCTCGGTGATCTGCGCCAACTGGAGGCGGTCGCGTCACGCGCCGCTCGGATCAGCATGGTGACCCCGCCCTTGATCAAGGCGCTGAGCGCGGTGCGCCGCCAGATCGACGAGCTGACGATGCGCGCCGCCAACGCGCCGGGCGCGACGCTGGGCCAGCGGCTGTACGCCGCGCGACGTCAGGCGAACCTGACCGTCGCCGAAACCGCCCAGGCCGCAGGCGTTTCCGAGGATGCCATCGCCCGCACCGAGGCCGAGTACCCGGTGGACGCGGCGGCCGTGCACGCCATCGAGGCGCTCATCGACTCGCTGCGCTGAACTAGCTCCGCTCGCGCGTGTGGTCGTCGCTCGTAGGGAAGTGGTCGGCCAGCGCTGCCGCGACCTCGAGGAACTTGCGACGCACCTTCGGTGACATCTCCTGGATGTCGACCACGCCACCGGGCCGCAGGTGCCCGTCGAACGGGATCTCCACCACCGCCTGACCCTGCCCGGCGAACTGGTTGAGCAGGATCGAGCGCGTGCGCTTGTCGGCGTGGCCGTCGGAGTCGTTGAGCACCACCACCGTGCGCTGCAGCAGGCGTGTCATGCCGTTCGCCGAGAGCCAGTCCAGGGTCTGGCCCGCCGTCGCGGCGCCGTCCACCCACGGCGAGGACACCACGATCAGCGCATCGAGATCACGCAGAACCTCTTGTGTCACCGGGGAATCCATGGTGGAGCTGCAGTCCACCACCGAGATCGAGAAGTGCTTGTCCAGGCGCGTGACGGCCTCGCGGTAGATCGCGGCATCGAGAACCCGGCGCCGCGCCGGGGTCGACTCGCCGGCCAGCACGAACAGGCCCGCAGAGTTGTTCCCCACACGGCTGCGCACATCGGCGAAGGTCTCGAGGTTCTTGTCGGAGGTGAGTTCCCAGTACGAGCCGTGTGCGCGCGGATCGACCCGGCTGCCCAACTTGCCGAAAGACGTGTCGGCGTCGATCGCGACCACGCGGTCGTCCTGGCGCAGATGGGCGAAGATCGAACCGATCGTGGCCGACACCGTGGTCTTGCCGACCCCGCCCTTGCCCATCACGCCGATCTTGTAGTGCCCGCGCAGCACGCCTCTGATCTTGGCTTCCAGCTCGGCCTGGCGCAGCTCCTCGGCCGACGGGCCGGGGTTCACCAGCCCGAAGGTCGCGCGGTAGACCAGCAGTCGCCATCCGCCTGACGGCGGTTGCCGTTTCGGCGGGACCAGGTCACTCGCGCGGATGCGGTCGGCGTAGGACTGCGGCGGGCCCGGCGGCACGTGCGGAGGCTGGCCGGGACCACCCCCGAATCCGCCGGCCTGCGGCCACGGCTGGTTACCCGGCGGTGGGCCGTATTGGGGAGCGTTCCAGCCCGGCACTCGCTGCTCCCAGGGATCCGGCCGCGGGTGCAGCGCCGACGGCGGCGGCGGAGGCGGCGGCTGACTGGGTTGTTGTGGTGGTGACGGCTGGGTCGGTTCGCGGAACGTGGTGCGTGCGCGTTCGGCGTCGGGAGCGGCCGGGACGCGGTCCTCGGCGTCCGGGTTCACCGGATTCGGCGGAGTCGGGGAGACCGGCGGTCGACCGGGTATCGACGGCGGTTCGGGCCGGAGGGTGGGCCGCGTCGGGCCCGTATCCGGTTCGAAGTCGTCTTCCTCGGGCCCCGTCCAGCCAAGCTCTCTACGTAGCGTGTCGTCGGGGTCGGCCACGACTAAATCTCCTCCGGAAAATCAGACGACGAGAAACTCAGACCGCCCTCAAGTATCAACTACAACACCAGCAGCGCGCATGGCCCATACACGGCGCGTCTGCAGCAAACCATATTTGCCTCGCGTACCGCCGGGGTGGCAATGGCAATCCCGCGCAGCAGGCGGCGCCTGTCGCGCCCTCGGCATGCTGTCGACCCGCGGCCACGCGATGTTGCCCCTCGCGCGGGTGCGTACGTATTCGGTCTGGGTCAGGAAAGTCTCTGACGTGCGCAAAAGAGGCGCAACCGGCTGCGACTCGTGCTCGGTCAAAGCGCCACTGCGAGGCCGAAATTGGTGCGCGGAAGGGGTCGTGACCGCTGGTAATCTCTGATCCGGCGGAGGGGATACCAGGCATGGGAGTGCTCAGCGATGTCGCCGATTTCGGCAAAGACGTCATCGACGATCGTGACAAGTGGGCGGACCGATTCAAGAAGGTCGGCCATTTCATCGAGCGCAATGCGAAAGGCGATCGGCTCGAGCGCGTCGCGAAGTTCGGACGTGCATTGGGCGATTTCAGCGGTAAGTTCACCGACTTCTTCGAGTCGAACCTGGGCAAGCGAATGGTCAAGGCCGCACGCTCACCGATCCTCGCGGCAGGGCAGCACGTCATCACCGGCATGAAACTGACCACAGGCGTCGGGGATCCCGAGAACGGCAGGCGGTTCGGTGAGGGAGCCGACCACATGAGCGCAGCCGGACGCACCCTCGACAGCGCATACCCCACGAGCGACTGGGACAGCGCGGCGTCAAATGCCTACCTGTCACAGAACAGCGGTCAGGTGACCCGTGCCGAGGCGCTGGTCCATGCCGATCAGGTGGTCGCAGCCGTGTTGTCCCGCGAGGCCGAGCAGATCGCCACCACACGCGAGGTGCTCGACAGCGAGGCCGACTGGCTGGGTGACATGAGCCTTGTGACGATGGCGACCGGGCTCATCCCGTACGTGGGCCGCGCCGCTCAGACCGCGGCCGAGATCGCGATGGTCACCAAGGCCGTCGGTGCGTCGACCGACCAGTTCATGATGATGCGCGACAAGGCAGACGAGAACGCCGCCGAGGTGCGCGACGCCATCGGGAAGTACGAGGCGGTGGCCGGTGATGCCGACGACACGACGGCCGACGACACGGCCGGCGACGCGCCCGAGTCCGAACCCACCGCGGCAGAAGACTCGAGCGAGACGTCGAAAGAAGACGGCCAATTGCGGCACGAGAACCCGGTCGCTGCGCCCAGCGGTGGTGGAGGCGGTGCCACCAGCGGCGGTGGTGGCGGCGCGCCCTCGTCGGCGTCCTCCGCAGGTCCGGCCGGCACGCCGCAGGTCCCGTCGCCGCCAGGGTTCGGTGCTGCGAATACGCCGACGGACGCGCAGCCGGGTGCGGCCGCCGCGAGCGACGCAGCAGGCATGCTCGGCTCGGTGATGGGCGCGATGCTGGGACCCCTCGGTGGAATTGTCGGCGGCGTCGTGCAGGCGGCGGGACAGGCGGTCCAGGCCGCGACGCAGGCCGGTGCACAAGCCGCGCAGCTCGCAGGCCAAGCGGCCGCGGCCCCAGATGTCGACCGCGCCGACACCGACGAAGACACCGACAAGGACCCAGACGTCAAAGGCGACAAAGACAGCGACAAACGCGACGGCGAGGGCAAAGAAGACGGCACCGCGCAGCGCGATCGGGAAAGTACCGACGCAATGGCCGCTGACGACGACGATCGGAACGCTCACCCGCAAGCGGGTTCGGGCACTGATTCCGCTGGCGAAGACGACAAAAAGCCCGCGATGACGTTGCCGCCGGACCTGCAGGCGGCGTCGGCGCTCGACACGGGCGCCGGGCCTGCGCCGGTGCACGTCGGTGCAGATTTCGAGCACAGCCAGCTACGCACCGTGGCGGCGGCTACATTAGACCACGGTATTCCCGGGTCTGCGGCCGCGCGCGGTACGTGAGGATCCAAGGGAATGTCGGGGAATCGAGGGGATTCATGTCTGACGATCTGCGGGTGACCACCGCACATCTACGTGAGCTGTCGGCCAAACAGGGGAGGGCCGCAGCCGAGCTGGCGACGGCCACTGCCGTCGTCGACGGTGTCGACACCGCGCTGCGCTTCACGCACGGCCCCATCTCGTGGGGTACCGCGGCCGCCGTCGAGGCGGTCCAGCACGCGCGTCGCGCCGCGGGAACCGGCATGGTCAAGGTCTCGCAGGAACTCGAAACCAAACTGGACACCGCCGCGGGCCGGTACCACCGCACCGACTCGACGATGGGCGATGCCCTCGACGAAACCATCCAGCCGAGGTAGATCAATGACTGCTCCGTTCACCGCCGACACCGGCGACGCCCACATCGACGACGTGGTCGGCGTCGAGGTCACCATCGACGGGATGCTGGTGATCGCCGACAAACTCGGTCTCACCGACTTCCCGCCGTCGATGGGCATCAGGCTCAACATCCCGCAACCCGACCTGCGCAAGGTCGTTTGGGAGCAGGTCGAGCGCGACCTTTCCGCGCAGGGTGTGCTCGATGTCTACGGCAACCCGCACCCCGAGGTGGCCGCCATGGTGGACACCCTCGCGCGTGCGGACCGCACCCTCGAATGCCGGTGGTGGCGCCGTGACGCCGGTGGGAAGATGATCCGGTTCGTGGTCTGTCGTAAGGGGGGTCGGCATGTCGTCGCGGCTCGCGACAACGATCTGCTCGTCCTGCAGCGGGTCGCGCCGCAGATCGGGTTGGCCGGCATGGTCATGACGGTTCTGGGTGAGGGGTCGCCCGCGAACGTCGAGCCGCTCACCGGCGTGGCCGATCGTCTGGCGCAGTGCCGCACCGCCGAAGAGCTGACCGGATACGGCATCCCGCCGACCTCGGCGCGGGCATACGCCTCGATCATCTCCGAACCCGACGGCTGGGTCGAGATCGTCGCCACCGAACGCCATCCGGGCGGCACCACGTCCCAGGTCGACGTCGCCGCGGGAGTGCTCGACGCCAAACAGGGCCGCATCGTGTCGATTCCGCGCCGCGTCAACGGTGAGCTGTACGGCAGCTTCCTGTCCGGCACCAAGGACAACCTCGAGCGCGCCCTCGAAGGGCTCGTCGAGTTCCTGCCGTCGAAAACCTGGTTCGACAAGACCGACGCGGACAACGCCTACCAGCACTGAGAGAGGTTGCGACGGTGGGTGATGGTTCCCCATACGATCCGGAGTACGACGACGATCACGACAGTCTCGCCGCTCTGGATTTCCCCGGCACCGACGATGAACCGGAATCGTCGTTGGACGTCTTCGACGTGTTCGACGTCGGTGCGCCCGCCGACGAACCGTGGGACGCCGCCACATCCGCCGACGGGGACGGCGAGGACGAGACGCCGGCTCCGGTGTTCACGGTCACCAATCCGCCGGGCACCGTCACGGTCGCGGCGTATCTCGACGGCCGCGTGCACCAGATTGCCCTGTCTCCCAAGGTCGTCAACATGACCGAGCGCGAACTCGCCGACGAGATCCGCGTCATCGCGGACCTCGCGGGGGAGCAGGCGAGGTCCGCGCAGTACTCGTTCATGCTCGAAGGGATGCGCGAGCACGGGCACGACGATGCCGCCACTCGCGACTTCCTGACCCGCGACCTGAACCTGCCGACACCAGAACAGGCCGATGCCAATCAGGCACAGGTCTTCTCGACTCGTTATGGAGGTGACCATGGTTAACCACCTCGCCGGAATGTTCGGCAGTGCGGTTGGCATGATGTCCAATTCCCGTGCCCGCGCGCTGGAGATCTTCACAGAGATCACGAACTACGACGAGTCGGCCTGTGACGCCTGGGTGGGCCGGATCGGTTGCGGCGACACCGACCGTGTGACGCTGTTCCGCGCCTGGTACTCCCGGTCGAACTTCGGCCAACTGGCCGGTGCGGCCGAGATCTCGATGAACGGCGTCGGCGCCCGAATCCCGATCGGTGGTATCTACAGCCGCGACATCACCTATCCGATCAACTCACCGCTGGCCATCACGATGGGCTTCGCCGTGCACGAGGCCTCCGAGGGCAACTACACCGACGCCATGGAGGCCCTCGAGGATGCGCCTGCGGCGGGTTCCGAGCACCTGGTGTCGTGGGTAAGGGCCGTGATCTACGGTGCGGGGCAACGCTGGACCGAGGTCATCGACCAGGTGCGCGGCGCCGAGCGCTGGCCCGACAAGTTCCTCGCCGCGGCCGCAGGCGTGGCCCACGGTGTGGCCGCGGCCAACCTGGGTCTGTTCACCGAGGCCGACCGTCGTCTCACCGAGGCCAACGACACGCCCGTGGCGCAGGCCTGCGCACCGGTCATCGCCTGGTATCTCGCGATGGCGCGGCGCAGCCAGGGCAACGAGGAATCGGCCCAGGTGCTGCTGGAATGGCTGCAGGCCAATTTCCCCGAACCCAAAGTCACTGCGGCGCTTCGTGATCCGGCATATCGGTTGGAGACCACCACGGCCGAGAAGATCGCGGCCCGCAGCGACCCGTGGGATCCGTCGAGCGTCGTGGCCGACACGTCGGCGCGCGACAAACTGCTCGTCGAGGCGCAGGCCGAACTGGACCGCCAGATCGGTCTCGGCCGGGTCAAGGAGCAGATCGAGGCGTACCGCGCGGCCACGCAGATGGCGCGGATCCGTGCCGCGCGCGGCATGAAGGTCGCCCAGACGTCCAAGCACATGATCTTCGCGGGTCCGCCCGGTACCGGTAAGACGACCATCGCGCGCGTGGTGGCGAACATCCTCGCGGGCCTCGGTGTGATCGCCGAACCCAAGCTGATCGAGACGTCGCGCAAGGACTTCGTCGCCGAATACGAGGGGCAGTCGGCGGTCAAGACGTCCAAGACCATCGACCGCGCGCTCGGTGGCGTGTTGTTCATCGACGAGGCCTACACGCTGGTGCAGGAGCGCAACGGCCAGACCGACCCGTTCGGCGCCGAGGCGCTCGACACGCTGCTGGCCCGCATGGAGAACGACCGCGACCGCCTCGTGGTGATCATCGCCGGGTACAGCAACGACATCGACCGCCTGCTCGAGGTCAACGACGGCCTGCGATCGCGCTTCGCGACGCGGATCGAGTTCGATTCGTACTCACCGGATGAGATCGTCGAGATCTCGAAGGTCATTGCCACGGCGAATGATTCGCGACTCGATGACACCGCGGCCAAACGTGTGCTGGAGGCTGCGACGACGCTGAGCCAGCGCTCGCTCAACGGCAAGCCGGCCCTGGACATCGCGGGCAACGGCCGCTACGCGCGTCAGCTGGTGGAGGCCGGTGAGCAGAACCGCGACATGCGGCTGGCCCGGTCGCTCGATTTCGACAGCCTCGGGGTCGACCAGCTCAGCGAGATCAACGGTGACGACATGGCGGCGGCGATCGCCTCGGTGCACAGTCGTCTGAACATAGGCGAGTAGGCAGACGATGGCAGGTTTCCGGCTCACCACCAAGGTCCAGGTCAGCGGCTGGCGTTTTCTGCTGCGCCGCGTCGAGCATGCGATCGTCCGCCGCGACACCCGGATGTTCGACGACCCGTTGCAGTTCTACAGCCGCGCGGTCTTCGCCGGGGTGGTCGTATCCGTGTTGATCTGCCTCGGCGCGGCCCTGATGGCCTACTTCAAGCCGCTGGGCAAGCAGGGCAGTGACCAGCTGCTGGTGGACCGCACCACCAACCAGCTGTACGTGATGCTGCCTGGCAGCAACCAGCTGCGCCCCGTGTACAACCTCACCTCGGCCCGGCTGGTGCTGGGCAACGCGTCCAACCCTGTCGCGGTGAAATCCGAAGAGCTGAACCGGATTTCGAAGGGCCAGTCGATCGGTATCCCGGGTGCGCCGTATGCGACACCCACCGGGACGCCCGCTTCGCAGTGGACGCTGTGCGACACGGTCGCCAAACCCGACAGTTCGGCGCCGAAGGTCGAGACGTCGATCCTGATCCGCACGCTGGCCATCGATTCCGGTGTCGGGCCGATACGCGCCGACCAGGGCATGCTGGTGTCGTACGAGGGTGCCAACTGGCTGATCACCGAGGGCGGGCGGCACTCGATCGATCTCGCCGACCGTGCCGTCACCTCGGCCGTGGGCATCCCGGTGACGGCCAAGCCGACGCCAATCTCGCAGGGGCTGTTCAACGCGCTGCCCAACCGGGGTCCGTGGCAGCTGCCGCAGATCCCCGCCGCAGGCGCACCCAACAGCGTCGGTCTGCCGGAGAACCTCGTGATCGGTTCGGTGTTCCGCACGGCCACCGAATCCGATCCGCAGCACTACGTGGTGCTTCCCGACGGCGTCGCGCGCGTCAACAACACGACCGCGGCCGCGCTGCGAGCGACCAACTCCTACGGGCTCATGCAACCACCCGCCGTGGAGGCCAGCGTGGTCGCGAAAATCCCTGAGCAGGTTTACGTCTCGCCGCTCCCGGACCAGCCGCTGGATGTGCTGCTGCGTCAGGACTCGCCCGTGCTGTGCTGGTCCTGGCAGCGCGAGCCCGGCGACCAGGCGCCCAAGACCACGGTCATCGCGGGCCGCAGGCTGCCGCTGCCGGCCAATGCGATCGGCACGGGGATCGACCAGATCGGCGGCGACTCAACGGTGTACATCGAAGGCGGGCAGTTCGTGCGGTTGCAGTCACCGGATCCGCGCGTCGGCGAGAGCATGTACTACATCGACCCGCAGGGCGTGCGGTACGGCATCGCCAACGACGACGCCGCCAAGAACCTGGGCCTGGCCGGACCGGTGAATGCGCCATGGCAGGTGGTCGGACTGCTCGTGGACGGCCCGGTGCTGTCGAAGGAGGCGGCGTTGATCGAACACGACACCTTGCCTGCGGATCCCAATCCACGCAAAGTGGCGAGCGGGGAGGGCTGATGACCACCAAGAAGTTCACGCCGACCATCAAGCGTGGTCCGCGCCTGACGCCCGGTGAGATCAACGTCGCACCGCCAGACGACCTGGGTATCGACATCCCGCCGTCGGGCATGCAGAAGGCGTTGCCGTGGGTCATGGGTGGCTGCATGCTCGGCATGATCGCGATCATGGTGTTCACCGGCGTGCGCCAGCTGTCGCCGTACATGCTGATGATGCCGCTCATGATGATCATGGGCACGGTCGGCTTCATGGCGGGCGGCGGATCGGGCGGCAAGAAGGTGCCCGAGATCAACGCCGACCGCAAGGAATACCTGCGTTACCTCGCAGGTCTGCGCACCCGCGTGACGTCGTCGGCGTCGGCGCAGGTGGCGTTCTTCGCCTACCACGCACCGCATCCCGACGACCTGCTGTCGATCATCGGCACGCACCGCCAGTGGGCACGACAGGCCAACTCGGAGTTCTTCGCCGCGACGCGCATCGGCATCGGCGCCGAGATCGCCGTCGACCGCCTGCTCAAACCGAACACCAGCGGTGAACTCGCCGGTGGGCAGGCCGCACCCGCGCCGCACCTCGAGCCGGTGAGCCACATGTGGGTGACCAAGTTCCTGCGCACCCACGGCCTGATCCACGACTGCCCCAAACTCGTTCAGCTGCGGACCTTCCCGACCGTCGCCGTGGGCGGTGACCCCGAGGCCGCCGAGGGGCTGCTCACCTCGATGATCTGCCATCTGGCGGTGTTCCATCCGCCGGACCTGGTGCAGATCCGCGTGCTCACCGACAACCCCGAGGACCCCAAGTGGTCGTGGCTGAAGTGGTTGCCGCACACCCAGCATCAGACGGACACCGACGCTGCGGGTCCGACGCGCCTGGTGTACACCCGGCCCGACGGTTTGAGCGATCTCACCGCGCGCGGCCCGCACACCGCTGACGCGGCACCGGGCGGGCCGTACGTCGTCGTCGTCGATCTCACCGGCGGCAAGGCGGGATTCCCGCCGGACGGCCGCGCGGGCGTCACGGTGATCACCCTCGGCGCACAGCGCCAGGCGGCCTACAAGCTCAAGGTCGAGAAGGACGGCAAGGCCGAGGACCGTCTGCCGAACCAGCCCTGGCGTGAGGTCACCCGGGTGGCCGACCGGATGACGCCCGGCCAGGCCGGCCGCATCGCGCGCAAGCTCGCGGGATGGTCGATCACCGGCACGATCATCGACAAGAACGTGCGGGTGCAGAAGAAGGTGTCCAACGAGTGGCATCACCTCGTCGGCGCGCAGTCGGTCGAGGAGGTCACGCCGGCCCGCTGGCGGATGTACGCCGACACCGACCGGGACCGCCTCAAGATCCCGTTCGGCCACGAACTCAAGACCGGCGAGATCATGTATCTCGACATCAAGGAAGGCGCCGAGTTCGGTGCGGGCCCGCACGGCATGCTGATCGGCACCACGGGTTCGGGTAAATCCGAGTTCCTGCGGACCCTGATCCTGTCGCTGGTCGCGACGCACCACCCCGACCAGATCAATCTGCTGCTCACCGACTTCAAGGGCGGCTCGACGTTCCTCGGCATGGAGAAGCTGCCGCACACCGCGGCCGTGGTCACCAACATGGAAGAGGAAGCCGAACTGGTCAGCCGCATGGGTGAGGTGCTCACCGGTGAGCTCGACCGCAGGCAGTCGATCCTGCGCCAGGCCGGTATGCAGGTGGGTGCCGCCGGTGCGCTCTCGGGTGTCGCCGAGTACGAGAAGCACCGCGAACGCGGTGCCGATCTGCCGCCGTTGCCGACGCTTTTCGTCGTGGTCGACGAGTTCGCCGAGCTGCTGCAGAACCACCCGGACTTCATCAACCTGTTCGACCGCATCTGCCGTGTGGGCCGCTCGCTGCGCGTGCACCTGCTGCTCGCGACGCAGTCACTGAACACCGGTGGTGTGCGCATCGACAAGCTCGAGCCCAACCTGACGTACCGGATCGCGTTGCGCACCACCAGCTCTGCCGAGTCCAAGGCCGTGATCGGTACGCCGGAGGCGCAGTACATCACCAACAAGGAGAGCGGTGTCGGCTTCCTGCGGGTCGGCATGGAGGACCCGGTGAAGTTCCGGTCCGTCTACACCGGCAACAACTACGTACCGGCAGCACCGGAGTCGTCCGACCGCGAGGCGAAACCCAAGGCGCAGCGGCAATCCCAGGTGCGCATTCACCAGTTCACCACCACGCCCATCTTCGATACGGCGGTGTCGTAAATGTCCACAGAAGCTGAACCCCGGGTTCTTCGTGAGGTGGTCCTGTCGCAGCTGGCCACCGGCGAGAGCCGCGCGTACAAGATGTGGCTGCCTCCGCTCACCGACCCCACCCCGGTCAACGAACTCGTCGAGCGCGACTATCAGCGTCGCCCACTGCGATTCGGGCTCGGGATCATGGACGAGCCGCGCCGCCACCGCCAGGAGGTCTGGGGCGTCGACGTGTCCGCGGCGGGCGGCAACATCGCCGTCGGCGGTGCACCGCAGACCGGTAAGTCGACGTTCCTGCAGACGCTCGTGGTGTCGGCCGCGGCCACCCACACACCGCGGCAGGTGCAGTTCTACTGCGTCGACCTCGGTGGCGGCGGTCTGATGTACCTCGAGGACTTGCCGCACGTCGGCGGCGTCGCCACCCGTGCCGAACCGGACCGCGTCAACCGCGTCGTGGCCGAGGTGAAGGCCGTCCTGCGTGCTCGCGAGCAGGTGTTCAAGCAGTACCGCGTCGGCTCGATCGCGTCGTACCGCGAGATGCGCGACGATCCGAACAACCCGGCATCGCAAGACCCGTTCGGCGACGTGTTCCTGGTGATCGACGGCTGGCCGGCGTTCGTCGCCGAGTTCCCGGACCTCGAGCCGGCCGTGCAGGACATCGCGGGTCAGGGTCTGGCGTACGGCGTCCACGTGATCATCACGACGCCGCGGTGGACCGAGCTGAAATCGCGTGTGCGCGACTATCTGGGCACCAAAATCGAATTCCGTCTCGGCGACTTCAACGAAACTCAGATCGACCGCATCACGCGCGAAATTCCGGCCAACCGGCCCGGGCGTGCGGTGTCACTCGAAAAACATCATTTGATGATGGGGGTGCCACGACTCGACGGCGTGCACAGCGCAGACAACATCGTCGAGGCAATTTCGAGCGCCGTCCAGCAAATCGCCGACAGGCACACAGATCAGGCGCCGCAGGTGCGTGTGCTGCCCGAACGCATATACCTGCACCAGCTCGATCCGAACCCGCCCGGGCCCGATTCGGACTACCGGACCAGGTGGCAGGTGCCGCTCGGCGTGCGCGAATCGGACCTCACGGTGGCCTACAACCAGATGCACCTCACGCCGCATCTGCTGATCTTCGGCGCGCCCAAGTCGGGCAAGACCCGCATCGCGCACGCCGTCGCGCAGGCCATCTGCAAGCGCAACAGCCCGCAGCAGGTGCGGTTCATGCTGGCCGACTACCGGTCCGGTCTGCTCGACGCGGTGCCGCAGAGCCACCTGCTCGACGCGGGCGCGATCAACCGCAACAGCGCGACGCTGGAAGAGGCCATCAAGGCCCTGGCCGTCAACCTCAAGAAGCGGCTGCCGCCGCCGGATCTGACCACCGCACAGCTGCGGGCCAGGTCATGGTGGTCCGGGCCGGACGTCGTGCTGCTGGTCGACGACTGGCACATGGTGACCGCCGCGGCAGGCATGGTGTCGCCCATGGCGCCGCTGGGACCGCTGCTGCCCGCGGCGGCCGACATCGGCCTGCACGTCATCGTCACGTGCCAGATGTCCATGGCCCACCGCGCGACCATGGACAAGTTCGTGGGTGCCGCCTACGGCGCAGGATCACCCACGTTGTTCCTGTCCGGCGAGAAGAACGACTTCCCGTCGCGGGACATCATCGTCAAGAAAAGGCCCCCTGGCCAGGCATTCCTTGTCGGTCCGGACGGAAAAGAGGTCATCCAGGCGGCCTACGTGGACCCACCCGAAGAAGAAGTGTTCTCACCACCTTCAGAGGGCAGTTAGTATTTGTTCAACGCACTCAGCAACGCTGGCGGCAGCTCGCCAGCAAAGGGATCGGGGGACAGATTCCTTGACGTTCTGGCAAATTTGCGCCAGGGGGATTCGAGTGCTTTGTCCTTGAATATGTCGAGTGGGGAAGGGGAGTACGCAAATGCAACCGATGACACACAATCCGGGTGCGGAAGCCGTTGCGGCGCAAGTTATCGCAAATGCAGCACGTGGTCTGGCCGGTGGCACCACCGCCTCGGCCGCGGTCACCGCATTGGTGCCTGCAGGCGCTGACGAGGTCTCGGCGCTGGCCGCCGTGGCGTTCGCCAGCGAGGGCGTCGAGGCTCTTGCGGCGAATGCGTTCGCGCAGGAGGAGCTGACGCGCGCAGGTGCCGCGTTCGCCGAGATCGCGGGCATCTACAACGCCGTGGACGCCGCCAACGCGGCCACGATGTAGTTCTTCGAGGCAGATTTTTCAGCAGCGAGAGTTAGGGACACCAACCGATGGTTGCGGCGCCGCCTATCCCTCCGGTGTGGATCGCTCTACCACCGGAGATCAACACCGCTCGCCTGATGGCCGGCGCCGGCCCGGCGCCGATGTTGCAGGCCGCAGCGGGTTGGGAGGGTCTGGCGGTCCTGTTGGAGACGCAGGCCGCCGAGCTGGCGGCCGCACTCACCAACCTCACCTCGGTGTGGACCGGAGCGGCCAGCGAGCGCGCGGTCGCGGCGACGATGCCGATGATCACGTGGCTGCAGACCACTGCGGCGCAGGCGCAGAAGCGTGCGCTGCAGGCCTCGGCCCAGGCCAGCTCGTACAGCCTGGCGCTCGCCACCACGCCGCCGCTGCCGGAGATCGAGCAGAACCATGTCACGCACGCGGTGCTGGAGGGAACCAACTTCCTCGGTATCAACACCGTGCCGATCGCGCTCAACGAGATGGACTACTTCGTTCGCATGTGGAATCAGGCGGCCGGGGCGATGGATCTCTACCACGCGGAGACCACCGTCAACCTGCTGTTCGAGCCGATCATGCCGATGAAGCCGATCGTGCTTCCCGGTGTCGGTGAGACCACCGCGGCGGCCGCACTGGCGCAGACTGCGCCGCGCGTGGCCGAAGGCGTGATGCGCAACGCGGTAATCGAGGGCGTGAGCGCGATCGCGACCATCGAGTCGGTCGGGCTGGCCGCGGGACATGCTGCGGCACAAGCGAATTTCGCCGAACAGCGTGGCCAGGGCGCCGCGCAGAAGGGCGAGAACGCGGGGCAGGAGGCCGGCCGCGAGTCGGGCAAGAACATGCAGCAGGGCATGCAGATGGTGATGCAGATGGGTTCGCAGGCCGCGCAGGCCCCGGCTCAGCTGGCGTCGATGTTCCAGTCCGGCGTGCAGACCATGACCCAGCCGTTGCAGCAGGCGACCCAGATGGTCAGCCAGTTCGCCAGCATGGGTGGCAGTGAGCGCGCCATGCAGGTCGGTTTGATGGGGGCCAGCCCTTTCTCGAACCACCCGATGCTCGGCGGATCGGGTCCCAGCACGGGAGCCGGCTTGGTGCGGGCCATGTCGCTGCCCGGTGCGGGCGGCACCGCGCCGCGAACTCCGTTGCTGTCCAACCTGCTTGGCATCAGCGGTGAGATGAAGGCCGCTCCCGCCGGCGCGGGTTCGGCAGCCGCGGGCGGCCTGGCCCCGGTGGGTGCCGGTGCCGGTGGCGGCGCGGGTGCGCCGGTGGCGCACGCCGGCCAGAACAGCAAGAGCGGGGGGAAGAAGGACGGGTTGGTCGCGCCGACGCCGCTGACCTACGACCTCTCCGAGGATGAAGACGACGAGTGGTGAACACTCGCACAAGAACTTTCCGGTGCACTCGCCGGAAGACTCGCCATGGAATTGGTGAGGACACAGGGAAATAAGGGGAAATCCAATGGCAGCAATGAATACAGATGCCGCCGTCCTCGCCAAGGAGGCGGCGAATTTCGAGCGCATCTCCGGCGAGCTCAAGGGCGTCATCGCGCAGGTTGAGTCCACGGGCTCCGCTCTGGCCGCTCAGATGGTCGGCCAGGCAGGCACCGCCGCGCAGGCCGCGCTGGCTCGGTTCCACGAGGCCGCCGCCAAGCAGGTTCAGGAGTTGAACGAGATCTCGGCCAACATCCACACCTCGGGCACGCAGTACACCTCGACCGACGAGGACCAGGCGGGCACGCTTGCGTCGTCGATGAACATCTGACCACCTCGCACTCACTGAACGGAGACAAGACATGACAGAACAGGTATGGAATTTCGCCGGTATCGAGGGCGGCGCGTCGGAGATCCACGGCGCCGTGTCCACCACCGCCGGTCTGCTCGACGAGGGCAAGGCCTCGCTGACCACTCTCGCCTCGGCGTGGGGCGGCACGGGTTCGGAGGCCTACCAGGCCGTCCAGGCCCGTTGGGACTCCACCTCCAACGAGCTGAACCTGGCACTGCAGAACCTCGCCCAGACCATCAGCGAGGCGGGCCAGACCATGGCGCAGACCGAGGCCGGCGTCACGGGAATGTTTGCCTGAGAACACCGATGCACGTTGGTGGGCGGGATATCGGACATCCATGGATGCCCGATCCCGCCCATCATGTGCGTGCGGGTGCAAAAATTTGACAATCTGTTTGAACTAGCTGAGGGGTCCCCATGTCGGCCGACTATGACCGGCTCTTCCATTCGTCCGAACCGGGCAAGCCGGTCGATGACGCCACGATCACCGTGGACAGAGACGCGATCTTGAAGGCCACCGCGGCGACGCCGCCGGTGCCGGCGGGGGAGAAACCGCCCGCCGATGCGCCTTCGGGGGCGATGCCCGTCGCGCCGACACAGACTCAGTCCGCGGCGACTCCGTCGCGGACCGCCGAACCGCAGGTGCCGCCGCCGATGCCGCCGCCTCCGGCCACCGCGCCGCAGTGGCCGCAGAACTCGATGCTGCGTGCCCCGCAGCAACAGCAGTTCGGCCCGGGTGCGCGTCACGAGCAGCCGGCTACGCTGCCGCCGCCCGCGCAGCGCCTGGCGCCCGGCCCGGCTCCGTCGCAGCTCAGCGACATCGATCCCGAGATCAGCGGCGCGTGGCGCGCCGGGCAGGCCGTGCCCGCACCCGCGCAGCCCGGTCCGACGTCGGCTGCGTCGATGGGTAATCACCGCGCGATCGACGCGCTTTCGCACGTCGGTGTGAAGACCAATGTGAAGATGCCGTCGCAGCGCGGTTGGCGCCACTGGCTCTACGTGATGACGCGCATCAACCTCGGCCTCTCGCCCGACGAGATCTACGAACTCGACCTGCACAACCGCATTCGCCGGAATGCTCGCGACAGCTACCAGATCGGCGTGTTCGGCCTCAAGGGTGGCGTCGGCAAGACCGCGGTGACCGTGTCCCTCGGCTCGGCCATGGCCAAGATCCGCGGCGACCGCATCCTCGCGATCGACGCCGATCCCGACGGCGGCAACCTGGCCGACCGCGCGGGCCGGCAGTCCGCGGCCACCATCGCCGACCTGCTCGCCGATCAGGAATTGTCGCGGTACAACGACATTCGCGCCTACACGAGCATGAACTCCTCGAACCTCGAAGTGTTGTCGTCCGAGGACTACAGCGGCGCACAGCGGGAGTTCAACGACGACGACTGGAAGGGCGCGACCGCCGTCGTGTCGCGCTACTACAACCTGGTGCTCGCCGACTGCGGCGCGGGCCTGTTCCAGAAGGCCACACGCGGTGTGCTGTCGACCATCTCGGGCCTGGTGATCGTGGCCAGCGCCTCGATCGACGGTGCACGGCAGGCCGCGGTGACCATGGACTGGTTGCGGCAGAACGGCTATCAGGATCTGCTCGGCCGGTCCTGCGTGGTGATCAACCACGTGACCCCGGGCAAGCCGAACGTCGACGTCGAGGATCTGGTGCAGCAGTTCGAGCGGCACGTTCCGCCCGGGCGCGTGATCGTCCTGCCGTACGACAAGCACATCGCGGCGGGCACCGAGATCCAGCTCGATCTGCTCAGCGACACCTTCCAGCGTCGCATCACAGAGCTGGCCGCGGCGCTGTCTGACGACTTCGACAGGCTTGAACGGCGTTGACCTCCACCGCTGCAGCGGCCGACACGTCGAGCGTGACCCCGGGGCGGCCGTCGACAACAAGGGTCACGATCCTCACCGGCAAGCGCATGACCGACCTGGTCCTGCCTGCCACCGCGCCCATCGAGACCTACATCGATGAGACGGTGAGCTTCCTCGCGGAGCTGCTCGAGGACGCCCCCAAAGATGTCCTCGCGGGGTTCAACTTCGGTGAGCAGGGAGTCTGGGCGTTCGCGCGCCCCGGCGCCCCGCCACTGAAGGCCGACGAGTCGCTCGACGACGCAGGCGTGGTCGACGGATCGCTGCTCACGCTCGTGTCGGTCAGCCGCACCGAGCGGTACCGGCCGCTGGTCGAGGATGTGATCGACGCGATCGCGGTGCTCGACGAATCGCCGGTGTTCGACCGCACTGCGCTGAAACGCTTTGTGGGAATCGCACTTCCGGTCGTCGCGGCGATCATCACCGTCGGCACGCTGATCTCATGGACCCGCTCCGGGCACGGCTGGTGGTGGGCCGTCGCGCTCGGCGTCCTCGGTCTCGGCCTGCTCGGCGGCAGCATGGCCGCCAAGAGCCGCTACAACAGCCTCGACATGTCCGAGAGCCTGCTGCTCGCGGCGGCCCCCGTCCTCGCCGGTGCGGTGGGGCTCGCGGTGCCGCTGCCGCGTGGTGTCGACGGGCTCGGTGCGCCGCAACTGGCCGGCGCGGCGGCCGTGGTGCTGCTGTTGACGTTGGCGACCCGCGGCGGGCCCCGCAAGCGCGCCGAGGTCGCGTCGTTCGTGGCCGTGACCTCCATCGCCGTCACCGCGGCCGCCATCGCCTACGGCTACGGCTGGCAGGAGTGGGTGCCTGCCGGGGCCATCGCGTTCGGCCTGATCATCGTGACCAACTCGGCCAAACTCACCGTCGCCGTGGCACGTATCGCCCTGCCGCCGATTCCCGCGCCCGGCGAGCACGTGTCCAACGACGAACTGCTCGACCCGGTCGTCACGCCCGATTCGATCGACGACGCGTCCCCGACGTGGCAGGCGATCATCGCTTCCGTGCCGGAATCCGCTGCGCGCCTGCAGGAACGCAGCCAGTTGACCCGCCAGCTGCTGGTCGGCTTCCTGTCGGCCGGTGCGCTGATCCTCACCGTCGGTGCGATCGCAGTCGTGGTGCAGGGGCACTTCTTTGTGCACAGCATGATCGTCGCGTCGCTGGTGACCGTCATCTGCGGTTTCCGGTCACGGCTGTACGCCGAGAGATGGTGTGCCTGGGCGTTGTTGGCCGCCACCGTTGCCGTGCCCACGGGGCTGATGATCAAACTCAGTTGGTGGTGGCCGGATTCCGCGTGGATCGTGATGGCCATCTACACCATGCTGGCACTCGTCGCGCTCATCGTCGTCGGCGCCACCGACGGCGTACGCCGCGTCTCCCCGGTGACCAAGCGCATCCTTGAGCTGTTCGACGGCGCGGCAATTGCCGCGGTGATCCCACTGCTGCTCTGGATCGCCGGCGTGTACGACCTGCTGCGAAATCTGCGGTTGCACTAGGGCGTTCGTGGGGGCGCACCGATGGCTTGGGTAAACGGTACTTTCGTTGCTTGGTTGGTGCGTTTCGTGTCTGCGTTGAGTTGAAGGTTTGCCGATGAATCTGCCTTCCCCGCATGGGCCCTACGGTCAGCAGCCGGCCACCGGCGCGCGGGGCGCTGCCATCTTGGCCGTCGACTCCCGCTGGGTCCGGGTGTGCCGCCGTTTTCGCCGAAGGATGACAGGCAGAATTGGTGCGGCAGTCGGTACGGAGCTGCGGTTAAGCTCGTGGCAAGGTGGCATCTCTGGGTATCGGTTCGCAGGATTGGCGTGAGGGGTAGCTGATGGGGACGCCCGATTTGCGGGTCGATGAAGGAGCCCTTGGTTGGGATCCAGCTGATGTGACAGTTCCTGTAATGCCAGCCGTGGCGGCTGGTCCGGATCCATTAAGCACCATGGTCTCTGCCGTAATGCCCACCGTGGCCACCGAGGTTACGGAGAAAGTCGGATTGACACGGGCGCGCGAAGAACGCTTCGCTGCTAATTTGTCGTCCGCGCGTAGTGCTTACCAGGGCACAGACGGTGCCGAGCAGGGGAGGTTCGAGGCTGCAGAGCGGGAGTTTACCGGCGGCCAGAATCGCTCCAGCCGTGGAAGCTCAAGCCTAGGAGCGGGGTCTCCCGCTGGTGCTGCTGGGTTGGGCCAGCTGGGAGGGCAGTTCGGCCAGCTTGTGAGTATGGCACTGCAGGGAGGGCAACAGGCACTGGCATTTCCGGCACAGCTGGCTGGAATGGCTGGTCAAGTACCACAGGCAGTGATGCAGGGTGTCCAAGGAATAGCTCAACAATCCGGACAGTCTGCGCCTAAGTCGGTCGACGCGTCAGCGGAGGTCGCACCGGGAGCAGCCGATGCTGCGAATTTGGCTGGCGAACAAGATACGCCTGGCCGTGATTTGGCCGCTGAAAATGAGGCCCCCGACCGCGACGGCGAAAAGCAGAAAGCGATGGATCCCGATGATGGAGCGACTGGAGGCGGGCAGCGGGGGCCTGTTGAGAACACAACGCCGCAATCGTCTCTCGACACCGGGCGTCATCGACGTGTAACGGAAACTTCTCCGGAGGTTGCTTTGTGAGTAGCGCGCTTTCTGGTAATCAACGCCTTTACCGGTTCATCTCCGAGGGGGTGTGTCTGTGACGATTCCTCCCTCGGGTAATACCCCGCCTTCTAATGGTGTTTTTCAACCGCCCCATGGCGGTGGGCCGAGTCAGTATCCGCCTTACCCGCAACAGCCTTGGCAGCAGCCTCCCGCGCCGAAAGGTGGGGGTGGCTTGAAGTGGTTACTCGGTTGCGTAGCTCTCCTCGCGATAATTGTCTTGACGGTTGTGGTGACTATTTCGGTGGCGGGCAATGGCGATCGCAGTAGTGTGTCGGCGTCGTCAGAGTCGGAGGATCCGCCTCGCTCAGGCCTAGCGAGCGCCAATGACACCGGACCTGCGGCGATAATCGTGGAGGATGCAACTTGTGCCGCCCAGGGACCGATCTTTTCGACTTGGGTTGCGGACACACAGCATGGCTGGGGAGATCGCGACCCACTTTTGCCAGCGTCAGCTTGGACGCCGGAGATTCGGTCCCAGTACGAGGACGCCGCGCGCGTGATGCGCCAGACTGCTGACGAGTTGACGCCGTTAGTAAAGGCGACTCCTCACAGGGTGATGCGCGAGCTTTATCAGCAATTTATGGCGTACGCCCGCGCGTATGCCGATGCCGTCCCAACGTACACCCCTACGGACAATTATCTGGCCCGGGTCACGATTGCTGCCGCGGATGCTGTGGCAAATATATGCGCTGCAATTGACTACAAATCGGCACCCGCGCGCGCGCCGCTTGTAACACCACATACGTCGCCTAAAGATGTGCCTGGGACTATGGATGCGGAACGTCCATCGCCTTTCTTAACAAAGAACGACGTGGTATGTGAAGATTGGGGGTCGATGTTAAAGCGATTCGACTCAGATACCATAAAATGGAGTGAGACCAGTCCGGATATTCCCGCTTCCCAGTGGGCGCCAGAACAACGGCAAATTTTTGATGATGTTACGCCTGTTATGAGGCGGCTAGCTAGCCAACTACAGGCACTGGGTGCGCAATCAGACAATCATACTCTTAGGGACTTTGCAGATCTATCTGCCCAATACAGAATGGGTTACGTAGAGGCTTTGCCGACCTATACTCCCGCCGACAAGTACTTAGCGAATGCTTCGATTCGGCTGGCGGGACTAGTCAATTCGGCCTGCCAGGCTGTCGAAAAGTAACGCTGGATTATCAGGCGTTACTGCAGGATTGAATTGGTGGCAATAGATGACGATTCGGCCTGATACAAGCGAATATGGTGGTCAAACCGTCACCGGTGCTGCGTGGCCGCATGTGGATGAAGATGTATTAGCTGACGCGGCTGCGGAACTCGAGGCTCTATCGAAGCTATATCGCGAAAAAATAATATCTGCGGCTGCCCAGCAGAAGATGTCACTGGCAGACGCTTGGGTAGGCACAGGATCTCAGTCGGCTCAGAATGAAGCAAATGCCATCATAGGTGAGCACGAAGCGAATTCGACATCGGCCAACGAAGCAGCTAGAAAACTGCGAAAGATGGAGCTTGCCGTCGCCGTCGCGAAAACATTGGCTAATCAAACAGCAGAACGGGTTCAGCGGGCATGCGAAGATATTAAGAACGAGGGTGCGCCTCCAGACGGGCAAGACGATACGCGGGCTACCAGAATCGCAACGGAAATTGCAGAGGGGTACGAAGAAAACGTCAGTATGGTAGCGGACGTTGTGAGGAATCTGGCACATGAGTTGGGTATCTCAGGGGGTGTGCCGGGCGCGGATGGTCAGGTGCCTGATAGCCCTTCAGCCGATACACCTCCCAATGGTCCGGCGCGCACGGACGTGCCCGACAAACCAGTTAGCGCACCAGCCATACCGGCCGCTCCACCCCCTAGTCTTTTCACGGGCCGAGGTGAAGTTCCTGATAGGCCTGTCGCTGGGCCACCGGCACCGCCGACATCACCTCCCGCAGAATCGAGACCCCCGACTTCAGAGGTTCCGGACACGCCTGTGGCGCCGCCTCTCAGTTCGGGATCACCAGACTCCCAGGCAGACCCGAGTGCTGTCCCTTCTTCTCCGGCCTCCGCATCTCCACCACCGATGATGGGAGGAGCGCCAACGCCATCCGCGCCGAGTGGGAACGCCGGCCCTCAGGTGCCTGGTTCTCCGTCCGCCAATTCGCGAATGGACACGCAGAGTCCTGCGAATCCTGTCGCGAATCCGTCGAATACAACGAGCCCGACTACCGCTGGTGCTGGGCGGCCCAACACGCCTCTCGAACAGTTCCAAAAGGGAATGGCTGACGCAGCGAAGACCGGTGGATCTCCACAGACGCTGTCGTCTAACCCGTCGCAACCGCTTGGCGGTCCGCCGACGACACAGCCACTCGGGGCTACACCGCCAACAGCAGGTGCTGCCGCCCCGCCGGCTGCCGGGGGTACTCCAGCACCGGTCGCGCAGGCGTCAGGCGGATCTGGCGGCGGGGCAGGGCCAGCACCTGTAGCACCACCCCCAAGCGGAGGCGTTCCAGGTGGCGCAGTCCCACTGGGCCCCCCACCGACACCTCCGCCTGCGGCACCTGTGACGTCCCCATCGCCGGCGGCCGGTCCGCCTGTTGCTCCCACGGCCGTACCTGCTGGTGCGGCTGGTAGTGGCGGTGCTCAAGTCGCGCCGATTCCGGTGTCGGCGGCACGAGCAGAGCGCGACGCCGCGCAACGGGCGGTTCGACGGTCAGGCGCCGATCCAATGGAGAACGCACGACGGATCGCGGCTGCGCTCAACGCTCCCGGAATGGCCGACGAGGACGACTTCATGTTCTTCTGGGTCACGGCGCTCACCGTGGACGGAAAGATCGTGGTGGCCAACAACTACGGGCTGGCCTACATCCCTGAGCAGGTTCGGCTGCCCGAGCAGGTGCACATGGCCTCGGCTGACGAGTCGATTACTCCGGCTGACCGAGCAAGCTGGGTGAATCAGCCAGTCGTGGCGGTTCAGCGTTGGGCACAGCACCACGACACGGAACTGCGCGCGGTGATCGCCACCGAGGAGCAGTTGCAACACACTGACGCTGGCGTGCACCACGAGGTGCTCAGGCCGGAGGACATCCCGGCGAACGGCAAGATGGTTGGGCGTGACCGCCTGCAGGTGATCGCACCTCACGTGGCCGGCCAACTCAGCCGTATTCCTGACACGGACTTGGTGAAGGTGCTTCCGCCTGCGTCGGCGGACGAGAATCCACCCGAGGACCGTCGGCTCGAGCTGTGGGACGAAGTGTGGCAACCACTTACAAGCCGCGCTTCGAACACAGGTGCTGTGCATCTGGAGGCGTTCCTGGCCTACGCAGTGCATGCGCAGGAGCACGCGATACATGCCGCACACACGGCGGCGGATCCTGAAGTTCAGCGTCGCGCCGTGAGCGACTTCATTTACTGGCAGCATGTGGGGCAGTTGGTTGCGGATGCCGTCGCGGCGTAGATGACGACAGAGAAATACCTGACAGAACGGGGTGGCAGGCGTTCAGCCAGAAATAAGCGCAGCCTGTATCTGGTGCACACCCTTAGGATTGCTACGGGACGCCTTGCGAGCGGGTGGAGGGGTTCACAGACCCGCTCGATTGTGGCCGTTCTTCGTGAGGTTCACGTCGGCGGCGCACACAGGTGTAACGCATAGGGAGGATTTGCGGGATGGGCGACGAGCTCAGGTATTCGGTCTCCGGGTTGGAGAAGAAAGCTCACGTTTGCGAGACACCGCGGCCGAGCGGTCCGGGCGATGCGAGTCCGCCGGACAACTTGCCGGCCACCTTCGCGGCCTACAGCCAACTGATGGCCTCCGTCACGAGGATGGAGAAGACGCTCGAAGCCGGAGATGTCGAGGGGAAGCGCATCGCCGGCGCGATCCGCGCCGCCGCCGGCGCCTACCAGAAGATCGACGAACAGAAGAAGGCCGCGCTCGACCGTCAGATGCGCGGCGGTGAGTCAGCACCGCAGTTCTCCGAGCCTGTGGCGCCCGACATGTCAGGCATTCCCGGCTCACTCACGATCCCGTCGATCGAGTACCCGTCGGCTGACGGCGACGCCGGATACATGAGCTGGAAGAAAGCGGTCCAGACCATCTACAGCGGGGACACGCAGGCCCTGTCGATCAAATACCTGCGCGATCAGTGGCGGGCCTACAAGTCCACGATTCAGGGACACGGCAACAATTTTGCCCAGCCCGCGGAGGGATGGAGCGGGCCGGCGGCCGAAACCTGTGCGGAGGCGATGCGGAGCCTGGCCAGCTGGTGGACCGACATGGGGGAAGAGTGCAATCGCCTCGCGCAGGAAGCCGAGACGTTCGCCGACGCCCACGACAAACTTATCGCTGAACATCCGACGCAGGCGGACCTCGAATGGTTCGAGAGTGCCTGCTGGGCGTCACCAGCGGACAGAAACAAAGCATTCCGCAAGTACCAGGAGCAGTCGGAAGAAGCCTTGGCGGCGTACGCGAATGGCACCCGTCTGATGGAGATTCGTCCCGGCAAGCCTCCCGCCATCGGCGGACTTCCAGCGGTGCACGAGGGAGAAGTCGCACCCTCGAGCGATCCCAACGCACCCGGAGGGCCCGGCAGCGGCTCACCCGGCGGCGGCGGGGGTGGGGCCGGCGGTGGTGGCGGCACCCCTGAGATGCCGGAACTGCCGTCGATAGACCCGTCGATGTCGCCGATGAGCGCGAATTCCGCCGGGGAAGAGCAGTCTTCGGGCTCGCCGTCCAGCGGTGGTTCATCGTCCGGGGGTTCGCCGTCCGGCGGATCGCCGTCAGGTGGCGGTGCGCCGTCCGGTGCTGGCATGCCAGACGGCGGCCTTCCATCAGATATGCCTGGGGGATCTGACATTCCCGGTCTCGACGATCCGAGCCTGAAGCCCGCCAGCGCCGGTGGTGGCGGTGGAGGGGGCGTCGGTGGTGGCGGCGGCGGAATGCCTGCTGCGCCACTCGGTCCCGCCGTCGGCGCGGACTCGGTGTCACCGTCGCCGTCGAGTACCCGCGGTGGTGGCGTCGGTGTTCCGGGCGGCCCCGGCGGTGGTGCGGGCGGCATGATGGGGGGCGGCATGGGTGGCATGGGCGCCGGCCACGGCCAAGGCCAGGGCAAGGAGAAGAAACGCGACCCGAAGCTTGCTCCGGACGAGGACCTCTACACGGAGGACCGCGCTCACACCGAAGGCGTCATCGGTCACCGTCCGCGCCGGGAGAAAGACAGCGGAAAGCAGCAGTAGGAACCGTGATCAGACCAGTGCGCTACGAAACATGTTAAAAGCACGTGGGTTTGAAAGCGCCTGGAGAGCACCAGTGCGTACGTGTGTGCGGTGAGTGTTAGGGTTCGACGTGCTTGCCGCCACACGTACTTATCTTCTGCTCGGATTCTTAGTCCTGTGTGGGGCGTGGATCCTGCAGGCGACGTCACATGGCGTTCTTGTCACTGTCGCAATCGTCGCGCTGTACGTGATCGGAATCGGGATGATAGCGGTCGGCTGCAACTACTACCGCAAGCTTCCATACCAAGAACCCAAGCGGTGGTTGACGGTCGCGGCGCCGCTCAAGGTCGTTGGCTGGATCGTCGTTGCATTGAATGTTGGGGCGTTCGCCGTTTTTCTGATCTGGGAGTATCTGCTGAAATGACGGGCGGCCGCCCCGCCTTACTCAGACTGTGAGCCTTGCTGAAAAGTGGCGAAGCGACGTGGCGACGCTCAGCGTCCGTGCATCTCGCCGTCAAGATCTGCCGCCTCGTCAATATCCGTTCGCTCATAGTTGGCGGCGGCCTCGTCCAACTTTTCGGCGAGAGAGGACGACACACTCCGCATTGCCGCTGCTGCTGCGTCGCGCGAAAAGCCTGCAGCGCCAATTGCTGCGATGGTGGGTGCGCACACGAGCCCGTGCGTAGCGGTGACCAGCGCGGTTGTTCCGTTCACTGTTTGGGCCGCGGCCGCGACGCTGGAAGCCACCTGGCGTTGACGTTCCGAGACCTCGCGAAGGTCCGATGCCGAAACCTGTAACTCGCCGCTCACCTGCAGCCCCTTTCGCGATTGACGTGGTCGTGCATCACTGCGCCTGTGCTTCCGCGGCGATGCGATCGTAAGTGGCGCCGGCTCGCCGGATCAGGGTGGCATTGTGCGACGAGTCCGAAACCATCCGGTACATCCGCTGGGTCGCGATCGGCACGGTTTTTGCGAAGCCGGCCCATTGAATCGCCTGCGAGGCGATCTCGCCCGAACCCGGCGGAACGTTCCACAACTTCGCGGCAAGCGCGACCGGTATCAAATAGGTGAGCTCTGATATCTGGCGCGAGATTTGGTTCCGCGTGTCCTTGATCTGCAGGGCTTCCTCGTCAAGAACCTCTTTGATTTCCGCGTCAGTCTTGGCCATGAGCTGGGCACGTTCTTGTTGTTCGCGATTCCTGTCGGAGTACGCTTCGGAACTGCTGCCGTCCCAACTGTCGGGCGAACGGGTTCCATCGAGATCATCGCTGACTGAAGCGAATGCGTCGGCACCGCGTCCGTAGCGGTCGCCACGCTCAGGGCCTTCGAAACCAGTCATGTTGCTCATGACCGTCATGATTCTGATGCCCATAGAAATGATCGGCGTAGCCAATGCTGCGGCGGATCTCAAGTCGCCGAACTTCTCGGCACCTTCCTGGGCGGCCGAGTGCGCGAAGTCGATTGCATTCGCTCCCAGACCGAAGAACGCCGAGCCAGGGTCTTCCTTCATAGTCGGCACGGTGTTCTGGTACCCGCTGTACCAGCTGTTGGCCGCATCATAAATGTCGACGAAGTCGCTCACGTAGCGTCATCCCTCCCAGGTTCTGGAACAGCCTAACAACGCGCAGACATGCTCCGATGCACCAATTTTCAAGGCTATGACCGGGAATCGCGCTCGCGCTGAGCCGCCTGCATCTCGTGAAAGCGCTCGACGGCACGTTCATCGGCAAGCTCGACGCGAAGCTCTGGGTGCAGCCAGTAGAAACGCACGAACTCGTACAGTGTCCGCCCCTCTCTGGTGTACATGGCGGAGTTGTCGATCGAGTGCTGCTCGCCGTCGTCGGTCGTGATGACCAGAGGGTAGATGGCCTGTGGTCGGTCGGGGGCGGTGTCGCTGACGTCGGTGACTTCGTCCCAGTGTCGTTTCGCCGTTTTCCGGAAGGCTTCGGCGCGTTCGAATCCCTCAGGCCCCAAACGCAGATAGCCGATGCCGCCGAACTTCACGATCAGTACGAAGAACACCGTGAAGACCCCGGCCAGTCCACCGCAGATCATCGGGACCCAGGCGAAGACGCCCCCTTCGGAACCCAGAGACTGTGTCGGAAGGTCCAATCGGCCCAATGCGCTCAACACCGCAGCGAGGCCTAGAAGGGGCGCACCGCCGAGGGTGGCGATCAGCATCATCCGGTCCAGGCGCCGGTCCGGCCGAATCGTGAGTTCGCCGTTGGCGCACGTCACCCTCGGCTGCAGGGTGGGCATGATGAACTGGGCGACGGCGGGGATCGTCCACCAGGCGGCAATGCCGACGCACAGCAGTGCGGTCACGTAACTACCGCGCAGAAAAGTGATGACCGCCCACGTCAGAAGTGCCGCCTCGATGATGCCGAGGCAGGTCAGCAGCATTCGCCGTTGCGCTTTCGTGGCCGTCTCCCGTCAGTTCCGTTCGCGGGTGTACCGCGCGGTGTACGCAGCCTCGGCCTCGGCGGCCTCTTCGGGCGTCGGAAGACCGAGGGTTTCCTTGAGCATGCTGCGGACACCAGGGCTGTCGCCGACCTGCTGGACGGTGGAATACAGCAAAAATACGTACTGCCCCGCGCCGGCTTTCTTGGTCGCGATCTGCGCGAGATCCGCAATCTCGCGTGCCAGTTGACTTTCGGTCATGTTCACCACTGACGGCGCAAGGTCGATGCGCTGTAACCACCCGCTGAGATACGCGGTAACCGTGATGGTGCCCGGTGGGTTGGTGGCCGAGAAGAGCGGCCCTGGATCGGGTTCGTCGACTTCTGAGATCGGAGCCGACGCAACAGCGTCCAGCGCATCCAGACTGGACTCGGCATCGCCTTCGGTCGGCAAGTACTCACCGAAGACACCTAGCTCTGAAGCGTCGGGAGCACTGTCGAACGCCGCTGAATCATCGCCCCAATCATCGTCGGACGACGAGAAGGGCGTGTTGTGGTCTGCCATCAACGGCTCAGACGTCCTCGGCGGTGATGTCGGCAACCAGCGCGTCGAGTCTCTCGCGGTCCGCTTCGATCGAGGCAGTGGCCGCCGCAGTCGCCTTCTGCAGGGCTTCGTTGAGCCGGTGCTCGACGGTCTCGGCGCCCAGCCGCAGAAGCCCGTCTTCGATGTACACCGATGTCAGATGATGGTGGCCGTTGAGCGTCACCTCGACGGTGTCGGTTTCGTCAGCAGCGGTGAAGGTTTCGGTGTTCATCTTGTGAAGCTGGTCATCCATGACCGACTGCAGTCGCTGCGCCTGGCGGAGTACGGCCGCGACCTGCGGATGGATGTCGTCGTCGCTCATGTTTGTCCCCCTATTGCTCCAGAGCCATCTGGTAGCGGCTTTCCTCCCGCGGGTTGATCAGCTGGATGGGCAGCTGGCGGTGCCGCGGTGTGTCGATGAAGTTGGGTCGCAGGATGACTCGGCCGACGCCCTGATGCGGGCCCAGATATGTCGTCGCGTTTGGCCAGCCGATGCGCGGTGTGCGGCCGACGCGGCCGTTGATCATGGTGGCGAACTCGCGGAACTGCGGGCCCAGGGTCACCACCGCGCCTGCCGCTGCGGAGCGGATCACGAATTGCGTGAACAGCCGCGCGTCGCCGAGGTTGATGCTCACGTCGACGTTGTCGAACGGCATGTACACCGGGTAACGGTCGGCGGTCTCGCCGACCAGCACACCGGCCGAGCCGATCGGCAGGTCGTAGTGCTTGTCGGAAACCGGCACGATGCCCTGCAGCGCGGCACGCTGACCGCCGAAAAGGCACGAAAAACCGCGCGGCGTGGTCGGATTCGCCAGCGTCGTCAGCAGGATCGCACTCGAGGGAGCCGCACCGGGACGCACACGCACCCGGGTGATCGTGTGATCGGCACGGGCAGACCACCACATGTCCGGGCCGCCGGGCGCGGTGTAGGCCGCGGTGAACGTGCTGCGGCCCTTGATCGACGACCACGTCTCACGCTCGTAGCTGATCTCGGTGGCCTTGTCGTAGTCGTCGAAACTGCGGCAGCAGCGTGCGTCGACGCCGTTGGAGGCCAACTGATCCGCGATGCGTGTCGCCGACGCCACGAGGTAGCGCGCCAGGCCGGACACACCCGAGTCACGGCGATGTGCCGAGCGCTGCGTCTTCTCGGGATCGGCGCGCAGCACGATCCACGTGCGCCGGTTGGCCGGCGCCGGATAGGGGCCCACCACCTGCTCGTAGAGCGCGATCAGGCTGGCCGGGGCGGTCTTGCCGACGCGGTAACCGGCCGAGACCACATCGGCCTCGAGGTCGGGGCAGTGCGCCTCGAGCAGTCGCTCGACCAACTTGGTGTTCACCACGTCGTCGGTCATCGCGCTGCCGTTGACGATCACAGTCGGCGTGAAAGGCCTTGGCACCAGCTCGATCACGGCAATCAGATAGTCACCCTGCCAGCGCACCGCGACGTGGTCGCCGGGCATCACGGTGGAACCGACGGCGGGTTCCGACGCGATGTCGGGCGTGCTGCGGTGGCGTCGTCGCCACGAGAAGATCGCGCGTACCCACCCGGTGATGCGCAGGCCGCGGATGGTGAGCACCGAGAACAGCGCGATCAGGGCACCCAACGTGACACCCAGCCACAGCAGATCGAAGTGCATGCAGATCGCGATGCACGCCGGGATCAATGTGGCAGCCCAGATGCCGTGCCCGGTGGTGAACCGGAAACCGAACTGCCGCAAGAAGTTCATTGCTTCCGCCTCAGGGCGCGCCGTGCCAGCGCGCCGACACCGAGAGCGAAGGCCAGGGTGGCCCCGGCGATCACGACGGCTGTGATCGGTCCGCGGTCCGGCGGCGGGATGTACACCGGCGGCGGAACTTCCTTGACCCGGAACGGAGCCTTCTCGGGCCCGTCGGGGATCTCCCAGGTGAGCGCGGCGACGGGGTCGATCACCCCGGCGCCGACGTAGTTGTCCACGCCGCCACCGGGATGGCGCGCCGTCGCGGTGATGCGGTTGATGACCTGCGCGGGGGTGAGGTCCGGGAAGCGCTGCTTGATGAGCGCGGCAAGACCGGACACATACGCGGCCGAGAACGAGGTGCCGTTCAGCGGCACCGGCCCGTCCTCGCCGGGAGTGGCATTGACGGGCTGGCCGTCGTAACCGAGTGAGGTGAGGTTCTCGCCGGGTGCGGCGGCCCCCACCCACGGGCCCGACATGGAGAAGTTGCTGGGCTGGCCGTTCTGGCCGATGCTGCCGACCGTGAGGACAAGCGGGTCGTACCAGGCCGGGCTCACGATGGTCTGCACTTCGCGCCAGCCGCGCGGATCGGACGGCACCGACGGGTCCGGCGGCGGGTTCTGCGAGCAGTCCTGGCCCGTGTTGCCCGCGGCGACCACGATGACGGCGCCCTTGACGTTCACGGCGTAGTTGATCGCGGCGCCGAGCGACGTCTCGTCGATGCGGCGGGTCACCTTGTAGCAGGCGGCCTCACTGATGTTGATCACCTGTGCACCGAGGTTCGCGGCGTGCACGACGGAGCGGGCGAGGCTGCGGATCGAGCCTGCGGTCTGGGTGGTGTTCGGATCGTTGGGATCCTGACGGGCGCCCTTCGGTTGGAACGCGACCGAGGTCTGCCGCAAAGAAAGAAGTCGCACATCGGGCGCCATACCGACGAACCCGTCGGTGGGGGAGGGGCGACCGCCGATGATTGCCGCGGTCATGGTGCCGTGCGCGTCGCAGTCCGACATTCCGTTGCCTGCCGCGTCGACGAAGTCGCCGCCGGGTTCGGCCGGGACCCGGGGGGACCCGTTCACGCCGGTGTCGATCACCGCGACGGTCACGCCGGCGCCGGTGGCAAATTTCTGCGCCTCCTGGATGCGGAGGTAGTCGTTTGCCCACGGGCGGTCGGCGAAGTTCGAGTTGGGCATCACCGTCGGCGTCGCGCAGATCTTGCGCTGCTCGGTGGGCTGGTCGGGGCCGGTTTCGTCAGGTGGTACGGCTCCGGCGTCGATGATCGGGGGATCGATCGCCCACGCCGGGGGCGCACTGAACAAAGCCAGCAAAACTGCCAGCACCATGACGGCTACGCGCTGCACGCCTCACACTCCCCCAACAAGAATTGATCCGACCGCCGCGGGCCGGAGCCCCCCAGCAAACAGATCGGTGTCTGCGCAGACAAGCATCTTCTCATGCCGAGCCGGCGGGCACTTCGCACGTTGGAAGTCTATGGGCATCACGATCACGCCGATGACGCTTTTTTACCTGCCCGGAAATCCCGGCCGCAGGCGATCAGAAATTGACGCAAATGTAGAACCCGGCAAAGACTTACGCGTCGAGATCCTGTTCGACCAGTTCGGCAACCTTGGCGAGCACATCGGCATCGTCGGACGACACGGTGACCTGGGCGCCCTTCTCCGCGCCGAGCGTCATGATCATCAGCGCCGAACCGGCGTCGACGGGTTCGCCGCCGTCCATGGAAAGGGACACGGGTACACCGGCGTTCACCACGGCCTCGGCGATGATGGCCGCGGGGCGCGCGTGCAGGCCGACGGCCGACCCGACGGTGACGGTCTTGCTGGGCATGGCTTCTCCTCTTATGTGGTGGCCAGCGCCGGTGCCTCCGGCGTGGTGACGGGACGTTTGGTGAACTGTTTGGCGGTGATGACGGTCAGCGCGCTGACGACGCTGCCGATCGCCACCGCGATGACGAACCACAGCAGGTTGCCGATCGCGAAGAACACGAAGATGCCGCCGTGGGGCGCACGCAGCGTGACGGCCGCGGCCATGACGGTCGCCCCGGTCACGGCCCCGCCCAGCATCATCGACGGGATCACACGCAGCGGGTCGGCCGCCGCGAACGGGATGGCGCCCTCGGTGATGAACGATGCGCCCAGCAGCCAGGCCGCGCGCCCGTTCTCCCGCTCGGGCTCACTGAACAACCGCGGCCGGATCACGGTGGCCAGCGCCATGGCCAGCGGTGGCACCATGCCCGCGGCCATCACCGCTGCCATGATCTGCAGGTTGGCCTGGGTGGGATTGACCAGGCTCGCGGTGGCGAATGCGTAGGCCGCCTTGTTGACCGGGCCGCCCAGGTCGAAGCACATCATCAGGCCGAGGATGACGCCCAGCGCAATCGCCGAACCGCCAGAGAGTCCGCCGAGCCAGTTGGTCAGGCCCGAGGTCAGCGCAGCGAGTGGCCGCCCCAGGAGCAGGAACATCAGCAGCCCGACGACCATCGAGGCGAACAGCGGTATCACGACGACGGGCATGAGCCCACGTGCCCACTGCGGCACCCCGATCCGGCTGATCCACAGGGCGGCGAACCCGGCGATCAGACCGCCGACGATGCCCCCGATGAATCCGCCGCCGACGAACACCGCGACCGCGCCGGCGGTGAAACCCGGTGCGATACCGGGCCGGTCGGCGATCGCGAACGCGATGTAGCCGGCCAGCGCGGGCACCAGGAAGGAAAAGGCCAGCCCGCCGAGCGTGAACAGCACCGCCCCGAGGTACTGCGCCACTCCGCCGCTGGGCAGGTTGGTCAGCGAGTTGTGCGTGGCGATGATGTTGCCCAGCGACTGCGTCTCGCCGTCGGGGGTGTTCCCGATCTCGTAGCCCGCCAACAGGAATCCGAGTGCGATCAGCAGACCGCCCGCGGCGACGAACGGGATCATGTAGCTCACGCCGGTGAGCAGGATCTGCCGGATGCGGGTGCCCCATCCGACGTCACCCGCGGGCGCGGAAGCGGACTCGGCGGCCTGCCCGGCGACCCGAGGCGCGCCGGGATCGCTTGCGGCGCTGATGGCTTCGGCCACCATCTTGTCGGGCTCGTTGATCGCGCGTTTGACGCCCGAGGCGATGACGGGTTTACCCGCGAAACGCTGCCGGTCCTTGACGCCGACATCGGTGGCGAAGATGACCGCATCGGCAGCGGCGATGGTCTCTGCCGACAGCGGCGTGCTGCCCGCCGAGCCCTGGGTTTCGACGGTGCACGCCACGCCGGCCTTCTCGGCGGCCGCCTTGAGCGCGTCGGCGGCCATGTAGGTGTGCGCGATCCCGGTGGGACACGAGGTGACGGCGACTATCGCGACGCTCGGCTCGGCAGCAGGCTTCGGCGCGGACGCAGGCGGTGCGGCGGCGGGCTTGACCGCCGAGTTCACCAGTTCCACGACCTCCTGGGTGCTGGACGCCGAGCGCAGGGATTCGACGAAATCCTTGCGCACCAACGCCCGGGCCAGGCTGGAGAGCAGCTTCATGTGCTCGGACCCACCGGATTCCGGCGCGGCGATCAGGAACGCGAGATCGGCCGGGCCGTCAGGGGCGCCGAAGTCGACCTTCGGGTCGAGCCGGGCGAATCCGATGGTCGCGGTGTCGACGTACGGGGAGCGGCAGTGCGGTATCGCGATGCCGCCGGGCAACCCGGTCGCCGATTGTGCCTCGCGGGCCATCGCCGCACCCACCAGGCCCGCGGTGTCACTTGCGCGGCCCGCACCGCCGAGGGCGCCGGCCAGCCGGGCGATGACCGCCTCCTTGTCGCTGCCGGCATCGACATCGAGCAGGACCAGATCGTCGGTGATGATCGGTTGGGTCATTGCAGCACTTCCCGGTTGGTGGTGATGAGGTCAGTGACGCGGACGGCGTCGAGATCGAGTTGTGCGGGCACGGGCAGCGCCGATCCCGGGAGAGCCGCGGCCGCGCCGCCGTAGGCGACCGCCATGCGCAGCCGCTGGGACGGTTCGGCGCCGCCGACCTCGGCCCGCAGGTAACCGGCGAGCGACGCGTCCCCGGCGCCGACGGTACTGCGCGCGGTGATGGGCGGTGGCGCGGCGAACCAGGCGCCCGTGCCGTCGACCAGCACCGCACCGGCGGCGCCCAGTGTCGCGAGCACCGCGCCGACGCCCCGCTCGACGAGCTTGACCGCGGCCGCGACGACGAGGGACAGATCGCCCTCGGCGACGGTGGTCTCCAGGTCGGCTTCGGCGACACCGGAGATGCTCGCGAGTTCCTCGACGTTGGGCTTCATCAGCTCGGGAGACGCCGTGCTGAGTTTCGAGGCCAGCGCGGCCAGCGGAGCGTCTGAGGTGTCGACGGCCACGCGGCACGGCAGGGGTGCCAGCCTCGCGACGACGTCGGCGTACCACTGCGGCGGCACTCCCGGCGGCAACGAACCCGACAGCACGACCCACGCCGCATGTTGCGCCTCGTCCACGACGCACCGCGTGATCGCATCGAGCGCCGCGGTGTCGAGGGTGGCGCCACGCTCGTTGAGTTTGGTTGTGGTGCCGTCGTTTTCGGTGATCGCGATGTTGGTGCGCACCGGTTCGGCGATCGGGACCGCCGCGAACGGCACGTCGGCACACCGCAGCGCGGTCAGCAGCGGATCGTCGGTGGCAGCGGGCAGCAGTGCCAGCGCATCCACACCGGCCGATGTGAGCGCCTTGGCCACGTTGATGCCTTTTCCGCCGGCCTCGACGGTCACCGAGTCGACGCGTTGCACGGCGCCGCGGGTGAGCGGGGCCGTGAGCGTGACCGTACGGTCGAGGCTCGGGTTGAGGGTGACGGTGACGATCATGCGATCACCACCTCGACGCCCTGCTCGGTGAGCCCGTCGCGGTCGGCCGGGTCGATCTCGTCGTCGGTGATGAGCGTGTCGACGCAGTCGATGGGCGCGAAGCGGATGAGGTCCTCCTGGCCCATCTTCGACGAATCAGCGACGACGACAACGTAATTGGCGGCGCTCACCATGGCCCGCTTGACCGCGGCCTCGTCGGTGTCCGGGGTGGACAGGCCGTGCCGCAGGCTGATGGCGTTGGTGCCGATGAAGGCGATGTCGACGCGCAGCGCGTCGAGCACTCGCAACGCCTGCTCGCCGACCGCGGCCTGCGTGAGTCCGCGGACGCGTCCGCCCAGCAGTTGCAGCGTGACGTTGGGCATCGCGGCCACGCGTGACGCGATGGGCACCGAGTTGGTGACGATCGTGAGCTCGCGGTCGGTCGGCAGGTGGGCCGCCACGCGGGCCGTCGTCGTCCCGGCGTCCAGCAGCACGCTCGATCCCGTCGGAGGAAAGAACTCGGCGGCGGCCGCGGCGATGGCATCCTTTTGTTCGGCGCGGGTGCTGTCGCGTTCACCCACGCCGGCCTCCACGAGATGCAGCGTCCGCACCGGCACGGCCCCGCCGTGTACCCGCCGCACCACGCCTGCCCGGTCGAGGACCGCGAGGTCGCGGCGCACGGTCTCGGTGGTGACGTCGTAGGCCTGGGCCAGCTCCGCGACGGAGGCGCGGCCCCGGCTCAGCACCAGGGCGGCGATCGCCTGTTGGCGCTCTTCGGCGTACATGGGCCTCCGTTTGTGTGGCTTCAAGGCCGCTTGGATGTTGATATGTGTTGTTTTACGCCTGTCTGTGTTGCTGTGTCAACGATTTCTTGTAATCTCTCTCACATGAGCGCCTCGTCCGTTCCCGTCTTACACGGAGTTCCTGTGGTTCCGGGGGTGCGGTACGCCCCGGTCATCCGGCCCGGGCGGCTGCCCGTGATCGAGCTGCCGGACACCGAGGTCGCAGAGCCGGACCGCGCCGCCGAGGCCGGCCGCTTCCGGGCGGCGGCCACCGCCGTCACCGAGCGGCTGCGCGCCCGCGCGGACCGTGCCACGGGCGCCGCGGCCGAGGTGCTCGGGGCGACGGCGACGCTCGCGCAGGACCGCGCCTGGCTGGGTGCGGCAGACAAACGTATCGCCGCGGGCGCCCCCGCGGTACGTGCGGTCTCCGAAGCCGTGGATCAGTTCATCGACATGTTCACGAAGATGGGCGGCCTGATGGCCGAGCGCGTGACCGATCTGCGTGACATCCGCGACCGCGTCGTCGCCGAGCTGTCCGGATACCCCGAGCCCGGGGTCCCGCTCCCGGAGCTCCCTTCGATCCTGTGCGCGACGGATCTCGCGCCCGCCGACACCGCGGGCCTGGACCCCGAACTCGTCGTCGGGCTCGCCACCACGCTCGGCGGGCCCACCAGTCACACCGCGATCATCGCGCGCCAACTGGGCATACCGTGCGTGGTCGCGGTGTCGGGCCTCGACGACATCGAAGCCGGACGTATGGTCCTGCTCGACGGCACCGCGGGCACCGTCACCGCCGATCCTGACCCGTCGGAGGCCGCGACCGCGGTCGACGCCGCACGGCGGTCCGCGGCGACCGCACGCAACTGGCACGGGCCCGGTGCCACCGGCGACGGGCACGCGGTCGCGATCATGGCCAATGTGGCCGACGGCGCGGCCGCCCGGGCCGCGCGTGAGACCCCGGCCGAGGGCATCGGCCTGTTCCGTACCGAACTGTGCTTTCTCAACCGCGACACCGAGCCGACCGTCGCGGAGCAGGCCGCGATCTACGGCGAGGTGCTCGACGCGTTCTCCGGCGCGAAAGTGGTGATCCGCACGCTCGACGCGGGTTCGGACAAACCGCTGAAATTCGCGGGTCACCCGCCCGCGGAGGCCAACCCGGCACTCGGGGTGCGCGGCATCCGCATCGCCGAGGCCAACCCGGGACTGCTCGAGCACCAACTCGACGCCATCGCCGAGGCAGCGGAGAACACCGGAACCGCCCCGTGGGTCATGGCGCCCATGATCGCCACCCCGGACGAGGCGAAAAGGTTTGCCGCACAGGTCCGTTCACGCGGACTGACACCCGGCGTGATGGTCGAGGTACCCGCGGCCGCGTTGCTCGCCGAGCGGATCCTCGACCACGTCGACTTCCTGTCGATCGGCACCAACGATCTGGCGCAGTACACGATGGCCGCCGACCGGATGTCGGCCGAACTCGCGGCCCTGACCGATCCGTGGCAGCCCGCCGTCCTGGCTCTCGTGGGTACCGCCGCGCGGGCAGGCGCGGCCGCCGACAAGCCCGTGGGGGTGTGCGGTGAGGCCGCTGCCGACCCGCTGCTCGCGTGCGTTCTGGTGGGCCTCGGGGTGACCTCGCTGTCGGCGGCAGCGGCCGCGATTCCGTCGGTGGGCGCCAAGTTGGCGACGGTCACCGTGCAGCAGTGCCGTGAGGCCGCGCAGGCCGTGCTCACGACCGCCGGTCCGGCCGAGGCGCGGGCCGCTGCGCTGGGCATTCTCAGCTGACGGAATAATCGGACCGCGGTCCGGTTATATGGGTATCATCTCAGGTACCCCAGGGAGGTATTGATGCCGGCCATCACCGCAGACACGTTGACTCTGCCCCGCATCGCGGCCCCGTCCGCGGCGGACACCGAACGCCCGGTCCGCTCCATCACCACCGGACCACGTGGTTACGAGGGCGAGGGATTCCCGGTTGTGCGCGCCTTCGCGGGTGTGAGCGCAGCCGACCTCGACCCGTTCGTCCACATGGACCAGATGGGTGAGGTCGAATACGAACCCGGCGAACCGCGGGGCACCGACTGGCACCCGCACCGCGGGTTCGAGACCGTCACCTACATGATCGACGGCCGCTTCGCCCACCAGGATTCCCACGGTGGCGGCGGCCTGATCACCGACGGCGCGACCCAGTGGATGACGGCGGGCTCGGGAATCCTGCACATCGAGACCCCGCCCGCCGAACTCGTCGAGAGCGGCGGGGTGTTCCACGGCATCCAGCTGTGGGTGAACCTGCCACGCAAGGACAAGTTCGCCAGCCCCCGCTACCAGGCGATCGAGGGTGGCCAGGTCAAGCTCCTGTCGAGCTCCGACGGCGGTGCGCTGGTGCGCATCATCGCCGGTGAGATCGGAGGCGAGCAGGGTCCGGGCAGCACCTACACGCCGATCACCATGGCACACAGCACCATCGAGCCCGGCGCGCAGTTGAACCTGCCGTGGAACCGTGACTTCAACGCGCTGGTGTACGTGCTGTCCGGCCGCGGCAGCGTCGGCCCGGTCGGACATCCGATCCGCCAGGGCCAGCTCGCGGTGTTCGGCCCGGGTGACCGGATCACGATCACCGCGGACGCCTCGCAGGACTCGAACCGGCCCGCGTTGGAGGTTCTGTTGCTGGGGGGCAAGCCGATTCGTGAACCGGTCTTCCACTACGGCCCGTTCGTGATGAACTCGAAGTCGGAGTTGATCCAGGCCCTCGAGGACTACCAGGCAGGCAGGTTCGGGCAGATCCCGGCGAACGCGCTCATGCCGCACCGGCCGCTGGACTGACCGTCACGGCGCGGCGATCGATCGCGAACGGTCGCGGCGTCAGTACACCGACTCGACGGGCTGCGGGTACAGCAACTCCAGCTCGCCGATGTGCGCCGCAACCGTGACCAGGGGTAGCGCGGCCGACACCGCGAGGTCGCCACCCGTGGCCTCCGCGCGCAGCGCCAGCACGAAGGTCTCGCCGATCGGCACGAACACCGACGTCGTGTCCTCACCGGTCAACCGCGCGCAGATGATCCGCGCGTGCGTCTCGATCGTTTTGCGGGTCTCCTGGTACGCCTCAAGCGGCGGGGGTACGACGTCGGCGATCAGTTCGGCGGCCGCGCGCACGCGGATCGCCCGCGTGGCCGACCGCACGATCGGGGCGCGTTGATCAGACGGTCCGCCGCTTTCCGAAAGATAGTGGCGGACAGTGTCATCCAGGGTGCGGGAGGCCTCCAGGGCGGAGTGGCTCAGCGCGATCACCCGGTCGGTGGCCTCCTCGGAGGCCCCGCGGGTGACACGCAGAACCGCGGCCTCCAGCAGCTCCGCGCCTGCGGCGCGGGCCGCGTCGATCGCCTTGGTCACCGAGGCCCTGGCACCACGCGGCCACAGCAGGATCGACACCACGATGCCGACGAGCGCGCCGACCACCACGTCCTCGATGCGGATCAACCCGACCTGCCAGCCGGTGGGGGCGATGAGGTTGAAGTTGATCAGCACCATCATGGTGAACGCGGCCTGGCCGGCGATGAACGACGCGACCTCGGGTACGTAGGCCGATCCGAAGGCCACGATCGGCAGCAGGATCCACAGCACGACCGGTTGCACGCCGACGAGTTCGATGAGCACCGCGCCGATGACGAAACCGAGGGCGGTGCCCGCGACGGCGCGCACCACGCGTGTCCCCGTCGTGAGTGCGCTGCTGCGCAACACCGACATCGCGCCGAGCACCACCCAGAATCCGTGCTCGACCGGGAACACGTGGGTGACGGCGACCGCGAGCGCCAGGCCCAGACCCGTCCGCAGGCTGTTGCGCAGCACCACCGCGCGCGTCGACAGGAAGCCCTTGGCGATCTCGGCCACCGCGGTGGTCTCGGGCATGATCCAGTCGGCCGAACCGGTCTCGGGGAGCCGGCGGCCCAGCACGCGCGCCCACACCGGGCGTGCGTCGGCCAGGGCCGCGTTGCGGATCACCCGCCCGGTCACGGCGACGGTGGCCGCGATGGTGCGGCGCACCAGCAGTGCCTTGCCCACCTCGACGGCGTCGGCGTCGTCGGGGGTGCCCAGGATCGCGGCGATGTCCTCGCGGTACGTGCCCTGCGAGACGGTGCGCAGTTCTTCCAGTGCGGCACGCAGGTCGGCGCTGCGCTCGGCACGTCTCGCCGGATCATGGATCCGCAGCAGCGCGGCGCTGTCGCGCAGCACGCGCACCACGGGATCGCGCATCTCCCCAAGGATCTCGCCCGTCGAATCGGTGACCCGGTCCGATATCCATCCGAGGTCGTCGACGACGCGCACGAGTGCGCGACTGCCCGCGGTCAACGCCACCGGACGGTAATCGGCGCCGAGGAAACTTTCGTACAACTCGTTCATGGCGCGGTTGACGTCGCGCGCCGAGGCGCTTCCCTCCAGCCGGTAGGCAAGCACGCGGCACACCCGGGCGGCGGTGCGGCGTAATTCGTCGTGGTGACGTGGCGGGAAGAGGAACAGCGCGGCGGGCACGCAGACCACCAGGGCGATCACCCAGCCCAACAGCCGATCGGCGATCGGACCCACCGGGGTACACAGCGGAAGCACGAACAGCAGCAGGGTCGCCCGCTGCCCGGCCGCGACGACCTCGGACAGCACGCCCGAGAACGACACCACCACGCCGATGACGAACATCGACACCACGCTCAACCAGACGTGCGGGGCGATGAGGGTGCCCAGCACGATCAGCACGGCGCCGTTGAACGCCAGGCCCGCGAACGCCAGGGCGCGCGCCGGGCGGTTACCCGGGAAATCGGCCGTGATCAGCAGTGACACCGCGCCGAAGATGCTGAACAGCGGGGTCTGCGAGCCGCCGCCCACGGCGAAGCCGATCGCCGCGGCGATCGGGAGCACCACACCGGCGCGTGCCGCGCGGCGCAGCGCGTCGTACTCGGGATCGCGCTCACGGAGCTGCTCTGCTGCCCGTCGCCAGAGCTTGGCCGGGGTCAGCAGCATGAAGTTCAGTTAAGCGTATTTCCGTGGGTCGGATCGGATGACGGGGCGAACCGGCCTGTCGACAGCGCGTCGCGCAGCTGGAACGCGATCCAGCCGAGGGCGTCGCCGTCGCGGGGCAGGGTGCTCTGCTCGTACCCCACGATCACGTACACACCCCACGCCGCGAAATACCCGGCGTTGCGGTCGTCGCCGATGATCTCGCGGGCCGCCTCGAACAGGATGTCGTAGCGCAGTTGGTCCACCACGGACTGGACGGTGTACACGTCGGGGTCCAGTGAACTCCACACCCGGATCGCGGCCTCGGCGCCGTGCGGCAGGGCCAGTGCCTCCCGGATGAGGGTTTCGACGCGTCGGTGCGGATCGGGATCGGCGCGCACGGCCTCCACCACGCGCAGGGTGCGGGCCTCCCGCCAGTGCTCGATGAGCTCCCTGGTGTATGCCGACCAGTTGGGGAAGTAGTGGTAGAACGATCCGGTTGTGACGCCCAGTCGGTTGCATACTTCGGCCAATTTGAGACCGCCGTAGCCCAGATCGGACAACACGTCCATACCGGTGTCGAAGTACGACTCCCGCGAAACGACGCTTGCCATCGATGTCACCCTAGTTCGTTCGTCAACCCGGCAGGAACTCAATTTGCTGGGAAAATGCTGGTCTACGCAGGGCATTGATCTTCTGTATTGGGCATCCGGTGACGTGTGGCACAATTTGACCGTGGCGCATATCGCTAGTCGAGGACCAGGGAGACCGCCGGCAGCTAAGGCGGCGGAGACGCGTGAACGCATATTGAGTGCAGCTCGTGAGGTGTTCAGCGAACTCGGCTACGATGCTGCGACCTTCCAGGCGATCGCCATCCGGGCCGATCTGACCAGGCCCGCCATCAACCACTATTTCGGTAGTAAGCGGGTGTTGTACCGCGAGGTTGTCGAACAGACCAACGCGACCGTGATTGCGGCAGGTGTGGCGCGTGCGCGTGAGGCCACTTCATTGCTGGGACGCTTGTCCGCATTCTTTGCTGCGGCCATGGACGCGGAATCGGCCGACCGCTCATCCGCGGCATTTTTGGTGACGTCTGTTCTGGAATCGCAACGACATCCGGATCTCGTGTCAGAAGAGCAGGATGCACTGCTGAATTCGCGCAAATTCGTCGCTTGGGCAGTCAATGACGCCATCGAACGCGGTGAGTTGACGACGGATACCGATATCCCGGCCATCGTGGAGATGCTCGTGGCGGTGATGTGGGGAATGGGCTTCTACGCGGGCTATGTGGGCCGCTCGGAGGAGCTCGCAGCAATCGTCGACAAGTTCGAAATGCTGATGGCGAACAAGCTCTGGCAACTTCGCGACTGACGCGTGAGGTTCCCCACAGCCGGTCCGGCCGTGTGAGAAATTTAGCTAGACTGTCTAGCTGATGACCGATGTGCGCGAAACCCCGTCCGTCCGTTCCGCCCGCGATAGCTGGGGCATCACCGAGAGCGTGGGTGCCACCGCTCTGGGCGTGGCCGCCGCGCGCGCTGCCGAGACCGCTCAGGCCGACCCGTTGATCCGCGACGAGTTCGCGTTCCTGCTGGTTTCCGCGGCCGGTCCGACGTGGGCCCAGATGGCCGTCAGCGATCCGCACTGGCTCGGTGCAGACGCCGACGCGCGGCGCATCCACGAGATCTCCCGCAACTATCAGGCCGTGCGTACCCACTACTTCGACGAGTACTTCAGCGACGTCGCGCACGCAGGTATCCGACAGGTCGTCATCCTCGCCGCGGGTCTCGACTCGCGCGCCTTCCGGCTCGACTGGCCCGCGGGCACCACGGTCTTCGAGATCGACCAGCCCAAGGTTCTCGAGCACAAGACCGCGACCCTCGATGCCCACGGCGCCGTCGCCAAGGCGCGCTACGTCCCGGTGCCCGCCGATCTGCGCGACGATTGGCCGGCCGCCCTGGTCGAGGCCGGATTCGATCCCGCGCAGCCCACGGCCTGGCTGGCCGAGGGGCTCCTGCCGTATCTGCCCGCCGACGCCCAGGACCGGCTGTTCGAACTGGTCGGTGTGAACAGCGCGCCGGGCAGCCGTATCGCCGTCGAGGCGTTCAACATGAGCCCCGAGCGCTACACGGAGGAACGCCGCGCGCAGCGGCGGGCCCGAGGTGAGCAGATGCGCAAGCAACTCGACCTGGACATCGACGTCGACGCGTTGATGTACACCGCCGACGACCGCGCCGATGCGGCGCAGTGGCTGTCCGAGCACGGCTGGCAGGTCGAGGCGGTGCCGAGCGCAGACGAGATGGCCCGTCTCGGCCGTCCGGCGGCCGAGGCCGACCTCGCAGAATTCGGCATGGATGGCGTGCTGATGCGCGCCCGACTGGACGGAGAGCGCCTATGAGTTCGTTGCGTACCGACGACGACACCTGGGACATCGCCACGAGTGTCGGATCCACCGCGGTCATGGTCGCCGCGGCGCGCGCCGGTGAGACCGAGCGCGACGACGCCCTGATCAGGGATCCCTACGCCAAGATCCTGGTGGCCGGGGCCGGCACCGGGGTGTGGGAGACACTGCTCGACAGCGAGTTCGCGGCCAAGATCGAGAATCTCGACCCCGAGGCGGCGGCGATCTTCGCCCACATGGGCAACTACCAGGCCGTGCGTACGCACTTCTTCGACGCGTACTACCGCGAGGCCGCCGACGCAGGCATCCGCCAGATCGTCATCCTGGCCTCGGGCCTGGACTCACGTGCCTACCGGCTGGACTGGCCCGCAGGCACCACGGTGTACGAGATCGACCAGCCCAAGGTGCTCGAGTACAAGTCCGCGACGCTGCGCGAGCACGGCATCGAGCCCGCGGCGCAGCGACGTGAGGTCCCCGTCGATCTGCGCTTCGACTGGCCCGCCGCGCTGCGCGACGCCGGGTTCGACGCGAGCCTGCCGACCGCGTGGCTGGCCGAGGGCCTGCTGATGTACCTGCCCGCCGAGGCGCAGGACCGGCTGTTCGAGTTGGTCACCGAGTTGTCGGCGCCCGGCAGCCGTATCGCCGTCGAGACCGCGGGCGTGGCCGCCACCGACCGCCGCGAGGCCATGCGGGAGCGGTTCAAGAAGTTCGCCGACCAGCTGAACCTCAGCTCTGCGCTCGACATCCAGGAGCTCGTCTACGACGACCCGGACCGCGCGGACGTCGCAGAATGGCTCGATGCGCACGGCTGGCGGGCCCAGGGCGTTCATGCGCTCGACGAGATGCGCAGGCTCGACCGGCTCGTCGAACTGCCCGACGACCCCGACCGCGCCGCGTTCTCGACGTTCGTCACCGCTCAGAGGCTCTAGACACCGAGTTCGACACCTTGAGCACCGTCACGTTCGGGCCCAGGGTGTTGACCCAGGGCTGATCGCCGGGGTCCGCCGATGCCGGGTTCGGCAGGCCGACCACTGCGGCGACAAGTCCGCCGGCGACCGCCATACCGGTGGCGACTCCGAACTTCCTCATCTCAGCGTTCCTTTTCTTGAACCATTCCATTTCTTGACTGGTTCAACTTAACGAAGGCTAGCCTCATTCCGGAAATCGCGCCGATCAGCGTGTGATCCACGACTCCCGGGCGATTGCCGACCCGGATGACCGGCGTTCGCCGCGTCGCCGTATACAGAAGGGGACGTCAGACCCCCTTCAAGAGAGGAACACCCATGCCAGGAGTGCAGGACCGCGTCGTCGTCGTCACCGGAGCCGGTGGAGGCCTGGGCCGTGAATACGCACTGACCCTCGCGCGCGAAGGCGCGAGCGTGGTCGTCAACGACCTGGGTGGCGCTCGTGACGGCACCGGATCCGGTTCGGCCATGGCCGATCAGGTGGTCGCCGAGATCAAGGAGGCCGGCGGGCGTGCGGTCGCCAACTACGACAGCGTCGCCGAGTCCGAGGGCGCCGAGAACATCATCAAGACCGCGATCGACGAGTTCGGCAAGATCGACGGCGTCGTGAGCAACGCGGGCATCCTGCGCGACGGCACGTTCCACAAGATGACCTACGACAACTGGGACGCCGTACTCAAGGTGCACCTCTACGGCGGCTACAACGTCATCCGCGCCGCATGGCCCCACTTCCGCGAGCAGAGCTTCGGCCGCGTCGTCGTCGCGACGTCCACCAGCGGCCTGTTCGGCAACTTCGGTCAGGCCAACTACGGTGCCGCCAAGCTGGGTCTGGTGGGTCTGATCAACACGCTGGCCCAGGAGGGCGCCAAGTACAACATCAAGACCAACGCCATCGCCCCCATCGCGGCGACCCGCATGACACAGGACATCCTGCCGCCCGAGGTCTTCGAGAAGCTCACGCCCGAGTACGTCGCCCCGGTGGTCGCCTACCTGATGACCGAGGAACTCGAAGACACCGACTCGGTGTTCATCGTCGGCGGCGGCAAGATCCAACGCACCGCGCTGTTCCAGAACGAGGGCGTCACGTTCTCCGACGGCGTGCCGACGGTCGACGACATCGCCGCCAAGTGGAACGAGATCACCGACCTCTCGGCCGCCCAGCTGGCCAGCTTCAAGCTGGGATAGCAGTTGAAAGCGCTTGTAGCACGAGCTCTCACCGGTACATCCGGGCTGGCGTACGCCGACGTCGACGAACCCGTGTCAGGTGATGCGGTCATCATCGACGTCGGCGCCGCCGGCGTCTGCTTCCCCGACCTGCTGCTGTTGCGCGGCGAGTACCAGATGAGGCTGGACCCGCCGTTCATCCCCGGCATGGAGGTGGCCGGAACCGTGCGGTCGGCGCCCGAGAGCTCGGGTTTCGCCCCGGGCCAACGGGTTTCGGCCTTCACGATGATCGGCGGGTACGCCGAGCAGGTGGCCGCGTTGCCCGACAACGTGATTCCCACACCCGAGGACCTCGACGACGCGTCGGCGGCCGCGCTGCTGGGCAACTACTACACCATGCAGTTCGCACTCGCGCGTCGCGGCGCACTGGTGCCGGGCGAGACCGTGCTGGTGCTGGGCTCGGCGGGCGGCATCGGCACCGCGTCGATCCAATTGGCCAAGGCGCACGGCGCCAGGGTGATCGCGATGGTGCACCGCGCGGGTGCCGAGGACTTCGTGTCGGGGCTGGGCGCCGACGTGGTGCTTCCGCTCACCGACGGGTGGCGCGATGCGGTGCTCGCCGCGACCGACGGCCGCGGCGTGGACCTCGTCGTCGACCCGATCGGCGGGCCGGCGTTCGACGACGCCGTGCGCGTGCTCGCCCCCGAGGGGCGGCTGCTGGTGATCGGGTTCGCCGCGGGCGCGGGCATCCCCACCGTCAAGGTCAACCGGCTGCTGCTGCGCAACGTCAGCGTCGTCGGCGTCGGCTGGGGCGAGTTCGTGCGCCGCAACCCCGGCGCGCAGGCCGCCGTCGGTGCCGAGCTCGGCAAACTGGTGGCCGAGGGGCTGCGGCCACCCCCACCGGTGCGCTACCGGTTGGCCGACGGCGCGGCCGCGCTCGACGCCATGGCCGCGGGCGAGGTTCGCGGGAAGCTGGTGCTGGAGCCTTAGCCGGTGCGTAGCGTGGAGCCGTGGACACGGCGCTGCGCAGGGCCATGGATCTGCTCATCGATCCACCGGCCGAACCAGATTTCAGCAAGGGCTATCTCGACCTTCTCGGGCGCGGTGACAGCACCCCGCCCAAGAACACGGGACTGATCCAGAAAGCCTGGGCATCCCCGCTGGGGTCCAAGCTCTACGACCGTGCCCAGTTGCTCAACCGCAGGCTCGTCGCCTCGACGCGACCGCCCGTCGAGTGGCTGCGCATCCCGCCGGGCGGCACGGTCCTGGACATCGGGTGCGGGCCGGGCAACATCACGGCCCAGCTCGCGCGCGCCGCGGGCCTGGACGGGCTGGCGCTCGGCGTCGACATCTCCGAGCCCATGCTGGCCCGCGCGGCGGCGGCCGAGGCGGGCCGCCAGGTCGGCTTCGTGCGCGCCGACGCGCAGCAACTGCCGTTCCGCGACGAGGTGTTCGACGCGGCGACCTCGCTGGCGGTGTTCCAGCTGATCCCCGATCCCGTTGCGGCCGTGTCGGAGATCGTGCGCGTGCTCAGGCCCGGCGGACGCGTCGCGATCATGGTGCCCACGGCCGGAGCGGTGAAACCGGTGACGTTCCTCGCGCGTGGCGGGGCCCGCATATTCGGCGACGACGAGCTGGGCGACATCTTCGAGAACGTGGGTCTGGTCGGGGTGCGGGTCAAGACCCACGGCTTCATCCAGTGGGTGCGCGGGACCAAACTGTGAGCGCCATCCAGTGAGCACTGTCGGAATCGTCCTGGTCGCGCTCGCGATCGCCGTCGGCCTCATCGGCATCGTCGTGCCCATCCTGCCCGGCGGTCTGCTGGTGTTCGGCGCGATCGCGGTGTGGGCCATCGTCGAGCGCACCGCGGCGGCGTGGGTGGTGCTGGGCGTCGCGGCAGCGGTGTTCGTCGCCGCCGAGGTCGTCAAGTACCTGTGGCCGGTGCGGCGCATGCGGGCCGCCGAGGTCGGCACGTGGAGCCTGGTGGCCGGTGGTGTCCTCGGCGTGATCGGGTTCTTCGTCATTCCCGTCATCGGGCTCGTCATCGGCTTCGTGGCCGGCGTCTATCTCGCGGAACTCGCTGCGCGCCATGAGCACCGGCGCGCCTGGGTCTCCACCGTCCATGCGCTCAAAGGTGTCGCGCTGTCGGTGGGCGTCGAGCTCACGGGCGCGTTGTTGGCTACCATCGCGTGGGTGGTCGGGGTGGTGGTCACGAATTGAACGACAACGCGACATGGACGCTCTCGGCGTCCGACGGTGAACTGCTGCTGCACACCGGTGTCACCGGGACAGCAGCACGTGTGGGACATCGGCTGACGATCGCGATGCGGTCGTGGGAGGCGACGGTGTTCTGGGAGGGCGACGGCGCGGGCGCCGAGCCCGTCAAGGCCGAGCTCACCATCGACATCGACTCGCTCGAGGTCGTGGGCAGCGAGGGCGGCATGACGCCGCTGTCGGGTGCGGAGAAGACGCTGATACGCAACAACGCGCTCAAGCTGCTGCGTGCACGGCGCTTCCCACAGGCCCGGTTCGTCAGCTCCGACATCGAGCGCGACGGCGACATCGTGCGCATGCACGGCGCCTTCGAGCTGTTCGGAAAGGTCCGCGACCACGTGCTGGAGGTCCGTATCGACGACGGCGTGATCTCAGGGCAGTCCGTGGTGCGGCACAGTGACTACGGCATCAAGCAGTACTCGATGCTGATCGGCGCCATGAAAGTGGCCGACGACGTGCGGGTCACGTTCACCGCAACGCATCGCGCAGCGCGGTGAGCTCCTCGGGAGAGATCCCGGCCGCCGTCATGAATCCCGACAGCGAACCGTAGGCCTCCTCGAGCCGCTTCCACGCCGCGGCGAGATACTCCTCGCGCACGCCGAGCACCTCGTCGGTCAATCGCGCCTCGGCGAACGTGATGATCTCGGGCTCGTCGCCCGAGCGCGCCCGCACCGAGTCCATGATGCGGTTGCGCAACGGCGTGATCGCCTCGTTGCTGCGCAGGAAGTCGGCGAAGATGTCGTCGCGGTCCACCCCGGCCGCGTCGAGCACCGTCGCGACCGTGAAGCCCGTGCGGTCCTTGCCCGCGAAGCAGTGCGCGATCACCGGCCTGCCCGCGGCCAGCAGCGAGACCACCTGCCGCACCGCGTTGTGCGCGCCGGGCAGCGTCGGGAACTCCTCGTACACCTCGGTCATGTAACGCCGGGCCGACTCGGTGACGTCCTCGCCGTCGGGGGACTCGGACATCACCCGCTGAAACGTGCTCTCGTGCGGCGCATCCTGGCCCGACGTGTCGTCCGGGTGGAACGGCAGCAGGTGCACCGCGACGCCGTCGGGCACCTGGCCCGGGCCGCGGCGCTGCACCTCCTGGTGCGACCGCAGATCGGCGACGTCGGTGATGCCCAGCCGTTTGAACACGGCTCGGCCGTCGTCGGAGAGCTTGCTCAGCTCACTGGAGCGGTACAGCACGCCGGGCCGGATTCCGGTCTCCTGCGCGACATCCCGGAAGTTCCAGGCGCCGCCCAGCTCGAGCGACGTGCCATCGGGCCCGGTCATTTCGTGACCGCGAGGGCCAGGGGCGATTTCTCGCGGCCGAGCTCGGAACGGGCGATGGTGCGCATGTGGACCTCGTCGGGCCCGTCGAACAGGCGCATCGCCCGGTGCCACGCGTACAGCCGCGCAAGCGGGAAGTCGTCGCTGACACCGGCCGCACCGTGCACCTGGATCGCCCGGTCGAGCACGTTGCACGCCACCTGTGGGGCCACCGACTTGATCTGGGACACCAGCACGTGCGCGGCCTTGTTGCCCTGAAGGTCGATGGTCCACGCGGCCTTCTCGCACAGCAGCCGGGCCTGGTCGATCTCGTTGCGCGACTTGGCGATCGCCTCACGCACCACACCCTGCTCGGCCAGCGGCTTGCCGAACGCCACCCGCTTCTGCACCCGGTCGACCATCAACGTCAGCGCACGCTCGGCCGCACCGATGGCGCGCATGCAGTGGTGGATGCGGCCCGGGCCCAGCCGGGCCTGGGCGATCGCGAACCCGCTGCCCTCGACGTCGAGCAGGTTCTCCGCGGGCACCCGCACGTCGTTGAACACGATCTCGCAGTGGCCGTGCTGGTCCTGCCAGCCGAACACCGGCAGCGAGCGCTGGATGTCCACCCCGGGGGTGTCCACGGGCACCAGGATCATCGACTGCTGCTGGTGTGCCGCGGCATCAGGGTTGGTGCGGCCCATGACGATCAGGATCTTGCAGCGCGGATCGGCGGCCCCGGTGATCCACCACTTGCGGCCGTTGATGACGTAGTGGTCGCCGTCGCGCAGCATCGTGGTCTCGATGTTGCGGGCGTCGCTGGAGGCCACGGCAGGCTCGGTCATTGCGAACGCGCTGCGGATCTCGCCGGCCAGCAGCGGTTCCAGCCACTGCTTGCGCTGGGCCTCGTTGGCGAACAGGTGCAGCGTCTCCATGTTCCCCGTGTCGGGGGCCTGGCAGTTGAGCGCCTCGGGCGCGATCTCCATGCTCCAGCCGGTGATCTCGGCCAGCGGCGCGTACTCCAGGTTGGTCAGCCCCGACTCCGCGGGCAGGAACAGGTTCCACAGTCCCCGGTCTTTCGCCTTGACCTTGAGTTCTTCGACGACGGGCGGAACCGTGTGGTCCTTGGGGCCCTTTTCCTCGCGGTAGGCGTGGTACTCCGCCTCGGCGGGGAACACGAATTCGACCATGAAGTCGGTGAGCCGCTTGTGGTAATCAGCCGCCTTGGCGGACATCGCGAAGTCCATGCCCGCCACGATATGACACGCGTCAGGTCAGCCCTACCGGGCCAGGGCAAATGCGATCAGACCGGCCAGCGCGGCCAGACCCATCACGGTGCCCGCGACGGCGGACCAGCCCGCGGCGTCGAACGCCAGACCGCCGAGCCAACCGACGGCGCTGGAGCCGCCGTAGTAGAAGAGGTTGTACAGCGCCGAGGCCTGTGCCTTGCTGTCGCCGGCCTCGGCGCCGACCCAGCCCGACGCGATGGCGTGCGCACCGAAGAACCCCGCGGTCGCGATGACCAGGCCCACGAGCACCACGACGGCGTTGGTGCTCATCGTGACGGCGACACCGGCGATCATCGTCGCGATGGAGACCAGCAGGACCGGTTTGCGGCCGAACCGTGTGGCCTCGGCTCCCGCGCGCGCCGAGGCCCACGTGCCCGCCAGGTACGCCAGGAACACCAGGCTCACGACGGTCTGCGGCAGGTTGAACGGCGCGGCCGACAGGCGGAATCCCAGGAAGTTGTAGACCGCGACGAATCCGCCCATCAGCAGGAAGCCCTGGGCGAACAGGGCCAGTTGCCGCGGCGAGCGCAGGTTGGTCAGAAGCCGCCTGCCGAGATCCCGGTGGGTGCGGGCCGGGGTGAACCCCTGCGCGGCCGGGGCGAGCTTGACGAACGCCAGCGCCGCCATGCCGCACAGCAGCGCGACCGTCAGCACCCCGACGCGCCACCCGGCGAACTCGGCGACCGGGCCCGTCACGAGCCTGCCTGCCAGCCCGCCGATCGTGGTGCCCGCGACGTAGGTGCCCGCGGCGCGCGCCGCGTGTCCGGCGTTGATCTCCTCGGTCAGGTAGGCCACGGCCACGGCAGGGACGCCCGCCAGCGCGAGGCCTTCGACGAACCGCCCGCACAACAGCAGCGCGTAGGTGGGGGCGAACGGGACGAGCAGGCCCAGCACCGTCGCGACGACGACCGAAACGGTGATCACCTGGACGCGGCCGACACGGTCGGCGAGCGCGGCCCAGGGGAGCACGCCGAACGCGAGGCCGATGGTGGCGGCGGAGATCGCCAGCGCCGCGTGGGCGGCCCCGGTGCCGAGGTCACTCGCGATCAGCGGCAGGACCGCCTGCGGAGAGTACAGCTGCGCGAACGTCGCCACCCCGGCGCAGAACAGCGCGGCGAGCAGGCGGCGGTAATCGCTCGAGCCGCGGGTGTGTCCTTGCCAGACGGCGGGTTCGGGTTGGGCAGTCACCACGCCGACGTTAAGCAGTCAGAAAAGATGTGTCCAATGCATGAACTCACTCAACATCATGCGTAGTACGTATGACGAACTGCGCGAAGCGCTCCGCGGCCGGGGGCAGCGGGCGGTCCGCAGGCCACGCGAGCCCCAACTGCCGCTTGGCCGACGCCTGCGCCAGCGCGATGTACTCCGCACCCGGTTCGGCGCGCCCGGCGTGCGGAACCGGAACCACGGCGACCCCGAAACCGGCCGCCACCAGACCCTCCATGGTCGGGATCTCCGTCGCCTCGAACACCACGTGCGGCGTGATGCCCGCCTCGGCGCACAGTTCCTCGGTCAGTTGCCGCAGCCCGAAACCGGGAGCCAGACCCACGAACGGCTCGTCGCCCGCGTCGGCCAATGTGATGCGCGATCGTGACGCCAACCGGTGACCGCGCGGCACCGCCAGGCACAGCCGCTCGACGTACAGCCCGCGCCACTGGAAACCCTCGGGCCGCGGCGATGTGATCGCCAGATCGACCTGCCCGCCGGCCAGGCGCTCGAGGAGATCGTGCGCGGCGCCCTGGGTCAGGCTGAACTGCACGTGCGGGGCGTGCGCGCGGAACCGGCGGAGCAGATCGGGCACGAAGGAGCCGGCCTGCGAATGCAGGAACGCCAACCGCACCAGGCCGGTGTCGGGATCCCGCATCGCCGCGATCCGCTCTGTGGCCGAACGCATTTCGGTGATCGTGCGGCGTGCGTGCTCCAGCAGGATCTCGCCGTAGGCGTTGAGCTGCAGCCTGCGGTTGACCCGGTCGAACAGCGGCACCCCCACCTCGTCCTCGAGCCGGGCCAGCGCACGCGACAACGTCGGCTGGCTGATGCCGAGTTCGGCGGCGGCGTCGGTGACATGCTCGGTCTCGGCGAGCACGACGAACCAGCTCAGCTCGTCGAGGTGCATACCGTGACGCTACCGCCCGCTCTGCGGCAAACAGGGCATCGGGACGGCGTTGCTGTGGAATGCTGACCCGCATGTCAGACAAGGTTCGGGTGGTCGTGGGCGACGACCATCCGATGTTCCGCGAGGGCGTGGTGCGGGCACTGACCTCAAGTGGTGACATCGACGTGGTGGCCGAGGCCGACAACGGCGCAGACGCCCTGGAACTCATCAAGGTTCACCGACCCGCGGTCGCGTTGCTGGATTACCGCATGCCCCAACTCGACGGGGCCCAGGTCGCCGCGGCCGTCGTGCGTGACGAACTGCCCACGCGCGTGCTGCTGGTGTCCGCGCACGACGAGTCCGCGATCGTCTACTCGGCGCTGCAGCAGGGCGCCGCGGGATTCTTGTCCAAGGAATCGACGCGCAGCGAACTGGTGAGCGCGGTGTTGTCGTGCGCCAAGGGGCGTGACGTGATCACACCGCATCTCGCGGCCGGGCTCGCTGGCGAGATCCGCCGTCGCAACGAACCCGACGTGCCGGTGCTCAGCCCGCGGGAACGCGAGGTGCTCAACCTCATCGCGCAGGGCCGCAGCATTCCCGCGATGGCCAAGGAGCTGTATCTGGCGCCGTCGACGGTGAAGACCCACGTGCAACGGCTCTACGAGAAGCTCGGCGTGAGTGACCGCGCGGCGGCCGTCGCCGAGGCGATGCGACGGCACCTGCTGGACTGAGGTGCCAGAACAGCGATGATATCGGGCCGGATCGTCGAATTCTTTGCCTCACAACCTGTCCGGGTATCGGCCGTCCTGCGGTTGCCGCTCATCGGGTTGATCTTCGTGCTGGTCATGGTGTGGGAGGTCGACCACTGGTTGCCGGGGTTGTACGCGGTGATCCTGGGCCTGTATGCCGCCGCTGCCGTGCTGTGGCTGGTGGTCGTGATACGCGGGCCCATGCCGCGCTGGGCCGAATGGGCGTCCACGGCCGTCGACGGCCTGGTGCTGCTGGCGTTGTGCGCGGTGTCCGGCGGCGCCACCGCGGCCCTGCTGCCGGTGTTCTTCCTGCTGCCGATATCCGTTGCGTTCCAAGACCGTCCGTTGTTGACGGCGATGCTCGGCACGGCCACCGCGACGGGCTATCTGGGCGCGTGGATCTTCTACTCGAAACGTGACGACACCGTCGGGCTGCCCAACGTCGTCTACATGCAGGTGGGATTTCTGCTGTGGCTCGCGGTGGCCACCACGGCGTTGTCGCTCGTGCTGGTGCGCCGTTCGGCGCGCGTGCGTGCGCTGCTCGACGTGCGCCGCCGCCTGGTGCAGGAATCCGCGCGCGCCGACGAACTGCGCGATGCCGAACTGGCCGAGGCGCTGCACGACGGCCCGCTGCAGACCCTGCTGGCCGCGCGCCTGGAGCTCGACGAACTCCGCGAACGCAATCCCGATCCGGCGCTGGACGTCGTGCACGCCGCGTTGCAGCAGACCGCGACCGGGCTGCGCTCCACCGTGACGGCGCTGCACCCGCAGGTGTTGGCACAGCTGGGGCTCGCACCTGCTGTCCGGGAACTGTTGCGACAGTACGAGAATCGCGGCGATCTGGTGATCCGCGCGAACATCGCCGATGTCGGGCAACCGGAGGCGCAGGCGCTGTTGTACCGCGCGGCCCGCGAGTTGCTGGCCAACGTGCACAAACACGCGCGCGCCGCGACAGTGACGGTGCGCTTGTTCCGGCAGGGCGAGCGCACGGTGCTGACCGTCGTCGACGACGGCGTCGGGTTCGACCCCGACATCGTCGCGCAGTCGGTGGCCGAGGGCCACATCGGCCTGGCGTCGCTGCAGGTGCGCATCGAGGCCATGGGTGGTGCCATGACCATCAGTTCTGAGGAGGGATTCGGCACGCAGGTGACGGTGATCCTCTAGGGGCTCAGTTCATTTCACGCACGGGATGCCCGAGGCGGTCATCTGGCTCAGGTCTGTGGGCGCAGGTGTGTAGGTGCCCGTGGCGGTCGCGGCCACCGTGGTGATGGGTGTGAGTTCGGCCGTCTCGGAGGGTCCGTAGCTCTCGGATTCGCTCGCCCCCGAGGTGGTGCTGGTGAACATATCGGCCCCCAGGTAGTCCGTGCCGGGGAAGTCGGTACCGATCGTCAACCGCACCGTGTCGGCCAGTACCCAGTCGGAAGGGGTTGCGGTGACACCCAGTTCGGTCGCGAGTGAGTGCGCGGCGGCGTCGGCGCCGGGACCGTAGTCGATGGTGGTGGCCGGCTCGAGTGCCTCGGCGTCGCCGATCTGCCCTTCGGTGAAGTTGTCGGCGGCGAACGTGGTCTGGAGTTTGGCGGCCAGCCCGGTGTAGGTGGAACCGTTGATGACGTCGAGCGTCGCGCCGTGCCCGTTGAGTTCGGGCTTGTCCGGCGTCGCGGTCGTGGTGGCCGGATCGTCCTTGCTCACCAGGTCGTGCACGATCTTGCGGATCGTCGGCACGTCGATGATGTTGATGTCCTCGCCGTAGGCGTTCTGGCCGAACTCCTTGATGGGCAGTGTGTAGAGCGTCGGTGGTGCGTCGGTGAGTGCGGACGCCCGTTTGGTGAAGCTCGCGAGGTCGAACCCGGCGTCGAGCGCCACGTTCTGCTTGGTGACGTCGAGCAGGCCGCGCAGCTTCGACGGGCTGCTCAGCGCGCCGCTCTGTCTGAGCGCCGAGACCAGCGCCGCGAGGAACGCCTGCTGCCTGCGGGTGCGGTCCAGGTCGGTGAAGTTCTCGTCGTTGATGTCGCGGCGCTGCCGCACGAACGCCATGGCCTGCGCGGCATCGATCTGCTGTACGCCCTTGCGGAAATCGGCGCCCGAATACGGATCCGACGTGTCGTCGTTGAGGCATACGGTGATCGGCGCGACGGCCTTGGCGATCTCGAAGAACGCGCCGAGGGTGACCTCGACGAAATGGTCGATGGGGATTCCCAGCAGGTTCCGCACCGTGGCGATCTCGGCTTTGCGTCCGGCCTCGCGGGCCTTCTGTTCGCGGGTCGCGGGATCCTCCTCCTCGGACTCGGTGGCCTCCATCTCGGCCTGGTAGGCGAATCCGTAGGCCTGCTTGACCTTGCCCTTGCAGATCCCCGAAGGACACCCGGCGAGGTCCACATAGTCGTCGCGGGGGATGGAGAACGCGGTCGCGGGACCGCCGTCGCCGGGCAGGTGCACCACGATCAGCACGTTGGCGTTGTAACCGCCGACCGTCTCGTCCCCGGCGTGCAGGGCCTGGTAGACGTCCTCGGGCAGCGGGTTGCCGTGCTGGTCCAGGCGGCTGTCGAGTCCCATGATGAGGATGTTCTCGGTGTCACCGACCGATCCCGATTCGCCCGCGAGCGCGTTGGACGTCGTGATGCCGTCGAGTGCGCCGTGGTAGGTCACCCAGCCCATGCCGGTGCCGGCCAGGATCGCGGCGGCGGTCAGCCCGACGAGGGCTCTACGCGCAAGCCGCACCGCACGTCGGGGCGTACGGCGCCTGGGCTTGGTCAGCGCATGGGCAGGTGAGTTCATGATCAACTGCCATTATGCTGCCGATGGCGTGAAAGTGACTGGTCAGGTACCCAAACCGCGCGAGATGACCAGCCGCTGGATCTGATTTGTGCCCTCGAAGATCTGGGTGATCTTTGCTTCGCGCATGTAGCGCTCGACGCGGAAGTCGCGTGTGTAGCCGACCCCGCCGAGAACCTGCACGGCGTCGGTCGTGACCTTCATGGCCGCGTCGGTGGCGACCAGCTTGGCGACGCTGGCTTGACTCGAGTACGGCAGCCCGGCGTCGCGTCGGCGCGCGGCGTCCAGATAGGTGGCGCGCGCGCTGACGACAGCGGCGGCCATGTCGGCGAGCAGGAACCCTAATCCCTGGTGGTCGATGATCTTTCGGCCGAACGTGGTGCGCTCGTGGGCGTAGCGCACGGCCTCGTCCAGTGCGGCCTGGGCGATGCCGACGGCCACCGCGGCGATGCCGAGGCGCCCTGAGTCCAGTGCCGAGAACGCGATCGACAGGCCCTGGCCCTCGGTGCCGATGAGCCGGTCGGCGTCGATACGCGCGTTGTCGTAGAACGCCGAGGTGGTGGGCACGGCGTGCAGGCCCATCTTCTCCTCGGGTTTGCCGAAGCTCAGGCCCGGCAGGTCGCCGGGCACCAGGAAGCACGAGACGCCCTTGGAGCCCTCGCCGGTGCGGGCGAACAGCGTGTAGAAGTCCGCGCGACCGCCGTGGGTGATCCAGGCCTTGGAGCCGTTGAGCACGAAGCCGTCGCCGTCGCGTCTGGCCGCGCACCGCAGCGCTGCCGCGTCGGACCCGGCCTGCGGTTCGGACAGGCTGTAGGCGCCGATCTGCTCGCCCGAGAGCATGCCGGGCAGCCAGCGCTGCTTCTGCTCGTCGGTGCCGAACGCCAGCAGCGGGTGCGACGAGAGGCTGTGCACGCTGACCGCGACGGCCACCGCGGCCCAGCGTGCGGCGATCTCCTCCAGGACCTGCAGGTACACCTCGTACGGTTGACCGCCGCCACCCCACTGTTCGGGCTGGGGCAGGCTCAACAACCCCGCCGCGCCGAGTTGGGCGAACACCCCTTCGGGATAGGTCTCGTTGCGTTCATGCTCGTCGACGATCGGGTCGAGCACCTTGTCGGCGACCTCGCGGGTCAGCGCGATCAGGTCACGGGCTTCTTCGGAAGGTAGGAGACGGTCGACCGACATGTCACACCCGTTCGGGGGCCGGGAGTGCGGCGAGGATGTCGTTGACGCGGTCGCGGGCGTCGCCGAAGAGCATCTGGGTGTTGTCGCGGAAGAACAGCGGGTTCTGCACGCCGGCGTAGCCGGAGGCCATGGAGCGTTTGAACACGATGACGTTGTCGGCGTTCCACACCTGCAGCACGGGCATGCCTGCGATGGGGCTGCCGGGGTCTTCGGCGGCCGCGGGGTTGACGGTGTCGTTGGCGCCGATGACCAGCACGACGTCTGTGCCGTCGAAGTCGTCGTTGATCTCGTCCATCTCCAGCACGATGTCGTAGGGCACCTTGGCCTCGGCGAGCAGCACGTTCATGTGCCCGGGCAGACGTCCTGCGACGGGGTGGATGCCGAAGCGCACGTTGACCCCGCGTTCACGCAGTTTGCGGGTCAGGTCGGCCACGCCGTACTGGGCCTGGGCCACGGCCATGCCGTAGCCGGGGGTGATGATCACCGAGTTGGCGTGGGCGAGCAGTTCGGCGACACCTTCGGCGTTGATCTCGCGGTGCTCTCCGTAGTCCACGTCGGACCCGGCCCCGGTGTTCTCGATGCCGAAGCCTCCGGCGATGACCGAGATGAACGAGCGGTTCATGGCCTTGCACATGATGTAGGACAGGTAAGCACCCGAGGAGCCGACCAGCGCGCCGGTGATGATCAGCAGATCGTTGCCCAGCAGGAAGCCCGAGGCCGCCGCGGCCCACCCCGAGTAGCTGTTGAGCATCGAGACCACCACGGGCATGTCACCGCCACCGATGGAGGCCACCAGGTGCCAGCCCAAAAGCAGCGCCAGCACGGTGACCACGACCAGCAGCCACAGCTGCGGGTCGATGACGAACCACACCGTCAGCACGGCGAACACGATCAGTGCGCCGATGTTGAGGAGGTTCTTGCCGGGCAGCATCAGCGGTGCGGACTTGATCCGCGCTGAGAGTTTCAGGTTGGCCACGATCGATCCGGTGAAGGTCACCGCGCCGATGAACACCCCGATGAACACCTCGGCCGAGTGGATACCGCTCATGCCTTCGGCGGCGAGTTTGAGCGCCTCGTCGCTGCCCGGGTCGGCTTCCACGTGCAGGTAGCCGTTCCAGCCCACCAGCACCGCGGCCAGACCGACGAAGCTGTGCAGCAGGGCGATCAGTTCGGGCATGCCGGTCATCTCCACGACCTTGGCGCGCCACAGCCCGATGAGCGCACCGACGATCATGGCCACGACCAGCAACCCGAGACCCAGGGGTTCGATCTGACCGTGGATGGCCAGCACGATCGTCGCGATGAGCGCCACGGCCATCCCGGCGATACCGAAAGTGTTTCCCGCCCGTGAGGTCTCGTGCTTGGACAAGCCTGCCAGGGCGAGGATGAACAGCAGCGCCGCGACGACGTAGGCGGCGGTGGCAACGTTTTCGAGTCTGAACATCAGAAAAAGGTTTCCGTTCTAGCTGCGGGAGAACATCGCGAGCATGCGACGCGTCACCGCGAAGCCGCCGAAGACGTTGATACTGGCCAACAGGATGGCCACGAAGGCCAGCGCGGTGATGGCGGTGTTGTGGTGGCCGATCTGCAACAGCGCACCGACCACGATGATGCCCGAGATCGCGTTGGTCACCGACATCAGCGGGGTGTGCAGCGCGTGATGGACGTTGCCGATCACGTAGTACCCGATCACGATCGCCAACGCGAACACCACCAGGTGCACCTGCAGCGCGGCCGGGGACAGCGCGATGAGTGCGAACAGCACCGCCGCCGCGGCGAACGCCACTCCCAGCCGGCGCCCGGTGGACATCGGCTGCTTTTCTTCCTTGACCGCGGGTGCGGCAGCGGCGGGCTGCGCGGCGGGGGCGGCCGAAACCTGCACCGGGGGTGGGGGCCAGGTGATCTCGCCGTCGCGCACCACGGTGATCGACCGCTGCACCACATCGTCGAAGTCCAAGACGACCTTGCCGTCCTTCTCCGGGGTCAACAGCTTGAGCAGGTTCACCAGGTTGGTGCCGTAGAGCTGTGAGGACTGCGCGGGCAGTCGCCCGGCCAGATCGGTGTAGCCGATGATCGTCACGCCGTTGTCGGTCACGATGGCCTGGTCCTTGACCGTGCCCTCGACGTTGCCGCCGTTGGCCGCGGCCATGTCCACGATCACGCTGCCGGCCTTCATCGACGCCACCATCTCGGCGGTGATGATGCGCGGCGCGGGCCGCCCGGGGATCAGCGCCGTGGTGATGATGATGTCGACGTCCTTGCACTGCTCGGCATACAGTGCCGCCTCACGGGCCTTGTAGTCCTCGCCCATCTCCTTGGCGTAACCGGTCTTGGAGACTTCAGCCACCTCGCCCGAGTCATCCACCGCCAGGTACTCCCCACCCAGGGAGGCCACCTGATCGGCGACCTCGGGGCGCGGGTCGGTCGCGCGCACGATCGCCCCGAGGCTGCCTGCCGCGCCGATGGCCGCCAATCCGGCGACACCGGCACCGACCACCAGCACCTTGGCCGGGGGCACCTTGCCCGCCGCGGTCACCTGCCCGGTGAAGAACCGGCCGAAGGCGTGGGCGGCCTCGACCACCGCGCGGTAACCGGCGATGTTGGCCATCGACGACAACACGTCCAGCGACTGCGCCCGCGAGATCCGCGGCACCGCATCCATCGCCAGCACCGTGATGTTGCGTGTACCCAGCTGCTCCACCAGATCCGGGCGCAGCGCCGGGGAGATCAGACTGATCAGGGTCGCACCGTCACGCAGCGCGGCGATCTCGCCCTCCGATGGTGCGTTGACCTTCATCACCACATCGGCCGACCACACCGCATCGGCCGAGCCGATCTGCGCACCGGCATCGGCATACGCCGCATCGGAAAAACTCGCCGCCGCACCCGCACCGGACTCCACGACCACCGAGTAACCCAGCTTGAGAATCTGACCCACGGTCTGCGGAGTGGCAGCCACACGGGTCTCCCCAGGTTGGGACTCTCGAGGTATCCCAATCATCATCGGCAACGGTCCAATCTGTCGGTCGGCATGGATGAGTGTCGCATCCGTCACAACGTCCGGAGCGGTCGCCTACAGCCAATCGCGGCGCTTGAACATCACGTATAGCAGACCGACCAGGACGGCGATCAGCGCAGAGCTGGTGACAAATCCGGCCACTGTGTCTACTCCGGGATAGGTGACGTTCTGCCCGTAGAAGCCGGTGATGGCGGTCGGCACCGCGATGATCGCGGCCCATCCGGTCAGCTTCTTCATCACGGTGTTGAGGCGGGCGTCCTGCAGCGACAGATGGGTCTCGAACACCGTTGTCACCATGTCGCGCAGGGACTCTGTCCATTCCGATGCGCGCAGGACGTGGTCGTACAGGTCGGCGTAGAGCGGATCGAGTTCGGGGGATGTCCGGGAGTCCAGCCTGCGGTGCTGGATGGTGCTGACCACCTCGCGCGTCGGCAGCACGACGCGGCGCAGTTCGACGAGGTCCTTGCGCAACCGGAACGTGCGTCGTTGCAGGCCGCGGTTGGGGCCGCGGTCGTCGAACAGTTCGTCTTCGAGTCCCTCGATCGCGTCGTCGAGGGCTTCGACGGCCTCGAAGTGCCCGTCCACCACGACGTCGAGCAGTCCGTGCACCAGGGATCCGACGCCGTATCTCTGGCCGCCGAGGTCGTCGAAGCGTCGTGACACCTCGTGGATGTCGAACTCGTGGGCGGCCCCGTCGAGGCCGGGCAACCGGACCGTGATCAGCCCGTGCGGCAACACGAACGCCGAGATGCGGTGCTTCACCAGAAGCGATCCGGTGCCGCCGCCGGAGCTGAGGATGTCGACGGCGTAGACCGTGAAGAACGTGTGGGTCTTGTACACCGAGGCCTTGGTGCGCTCCTTGGGTGCGACGGCATCTTCGACGGCCCAGGTGTTGAGCCCGAGTTCGGCCGCCAGGTCCAGCAGTGTCTGATGGTCCGGGTCGTAGATGTCGGCCCACACCAGCGTGTCGTCGTCGGCGAGATAGTCCGAGATGGCCGAGAACGAGAAATCCTCGGCCGGCTGACCGGATCGCCAGACTCGGCCGTGCACCTGCGCCATGCCGTGAGTCAACCACGCGAGAAAAACTCACGGCGATTCGAGATCTTCACGGAGTCGGCCGCCGTCGGTACGAATAGCCGGGTGAACACGACGCTGTCTGCCGACTGCTGCTGTTGCTGACGCAACGCCTCCCGTTCTCCCAGCAACAGAAAGTCGGCAACCGTGTCTGTCTTCGTCGATATCGTGCCCCAGTCCGAGACGGATTCCCCGCGCCCCGCGGCGCCGTCCAACCGCGGGCGCGCCATCCTCACCAAGGCCCTGCTGCCGCTGCTGTCGGTCGCGGTGTTCTTCGCGGTGTGGCAGGCCGTCGCGGTGGCGGGCATCTGGAACCAGACCTTCGTGCCGTACCCCAGCGCGGTGTGGCGTGCGTTCATCGATCTGTCCACCACGCATGACGGTGTCCGCGGATACGCGGGGTACCTGCTGGTCGAGCACCTGTACATGACACTGCGCCGTGTGGTGGCCGGTGTGGTGATCGGCGTGGTCCTCGGCGTGCTGCTGGGCCTGCTCATGGGTTCGGTGGGCTGGCTGCGCAGCGTGCTGGAACCGTGGCTCACATTCCTGCGGGCGCTGCCGCCGCTGGCCTATTTCTTCCTGTTGGTCATCTGGCTCGGCATCGACGAGGCCCCCAAGATCACGCTGCTCGCGCTCGCAGCCCTGCCGCCGGCCGCGGTGGCCACCACGGCGGCCGTCGTCGCCGCACCCGTCGGCCTGCAGGAGGCCGCGCGGGCACTCGGAGCCACGCGTGCCCAGGTGATCCGCGACGTCGTGGTGCCCTCGGCGCTGCCGGAAACCTTCACCGGCATCCGGTTGGCCGTGGGCATGGCCTATTCGTCGGTGGTCGCCGCGGAGTTGTTCAACGGCATCCCCGGAGTCGGCGGCCTGGTCAAGGACGCGAGCAACTACAACAACACTCCCGTCGTGCTGGTCGGAATCTTCGCAATCGGGTTCTCCGGTCTGGTGATCGACGGTTTATTGCGCGCTGTGGAAAGGCGTGCTGTCCCGTGGATCGGAAAGGTCTAGCAAGATATGAAACTCAAGTCACTGCTCGTTGCCACCGCAGCCTCGGCGCTGGCGCTGGCCGGCTGCGCGGTGGACAACTCGGAACAGGACGCCGAAAAACCCACCATTCGCGTTGGCTACCAGACGTTCCCGAGCGGCGATCTGATCGTCAAGAACAACGGTTGGCTGGAAGAGGCACTGCCGGACTACAACATCAAGTGGACCAAGTTCGACTCCGGTGCCGACGTCAACACCGCGTTCGTCGCGGGTGAACTCGACTTCGGGGCACTGGGTTCCAGCCCGGTGGCCCGCGGTCTGTCCGCACCGCTGAACATCCCTTACAAGGTCGCGTTCGTGCTCGACGTCGCCGGTGACAACGAGGCCCTCGTCGCGCGCGACGGCAGCGGTGTCAACAGCATCGCGGACCTGCGCGGCAAGCGTGTCGCGACGCCGTTCGCCTCCACCGCGCACTACAGCCTGCTGGCCGCGCTCGCGCAGAACGGTCTGTCGCCCAACGATGTTCAGCCCATCGATCTGCAGCCGCAGGCCATCCTGGCGGCGTGGGAGCGCGGCGACATCGCGGCCGCCTACAGCTGGCTGCCGACGCTGGATGATCTCCGCAAGACCGGCAAGGACCTCATCACCAGCCGTGAGCTGGCCGCCGACGGCAAGCCGACGCTGGATCTGGGCGTGGTCTCCGACAAGTTCGCCACGGAGCACCCCGACGTCGTCGACACGTGGCGTGAGCAGGAGGCCCGTGCGCTCGACGTGATCAAGGATGATCCCGACGCCGCGGCCAAGGCCATCGCTGCCGAGATCGGGCTGTCACCGGAAGACGTTGCGGGCCAGTTGAAGCAGGGTGTGTACCTGACTCCCGCGGAGGTCGCCTCGGAGCAGTGGCTGGGCTCCGACGGCAAGCCGGGCAACATCGCCGCGAATCTGCAGAGCGCGTCGGAGTTCCTCGCCGAGCAGAAGCAGATCCCGGAAGCCGCGCCGCTGGGGACGTTCGAGGACGCGATCTACACGAAGGGCCTGCCGGGTGCCATCAGCAAGTGAGGCCGGGCCGGGTGCCGAAGGTGAGCTGCGCATCAGGAACGTGGCTCACCGCTACGGCCGCGGACCGAACGAGGTCACCGCGCTCGGTCCGGTGGACCTCGACGTGGAGCCGGGTGCGTTCGTTGTGCTGGTAGGAGCGTCCGGATGTGGAAAGAGCACACTGCTGCGCCTGATCGCGGGTTTCGAGACTCCGACCGAGGGTGAGGTGGTGGTGGCGGGTTCACGCCCGACCCCCGGCGTCACCTCCGGGGTGGTGTTCCAGCAGCCGCGGCTGTTCCCGTGGCGCACCGTGGGCGGCAACATCGACCTCGCCCTCAAATATGCCAAGGTGCCGCGTGAGCGTCGCGCCGAACGGCGCACACAACTGCTGGAACGCGTCGGCCTGGAAGGCACCGAGAAGCGCAAGATCTGGGAGATCAGCGGCGGCCAGCAGCAGCGCGTGGCGATCGCGCGGGCACTGGCCGCCGAGACCCCGCTGTTCCTGCTCGACGAGCCCTTTGCCGCGCTCGACGCGCTCACGCGAGAACGCCTGCAGGACGACGTCCGTCAGGTCAGCGCCGATTCGGGCCGTACCACGGTGTTCGTCACGCACTCCGCCGACGAGGCCGCGTTCCTGGGATCACGCATCGTGGTGCTGACACGTCGGCCCGGCAAGGTGGCGCTCGACCTTCCGGTCGACCTGCCACGCACCGGGGTCGATCCGCAGGAACTGCGGCGCTCGCCGGAATTCCACCGGTTGCGCACCGAGGTCGGGGAGGCCGTCAAAGCCGCTGCCGCGTGAGAACGTCGTTGAGCTGCAGCAGATCTGCCGCGACGATCTGGGGCTGGGGTACCCCGGGTGCGGTCAGTGGCGCATTGCCCGGCCGGGTGATCAGCGCACCGCGGTAGCCGGCGGACTGCGCGCCGAGGAGGTCCCACGTGTGCGAGGCGACCATGGTGCACTGGCCCGGCTCCACTCCGAGCGCCGACGCGACGTGGGTGTACAGCGACGTCGACGGCTTGAAGACCCGGTGCTCGCCGACGGTGAACTGACGCTCGAAATATCCGGCCAGCCCGGCGTTCTCGAGTGGTGTCGCGCCCTGGGAGTGCGGTGAATTGGTCAGTGTGACAAGGCGATAACCGTTGCCCCGTAACCGTTGCAGACCTTCTTCGACATCAGGGTAGGCCGGCATGGTGCGCATCCCTTCGGCGAGCGCTTGCACATCGTCGTCGGAGATCGTCACGCCGTGGATGTCGGCGAGCATCCTCAGCACGCCCTGCCCGAGCGTGAAGAAGTCGGTGTAGTTGCCCGACAGCGTGAGTGCCATCGAGTGCATCACCAACTGCCCGAACCACTCACGCAGCACGTGCGGGTCTGAGAAGGTCCGCTCGAAATGGGGTGTGAGCGACTCGAGATCGATGAGCGTCTCGTTGACGTCGAAGACCAGCACGTGTTCGGTCATGAAACCTTCCTGTCCAGAAATGAGTCGATCAGCCCGGCGACCTCGTCGACGTGGGTTTCGAGCAGGAAGTGCCCGCCGTCGAGCAGGTGGATCTCGGCGTCGGTCGCGTCCTTCTCGAAGGCCCTGGCCCCGTCGGGGCCGAAGATCGGATCGTTGCGGCCCCACACCGCGAGGACGGGAACTCCACTGGTGCGCAGGTATTCGTGCAGCGTCGGATACAGCGGGGGATTGGTCGCGTAGTCGGCGAACAGCTTGAGCTGGATGACGTCGTTGCCCGGACGCGCCAGTTGCGCCGCATCGTGGTTCCAGGTGTCGGGGCTCACCAGGCTCTCGTCGGCAACGCCTGTGACGTACTGCCATTTGACGGACTCGGGATCCAGGGCCGTGCGGATGGCGGCCTCGGTCTGCGGGGTCTGCTCACGGTGGTAGTCCCAAACCGTCGACCAGAAACCATCCACAAAGCCTTCAACGTATCCGTTGCCGTTCTGGGTCACGATCGCGCTGATGGCCTCCGGGTGCCGCAGCGCCAGACGCCAGCCGATCGGTGCGCCGTAGTCCTGGACGTAGATCGCATAGCGGGCGATCCCGAGGTGGGTGAGCAGGCCTTCGGTCAGATCGGTGAGTGCGTCGAAGGTGTAGTCGAACTCATCAGCCGACGGTGCGTCGGAGAAACCGAATCCCAGGTGATCGGGCGCGATGACGCGATAGTTCCTGGCGAGAAGCGGGATGAGGTCGCGAAACATGAACGAGCTGGTGGGGAAGCCGTGCAACAGCACGATCGGCGGTGCGTCGGCCGGCCCGGCCGCACGGTAGAAGATGCGTTGCCCGTCAATGGTGGCGTAGCGGTGATGGATGTTCATGACTAACCGCCTAAAGAGTGATTGATAGTTAGGTCAGTCTGCGCGTGATGATATAACCTGTCAATAGGCATTTGGAGGTTAGGAATGGACGTGGCCGTGGTCGACCGACGGGACGAGGAATTCCTGCTCGATCTGCTCAACACCACACCGGTGGTGGACGGGCAAGAACGCGACGATCTCGCAGATGACGACAGCGCACGGGCGTGGATGCGAGCGCGCGGGGTGGAAAGCTCGCGGGGCGACCTGATTGCCGTGCGAGACCTGCTTCAGGATGTGGTGCGGGGAATGCGGACGCCGAGCGCCCTCGACCGCTTCCTCGGCGACGTGACGATGCGCCCGAAGATGACGCCGGACGGCGTGAGTTGGGAACTGGCCGCATCGCCCGCCGCGCGCGCCGTGTTGGCGTGGGACGCGTTGCGCATCAACAGCCCGGGGCGGCTACGGGCGTGCGCCAACGACGAGTGCCGGCTGTTCCTGATCGACCGGAGCAAGCCCAACACCGCGCGGTGGTGTTCGATGGCGATCTGCGGCAACCGCATGAAGGCGCGCAGGCATTACCAGCGCGCCAAGGGGAGTGAGAAGTAACCCGGGTTTACACCGGGGGATAGGCCGGCGGCGGGTACACGCCACGAAGGCCCCACGGGATCCAGTTGAAGAAGAACTCGCCTTCGTCGCTGAGATCGTAGTCAGGATTCGGATCCATGCCCGCAGTCTAGACCGAGCGAACGCAAGCAGGGCCGCGATTGCCTACACTGAATCAACCATCTAGTTGATTGAACGCCCCGGGGCTGTCCGGGCGAGGCCGATAAAGTGAGTGTCCCATGACTTCCGCCGCCAACAACGGAACTTCCCGCCGCGAAGAACTGCTGAACGTCGCGGCGAAACTGTTCGCAGCCCGCGGCTACCACGGCACCCGGATGGACGACGTGGCTGAAGCGGTCGGCCTGAACAAGGCCACCGTGTACCACTACTACGCGAGCAAATCGCTCATCCTCTACGACATCTACAAGAGCGCCGCCGACTTCACGGTCGAGGCCCTGCACGACGATCCGACCTCGTCGGCGCGCGAGACCATCTACCACTTCACCCGGCGCCTGATGGTGGGGATCGCCAACGACCTGGAGCGTGCCGCCGTGTACTTCCAGGAGGGCCCCTACATCGCCGAGTGGTTCACCGAGGAGCAGGTCGAGTACATCCGGCACTCCGAGGCGCAGGTCTACGAGCATGTGCGCGACGTGATCGACCGGGGGATCGCAAGCGGCGAGTTCTACGACTGCGACTCGCACGTGCTCGCGCTGGGCTACATCGGGATGGTGCTCGGCGCCTACCGCTGGCTGCGCCCGCACGGCCGTCGCACCGCCAAGGAGATCGCGGTGGAGTTCAGCACCGCACTGCTGCGCGGGCTGATCCGCGACGAGAACATCCGGGTCGAGTCCCCGTTGGGCATCGACGTGCAGGCCGGCAGCGAAGAGCAGCGATGAGTGACCTGTTCGGGTTGGACGGCAAGGTCGCGGTCGTCACCGGAGGCGGCCGCGGCATCGGCCTGATGATCGCGCGCGGCCTGCTGCAGGCAGGCGCGAGCGTGTACATCGCGGGCCGCAAGGAGGCCGAGCTGTCCGCGGCCGTGGCCGAACTGTCGCCGCTCGGCCGGGTCGAGGCCGTGCCCGCCGATCTGGGCACCGCGGAGGGTGTCACGACGCTGACCGCGGCGATCACGGGCCGCGAGAACGCGATCCACGCGCTGTTCAACAACGCGGGCGCGGCATGGGGCGCCCCGTACGAGGACTTCCCGGAGTCGGGCTTCGACAAGGTCTACAACGTCAACGTCAAAGGTGTCTTCCTGCTGACGCGGGCGCTCACCCCATTGCTGCGCGCAGGTGCCACCGACGACGATCCGGCGCGCGTGATCAACACCGGCAGCATCGACGGAATCGTCGCGCCCGGCCGTGGCCGCGACAACTTCTCCTACAGCGCCAGCAAAGCCGCGGTGCACATGCTCACGCGCCACCTCGCGGGTGAACTCGCCCCGCACATCCTCGTGAACGCCATCGCGCCGGGGCTCTTCCCGTCCCGGATGACCAAGGAACTGCTTGCTGCCGGCGAGGACGCCGTCGGTTCCGCGCTTCCGCTGCGCCGTGTCGGGCGGCCCGACGACATCGCCGGTATCGCGGTGTTTCTCGCGAGCCGCGCCAGCACGTACATCACGGGCGCGGTGATTCCGGTGGACGGCGGGGTCAGCACCATCCGCTGATACGGATTGATCCAAGGACGGTATTGAGCGATACCAATTCGGCCTTGGACAGGTATTGCCACGCTCCCTAGTTTGTAGTGATAGCCGCCACAGCGGCTGCCCTCACCGGGTCGGATCACTCAACAGGAGCAAAGTCATGGCGATACCCGCTCTTCGCCGTACCCGCCTCGTCCTGGCCGCTGCTGCTGCCGCCGGCCTGGTGCTCAGTGGCTGTGGCGGCGTACAGAACACGACCGGCGGCGGATCCGGCGGCACCTATCCGTCCGGCACCGTCGAGATGTACGTCGGGGCTTCGGCAGGCGGCTCCAGTGACCTGATCAGTCGCGCGGTGTCCAAAGGGCTCAGCGACTCGCTGGGCGCGTCATTCCCGGTGATCAATCGCGAAGGCGCCAACGGCGCCCTCGCGGCCGCCGAGGTCTCCAAGGCCAAGCCCGACGGCTCGGTGATCGCCATCCAGAACGCGTCGCTGTTCACCATCACACCACTCGCCGTGTCACCCGGCGAGGTCACCGACATCGACGATTTCGACGTCGTCTACGGCGTCTCGCGCGACGACTACGTGCTGGTCACCAACCCGGCGAGCGGCTACAAGACCATAGGAGACCTCGAGGCCGCGACCAAGCCCGTGCGCTACGGCACCACCGGCGTCGGCACGGGCGCGCAACTGGCCGCCGCGCTGCTGTTCAAGTCGGCCGACGTGCCGTCGCAGGCCGTACCGTTCGACGGCGGTGCGCCCGCCCTCACGGCACTGCTGGGCAACCAGATCGACGTCGCGGTCCTGCAGGTGGGCGAGGCCATCGAGAACATCCAGTCCGACAAGCTGATCCCGCTCTCGGTGTTCGGCCCGGAGCGCATCGACTACCTGCCCGAGGTGCCCACCGCCAAGGAACAGGGACTCGACGTCGAGGTCACGCAGTACCGCTTCATGACGGTGCCCAAGGGCACCCCGCAAGAGGTCCGTGACCGCATCGTCGAAGGCCTGGAGGCCACCTTCGCCACCGACGCGTACAAGAAGTTCAACGAGCAGAACAGCCTGACGCCCATGGAGCAACCCGGCCCCGAGGTCCTCGAGCAACTCAAGGCGGACAGCAAGCGATATGCCGACCTCACCAAGGAGTTCGGCATCGACCTGCGAGCCAGCTGATGAGCGACACGCTGGCTGCCGTGACCGCGCCTCAGGAGGCGCCCGAGGAGCAGCAGCCGCCGGCAGGCGGACCGTGGTATCAGACGGTCGCCGCGGTCGTCGGGATCGCCCTCGGCGCCGGTGCGGCGGTGCTGGCCCACGGCTACGGGCTCGGGACCCTGCACCAACCCGGACCCGGCCTGTGGCCCTTCGTCGTCGGCATCGTCATCACGGTGCTCTCGGCGCTGCTGCTCCTGCTGGGCCGCAAGCTCACCGACACCGAGGCGTTCACCCGCAGCAGCGTGCTCGCGGCCGCCGGCGCGGTGACGTTCGTGGGTTTCGGACTGCTGATGCCCCTGATCGGGTTCGAGATCCCCGCGCTGGTGCTGTGCGTGATCTGGTTGCGGTTCCTCGGTGGCGAAAGCTGGCGCAGCACAGCGATCGTCAGCGTGGTCACCACCGCGGTGTTCTACTTCCTGTTCCTCTACGGGCTGCGGATCCCGCTGCCACACCTGATCAGTTTCTAGGGCACCTGCCCGAGACCCATGGACCTCAACGCATTCCTGGACGGGTTCGCACTGGTCGTCGAACCCCAGAACCTGCTGTACTGCCTCGTCGGTGTGCTCATCGGCATGGTGATCGGCGTACTGCCGGGCCTCGGCCCGGCAGCCACCATCGCGATCCTGCTGCCCATCACCTACACCATCGACCCCGTATCGGCGATCATCATGCTCGCGGGCATCTACTACGGGGCCCAGTACGGCGGCACCATCACGTCGGTGCTGCTGCGACTGCCCGGTGAGGCGTCGTCGGTGGTGACGGTGTTCGACGGTTTCGCGCTCGCCAAGCAGGGCAGGGCCGGAACCGCGCTCGGTGTCGCGGCCATCGGATCCTTTGTGGGGGCGACGATCTCGATCGTCGGTCTGTCGCTGCTGGCGCCTGTGGTCGCCGAGGTGGCGCTCGATTTCGGCCCCCCGGAGTACGCCGCGCTGGCGCTGCTGGGGGTGCTGCTGGTGGCCACCATCGGCAACGGCAACATGCTCAAGTCGCTGATCGCGGCGGCCGTGGGCCTGCTGCTGGCGACGGTCGGGCGCGACAGTTTCAGCGGCGCATCGCGTTTCACCTTCGAGAGCCTGCAACTGGCCGACGGCATCGACTTCGTCGTGGTGGCCATGGGCCTGTTCGGCGTCGGTGAGATTCTCTACAACCTCGAACAGCGCCACGGAAAACCGCACGTACCGGCCAAGGTCGGCAACGCGTGGCCGTCGCGCAAGGACCTGCGCCAGTCGTCGGGCGCCATCGGACGCGGATCGGTGATCGGGTTCGTGCTCGGCGTGCTCCCCGGCGGTGGTGCCGTGCTGGCCTCGCTGGTCGCCTACGCGACCGAGAAGAAGCGGTCGAAGCATCCCGAACGATTCGGCAAGGGCGCGGTGGAAGGCGTCGCGGCACCCGAGACCGCCAACAACGCCGCGGCGACATCGTCGTTCATCCCGTTGCTCACCATCGGTATCCCTGCCAACGCGTCGATGGCCATGCTGTTCGGAGCGCTGCTGATCCTGGGCATCTCGCCCGGTCCCCAGCTGGTCGGGGAGCACCCGGACCTGTTCTGGGGCGTCATCAACTCGATGTACATCGGCAACCTGGCGCTGCTGATCCTGAGCATCCCGCTCGTCGGGTTGTTCGTGCGGATCCTGCGCGTGCGGCCCGCGATCCTCGCGCCGATCACGGCGCTCATCACGCTGCTGGGCGTCTACACGATCAACAACTCGGTGTTCGACATCTTCGTGATGATCGCGTTCGGTGTCGTGGGCTACCTGATGAAGAAGACCGGATTCGATCCGGGTCCGCTGGTGCTGGCGTTCGTGCTCGGTTCGCTCGTCGAGTCCAACGTGCGCCGGTCGCTGCTCATCTTCGGCGGTGACCCGACGGGATTCGTCACACGGCCGTTGTCCGGGACGATCCTGGCGATACTCGTTGCGGTGGTGGCGATCCCGGTGATCCGTCAGCTGCTGCGCTCCCGCGCGAGATCACCTGTCACCGGCGAGACGCCGTCGAGTGTTACCAAGGTGTAGGCGCATGGCGGCCCGCGCCAGATCCGGGTCCCCTGCGGCCACCGCGGCCGCCACCTGATCGTGCTCACGGCGGACCCGCTCGGCGTGCGCGGCGTCGGTGATCGAATGCGCGTCGCCCAGGCGCGTGCGCGGCAGCATGATCATCATGGGACCCAGCGAGTTCAACAGGTCGAGGTAAAACCGGTTCCCGCTGACCTCGGCAATCGTGCGGTGGAATCGGAAGTCGGCCTCGACGGCGTCCTCCGGTGCGGCGCCGACGAATTCGTCGAGCGCGGTACGGACCGCGTCGCGGCCGCGGGCATCGATGCGCGAGGCGGCCAGTGCGGCCGCCTCGCATTCCACACCGAGGCGGAAGTCCACCATGTCGAGCACGTCGCGTTGGGTCCGGATGGCCGCGGACTCGATGGTGAACGCGGTGGGTTCGGGCACCGCGAGTACGAAAGACCCTCGGCCCTGGAAGGTTTCGATGAGACCCTCGGCACGCAGGCGTGTGACGGCCTCACGCACCACGGTGCGCGACACCCCGAACTCGTCGATGAGCTCGGCCTCGGACGGCAGTTTGTGGCCGGGCGGCAGGTCGCCGGCGAAGATCTTGTCCTTCAGCCCGGCGACCACCCGCTGCGCCAGCGATGTGCTCACGCCTGGAATTCTGCCTGCTCCCGGGTCAGCGCCCGCATCTGATCACTCAGCGTGAAACCCAGGCCCGGGCGGTCGGGCAGCCACATGCGGCCGTCGCGGATCTCGATGCGCTCGTTGAACAGTGGGTTGAGCCACTCGAAGTGCTCGACCCACGGCTCGGTCGGATAGGTGGCCGCGAGATGCAGGTGGATCTCCATTGCGTAGTGGGGTGCGAGCGCCAGACCGGCGTGCGACGCCAGTGTCGCGAACCGCAAGAACGGTGTGATGCCGCCGATGCGCGGGGCATCCGGCTGCACGATGCCGCGGTATCCGGCGTCGATCAGTGCCATGTGCTCGGGGACCGACGTGAGCATCTCACCCGTGGCGATCGGGGTGTCGAACGTGTGGCTGAGATCGGCGTGGCCCACGGCGTCCCACGCGTCGAGGGGTTCCTCGATCCACACCAGGTCGAACTGCTCCAGCTCGCGACACATCCGCCGCGCCCTCGCGCGGTCCCACTGCTGGTTGGCGTCCACCATCAACGGGGTGCCCCCGAGATGCGCGCGCATGGCGGCCACGCGTTTGAGATCCTCGGCCCAGTCGGGCTGGCCCACCTTGATCTTGACGCCGCCTATGCCGGATTCCAGCGACGCCGTTGCAGCGTCCTTGACCTCGTCGAGCGAGGCCTGCAGGAAACCCCCGGATGTGTTGTACACGCGGCACGAATCCCGGTGTGCCCCGATCAGTTTCGCCAGGGGCAGGCCCGCACGCCTGGCCTTGAGATCCCACAACGCGACGTCGAGTGCCGCGATGGCCTGCGTGGCCACCCCGGACCGTCCCACCGAGGCGCCCGCCCACAGCAGCGACTGGTAGATGCGGTCGATGTCGGAGGGGTCCTGACCGAGCGCGACCTCGGCGATCTCGTGCAGGTGGGTGTACTGGGCGGGACCGCCCGCGCGCTTGGAGTAGCTGAACCCCATGCCCTGCAGGCCGTCGGAGGTGCTCACCTCGACGAACAGCAGCACCGTCTCGGTCAGCGGCTTCTGCCTGCCGGTGAGCACCTTGGCGTCGCTGACCGGCTTGGGTAACGGGAGGACGACGTGGGAGAGGGCGAGGCGGCAGATGCGGTCAGTCATATGACAAGGCTACAACTTGTCATATAAGTGGGACAGGTTTCAGGCGAAGTCGATCACCTGACGCACCGCACGGCCCTCGGCCAGTTCGTCCATGCCCGCGTTGATGTCGTCGAGCGCGATGGTCGACGACACGAGCGACTCCACCGGCAGGCGCCCGGCGCGCCACAACTCGACGAAACGCGGGATGTCGCGCGACGGCACCGCCGAACCGAGGTAACTGCCGATCAGAGACCGTCCTTCGGCGACGAAACCCAACGGCGACACCGTGATCCGCGCGTCGGGGCGCGGCAGGCCCACCGTGATGGTCCGTCCGCCAGGACCGGTCAAACCGATCGCGGTCTCCAGCGCGGCCGGATGTCCCGCGGCCTCGATCACCACCTCGGCCCGCAGATCCGCGGCCTGCTCGGGGGTGAAGGTCTCGTGCACGCCGAGTTCGGCTGCGCGGGCCAGCTTGTCGGACAACTGGTCGACACCGACCACCCGCACGTCGTCGTGCGCGAGCGCGGTGAGCGCAGCGGCCATCCCCACCCCGCCGAGACCGACGACCACGACGGTCTGTCCCGGCTTCGGCCGGCCGACGTTGAGCACGGCCCCGCCGCCCGTGAGCACCGCGCAACCCAACAGCGCGGCGACCGTCGCGGGCACGTCGTCGGGTACCGGGACGATCGAGCGGCGGTCCACCACGGCGTGCGTCGCGAACCCGGACACACCGAGGTGGTGGAACACGGGTTCGCCGTCGCGACGCAGCCGGATGTCACCGTTCATCAGCGTGCCCGCGCCGTTGGCGACCGATCCCGGCCCGCAGGGGGTCAGCCCGTCGGTCCCGCAGGCCGGGCAGGATCCGCAGCGCGGCAGGAACGTCATCACCACGCGCTGACCGGTTTCGAGATCCGCGCCCGGCGTCTCGACCACACCCGCGGCCTCGTGCCCCAGCAGCATCGGCACCGGACGCACCCGGTTGCCGTCGACGACCGACAGATCCGAGTGGCACAGCCCGGCGGACTCGATGCGCACCAGCAGTTCATCCGGACCCGGATCGGCGAGGTCGAGTTCGGAGATGGTCAGTGGCCGGGATTCGGCGTAGGGACGGGGTGCACCGATGCGTTCGAGGACGGCTCCGCGGATCTTCATGGGAACCAGCCTGCCTCGACTGCAAGACTTCAGCCATGACCCGTCGCGACGAGCCCACGCCCACCGGCCGAGAATTTCCCGTGCACTGGCCCGTGGGCACGCGGTGGACCGACAACGACATGTTCGGCCACCTCAACAACGCGGTCTACTACGAGCTGTTCGACACCGCGATCAACGCGTGGATCCAGACGAGCTGCGACGTCGACCCGGTCACCGCGCCGTGGCTCGGCGTCGTCGCCGAATCGGGCTGCCGCTATTTCACCGAGCTGAAGTTCCCCGGCAGGCTCGTCGTGGGCCTTGCGGTGAGCCGGCTGGGCACCAGCAGCGTGACCTATCGACTCGCGCTGTTCGCAGAAGACGCGGCAGACGAGCCGGTCGCGGCCGTCGGGCACTGGGTGCACGTGTACGTCGACCGGCACACCCGTCGCCCGGTCCCGATCCCGGACGCCATCCGTGACCTGCTGGCTTCGGCCGCCGGTCGATAGCTCGATATGCTCGGCGAATGCCGCTTGTGAGCAAGACTGTCGAGGTCGCCGCCTCCGCCGAGACGATCACGTCGATCGTCTCGGACTTCGAGGCGTACCCGCAATGGAACCCCGAGATCAAGGGGTGCTGGATCCTCGCCCGGTACAACGACGGCAGGCCCAGTCAGTTGCGGCTCGACGTCGAGATCCAGGGACAGTCGGGCGTGTTCATCACGGCCGTGTACTACCCGGCCGAGAACCAGATCTTCACGATGCTGCAGCAGGGCGATCATTTCACCAAGCAGGAGCAGCGGTTCTCGATCGTGCCGCTCGGACCGGACTCGACGCTGCTGCAGGTGGACCTCGACGTCGAGGTGAAGCTGCCGGTGCCCGGACCGATGGTCAAGAAGCTCGCGGGTGAGACCCTCGAGCACCTCGCGAAGGCCCTCGAGGGCCGCGTCGAGCAGCTCACCCAGAGCTGATCTGAACTAGTCCCACATCCCGATCTCTTCGAGGCGCGCGATCAGTCGCCGCGCGCCGTCGGTGAACTGTGCGCCGTTGAGTTGTACGACGCGCCGCGCGTCGCGGCGCCGCAACGCCTCGATGAGCAACCGGTGGCCGGCCACGGCCTGCTGCCCCCAGCCGGGGTCTGTCGAGTAGATCAGGGCGGGCAGATACCGCGCGACGTGCAGCAGAAACCACGCCAGCTTGATGCGCCCGCTGGCATGGTTGAACGCACGGTGGAACGCGAACTCGACTGTCGAGATCTCGTCGGGGTCGCCGCGCCCGACGGCGATTTCGAGTTCGTCGTTGAGGCGTTCGAGTTCGTCGATCTGGTGGTCGGTGATCCGGGTGACGGTCGTGGCGGCGAGTTCGCGGGCGATGGTCGCCTGCAGCCAGAAGATGTCCTCGACGTCGGTGCGGCTCATCGGCACGACGACGTGGCCGCGGTGGGGTTCGAGCTGCACCATCCCCTCGCCGCGCAGGGTCCGCAGCGCCTCGCGCACCGGGGTGATGCTGACGCCCAGCGCGGCCGCGGTCTCGTCGAGCCTGATGAACGTGCCCGGACGCAGTGCCCCGGTCATGATCTCGGCCCGCAGGTGGGCCGCCACCTCGTCGGAGAGTTGTTCGCGACGCACTCCGCGGCGCGGTTGCGCGCCGGTCCTGACGGGCGTGTTCACGTGGTCTCCGGTGGTATCTCGGGTGGGCTGATCGGGGTTGTCCCGATCGCTTCGAGGCCATAATGTGACCGGGGCAACCCAATGTTTGATCAAATATCAACGTCGCGCAACTGCGAGACCAGTTGCACTACACATGGAGTTCAGAGCCGTTGACTGCCGAGCCGTCCCAGATTGAGCAGCCGTACCTCGCGCGTCGCCAGAACTGGGTCAACCAGCTGACCCGCCACGCGATGATGCAGCAGGACAAGACCGCCCTGCGTTTCCTGGGCCGCACCACCACGTGGCGCGAACTGGACGATCGCGTGACCCGGTTGGCCGGCGCGTTGAACCGCCGCGGCGTGGGCTTCGGCGACCGTGTTCTGATCCTGATGCTCAACCGCACCGAGTTCGTCGAGGCCATGCTGGCCGCGAACCGGCTGGGCGCGATCGCGGTTCCGGTGAACTTCCGCATGACCCCGCCCGAGATCGCGTACCTGGTCAGCGACTGCGAGGCGCACGTCGTGGTCACCGAGCCCGTGCTGGCGGGCGTGGCCACCGCGGTCCGCGACCTGGACGCGACGCTGCAGACCGTGATCGTGGCAGGAGGCGCCACCGAGGACGGCGTTCTCGGGTACGACGACCTGATCGCCGAGGAGGGCGAACCGCCCGCCCCGGTCGACATCCCCAACGACTCACCGGCACTCATCATGTACACGTCGGGCACCACCGGCCGGCCCAAGGGCGCGGTGCTCACCCACACCAACCTGACCGCGCAGGCGATGATGCACCTGTTCACCACGGGTGCCGACCTCAACAGCGACGTCGGCTTCGTGGGCGTGCCGCTGTTCCACATCGCAGGTGTCGCGGGCAGTGTGCTCAGCGGCGTGACGCTGGGTGTTCCGACCGTGCTCTACCCTCTCGGCGCGTTCGACCCCGACGGCCTGCTGGATGTGCTTGAGTCCGAACAGGTCACGGGCATCTTCCTGGTGCCGGCCCAGTGGCAGGCGGTGTGCGCCGCGCAGCGCGCCCGGCCGCGCAACCTGAAACTGCGTGCGCTGTCGTGGGGTGCGGCGCCCGCGTCGGACACGCTGCTGCGCGAGATGAACGAGGCTTTCCCCGACGCGCAGATCTTCGCGGCGTTCGGGCAGACCGAGATGTCGCCGGTCACCTGCATGTTGTTGGGCGACGACGCGATTCGCAAGCTGGGTTCGGTGGGCCGGGTCATCCCGACCGTCTCGGCCCGCGTGGTCGACGACAACATGAACGACGTGCCGGTCGGCGAGGTCGGCGAGATCGTGTACCGCGGACCGAATCTGATGACCGGCTACTGGAACAACCCGAAGGCCACCGCGGAGGCGTTCGCAGGCGGCTGGTTCCACTCGGGTGACCTGGTGCGCCAGGACGAGGAAGGCTACGTCTGGGTGGTCGACCGCAAGAAGGACATGATCATCTCGGGCGGCGAGAACATCTACTGCGCCGAGGTCGAGAACGTCCTGGCGGCCCATCCGGCCATCATGGAGGTCGCGGTGATCGGCAGGCCGCACGAGAAGTGGGGCGAGGTACCTGTCGCGGTCGTGGCTCTCAATTCCGCGACCGCCGAATCGATCAGCCTCGGCGAGCTCGACAGCTTCCTCACCGAGCGTCTGGCGCGTTACAAGCACCCCAAGGCGCTCGAGGTCGTCGACGCGTTGCCCCGCAATCCGTCGGGCAAGGTGCTCAAGACCGAGTTGCGTGAACGCTTCGGCAGGGCAACCTCGCTTGACGGTGGCGAAAGCAACTCTGCAACAACGGTTTCTGCAGGTTGAGCGGCCATTTGAGCGATCTGGTGCACCTTTGCTAACAGTTCAGGGCATAATCCACCCGATGCGGTGCAAGGCCCGGAACGGATCGGGTACAGTCCGGTGGTCTCACTTACTACCCGCGAGTAGGGAGACACGGATCACTCGGACTGGTTGGCGGCAAGGAGGGGGCGTGGATCACGTCCAGGAAGGGCACCTGTGACGGCGTCGACCGATGGCTTCGTCGATTACCTTCGTGGCCAGTTGGAGAAGCCGCTGGCGACGGTCGGCGGCTTCTTCAAGATGTCGGTGATGACCGGAAAAGCTCTGTTCACGCGGCCTTTTCAGTGGAAAGAGTTCGTCCTCCAGAGCTGGTTTCTCATCCGCGTGGCCTTCCTGCCGACGCTTGCGGTGTCGATCCCGCTGACGGTGCTCATCATCTTCACGCTGAACATCCTGCTGGCGGAGTTCGGTGCGGCTGACGTCTCCGGGGCCGGTGCCGCGCTCGGCGCCGTGACCCAGCTAGGTCCGCTCGTGACGGTGCTGGTCGTCGCAGGCGCCGGATCCACCGCCATCTGCGCCGATCTCGGCGCCCGCACGGTGCGTGAGGAGATCGACGCACTCGAGGTCCTCGGCATCGACCCCATCGAACGCCTCGTCGTGCCGCGCGTGGTCGCCTCGACGTTCGTCGCGTTCATGCTCAACGGTGCGGTCATCACAATCGGCCTGGTCGGTGGATTCTTCTTCGGTGTCTATATCCAGAACGTCTCGGCGGGCGCTTACGTTTCGACGCTGACCCTTCTCACGGGATTCCCCGAGGTGTTGATCTCGGTCGTGAAGGCGACGCTGTTCGGGATGATCGCCGGCCTCGTCGGCTGCTACCGCGGGCTCACGGTCGCGGGCGGTTCGAAGGGTGTCGGCACCGCGGTGAACGAGACCCTCGTGCTATGTGTGGTCGCGTTGTTCGCAGTCAACGTCGTGCTCACCACCATCGGTGTGCGGTTCGGGACAGGGCGCTGATATGAGTACTGTTCAGGTTCTCCGCTCGCGGTTCCCGCGGGCGTTCTCACGCTCCTCCGAGATCGCGGCCACACCGGCGCGGTTCCTCGACAGCATGGGCCACGTCGCGTGGTTCGTCGTGCAGGCGATCGTGCATGTGCCCCACGCGTTCCGGCATTACCGCCGCGAATCGTTGCGGCTGGTCGCCGAGATCGGCATGGGCACCGGCGCGATGGCCGTCATCGGCGGCACCGTCGCGATCATCGGCTTCGTCACGCTGTCCGCGGGTTCGCTGATCGCCATCCAGGGCTTCGCGTCACTCGGCAACATCGGTGTCGAGGCGTTCACGGGCTTCTTCGCGGCCCTTGCCAACATCCGCGTCGTCGCACCTGTGGTCACCGGTCAGGCGCTCGCCGCGACCGTCGGGGCGGGTGCCACCGCCGAACTCGGCGCCATGCGCATCAGCGAAGAGGTCGACGCGCTCGAAGTCATGGGCATCAAGTCGATTTCGTATCTGGTGTCCACGCGCATCATGGCAGGCGCGATCGTCATCATCCCGCTGTACGCCATGGCGATCCTGCTGTCGTTCATGTCGGCGCAGCTGGTCACCACGATCTTCTACTCGCAGTCGGTCGGCACGTACGAGCACTACTTCCACACGTTCCTGCGTGTCGACGACGTGATGTGGTCATTCCTCGAAGTCATCATCATGTCGGTGATCGTCATGTTGAACCATTGCTACTTCGGCTATTTCGCCAGCGGCGGCGCCGTCGGCGTGGGTGAGGCCGTCGGGAGGTCGATGCGTACTTCGTTGATCGCGATCGTGCTGGTGGTCCTGTTGGCATCGTTGGCGCTCTACGGCACCGACCCGAACTTCAACCTGACGGTGTAGCGCCATGACCGAGCCTCCAGCGCCAACCGCTCCGCTCAACAAGCCGAAGACACCGCCGTACAAGCTGGCCGGACTGATCCTCGGGCTTGTCGGCGTGCTCGTTCTCGCGCTCACGTGGATGCAGTTCCGCGGTCAGTTCGAGGACAAGGTTCAGCTCACGGTCCTGTCGGGCCGTGCCGGCCTGTCGATGGACCCAGGTTCGAAGGTCACATTCAACGGCGTGCCGATCGGCCGCCTGGCGTCGATCGACGTCGTCGAGGTCGACGACAACCCCGAGGCCAGGCTGACCCTGGACGTCGATCCGAAGTACCTCGACCTGATCCCCGAGAACGCGAACGTCGAGTTGCGGGCCACCACGGTGTTCGGCAACAAGTACATCTCGTTCCTGTCGCCGAAGAACCCGTCGGCCGAACGCCTCTCGGCGTCCACGCCCATCCGGGCGCAGGGTGTGACCACGGAGTTCAACACGCTGTTCGAGACCATCACCGCGATCTCCGAGCAGGTCGACCCGATCAAGCTCAACGAGACCCTGACCGCTGCCGCACAAGCGCTCGACGGCCTGGGCGACAAGTTCGGCCGCTCGATCGTCGACGGCAACGCGATCCTGGCCGACGTCAATCCCCGTATGCCGCAGATCCGTCGCGACATCACGGGTCTGGCGAATCTCGGCGAGGTCTATGCCGATGCTTCCCCGGATCTGTTCGACGGTCTGGACAACGCCGTGACCACCGCACGCACCCTCAACGAGCAGCGGGGCAACCTCGATCAGGCGCTGGTGGCGGCGGTCGGGTTCGGTAACACCGGCGGCGACATCTTCGAGCGCGGCGGCCCGTACCTGGTGCGCGGCGCGCAGGACCTGTTGCCCACGTCGGCGCTGCTCGACGAGTACAGCCCGGCGCTGTTCTGCACCATCCGCAACTACCACGACGCGGCTCCGAAACTGGCCGGTGCCCTTGGCGGCAACGGCTATTCGCTGCTGACCAACTCGCTGGTGGTCGGTGTCGGCAACCCGTATGTGTACCCGGACAACCTGCCGCGGGTGAACGCCAAGGGCGGGCCGGAAGGACGGCCCGGCTGCTGGCAGCCCATCACCCGTGACCTGTGGCCATTCCCGTACCTCGTGATGGACACCGGTGCCTCGATCGCGCCCTACAACCACTTCGAACTCGGGCAGCCGATGTTCGCCGAATACGTGTGGGGCCGCCAAGTGGGGGAGAACACGATCAACCCATGAGTATCAAAGGCACGCTTTTCAAGCTCGGCATCTTCTCGCTGGTGCTGCTGACGTTCACGGCGCTGATCTTCGTGGTGTTCGGGCAGATCCGGTTCAACCGGACCACCGAGTACTCGGCGATCTTCAAGAACGTCAGCGGTCTGCGCGACGGGCAGTTCGTGCGCGCGGCCGGCGTCGAGGTGGGCAAGGTCAAGAGTGTGGACCTGATCAACGGCGGCGAGCAGGCCGAGGTCAAGTTCACCGTGGAACGGTCGCTGCCGTTGTTCCAGGAGACCACCGCGGCCATCCGCTACCAGGACCTCATCGGCAACCGCTACCTCGAGCTCAAACGCGGTGATTCCGACCAGATCCTGCCCCCGGGCAGCACCATCCCGGTCGAACGCACCGAGCCCGCACTCGATCTCGACGCACTCGTCGGCGGTTTCCGCCCGTTGTTCCGGTCGCTGGAACCCGAGAAGGTCAACACGATCGCCACGTCGCTGATCACCATCTTCCAGGGCCAGGGCGGCACCATCAACGACATCCTCGATCAGACCGCGCAGTTGACCGCGTCGCTCGCCGACCGCGACCAGGCCATCGGTGAGGTCATCAAGAACCTCAACACCGTCCTGGACACCACGGTCAGGCATCAGAAGCAGTTCGACGAGACCCTGGTGAACTTCGAGACCCTCATCACCGGCCTGAAGAACCGTGCCGATCCGATCGCGACGTCGGTCGCGGACATCAGCGATGCCGCGGGCTCACTGGCAGACCTGTTGTCGGACAACCGGCCTCTGCTGAAGGACACCATCGGCTATCTCGATGTCATCCAGGCGCCGCTGGTGGAGCAGAAGCAAGAGGTCAGCGACATCCTGGTGCAGATGCCCCAGGCGCTGAAGATCATCGGCCGCGCCGGTGGCATCTACGGTGACTTCTTCAACTTCTACGCCTGCGATCTGACCTTGAAGCTCAACGGCCTTCAGCCGGGCGGGCCCGTGCGCACCGTCAGGATCACCACGCAACCGTCGGGTAGGTGCACGCCGAAATGAGGACACTGCAGGGTTCCGACCGGTTCCGTAAAGGTCTGATGGGCGTCATCGTCGTGGCGCTCATCATCGGTGTCGGTTCGACGCTGACCAGCGTTCCGATGCTGTTCGCGGTGCCCACCTACTACGGGCAGTTCGCCGACACCGGCGGCCTGAACATCGGTGACAAGGTGCGTATCGCCGGCATGGACGTCGGCAACGTCAAGAGCATGGAGATCGACGGCGACAAGGTCGTGATCGGCTACACCCTCGGCGGCCGCACCATCGGGACCGAGAGCCGTGCGGCGATCCGCACCGATACGATCCTGGGCCGCAAGAACATCGAGATCGAGCCGCGCGGAAGCGAGACGCTGAAGCCGCGCGGCGTGTTGCCGGTGGGCCAGACGTCGGCGCCGTACCAGATCTACGACGCGTTCCTGGACGTCACGCGCAACGCCGCGGGCTGGGACACCCAGGCGGTGCGCCAGTCGCTGAACGTGTTGTCCGAGACCGTCGATCAGACCTCGCCGCACCTGAGCGCCGCGCTCGACGGCGTGGCCCGGTTCTCCGAGACCATCGGCAAGCGCGACGAGGACGTCAAGAAACTGCTCGCCAGCGCGAACAAGGTCGCGACGGTGCTCGGTGACCGCAGCACCCAGGTCAACCAGTTGCTGGTGAACGCGCAGACGCTTCTGGCCGCCGTCAACGAGCGTGGCCGTTCGGTGAGCCTGCTGCTGGAACGGGTTTCGTCGGTGTCGCGTCAGGTCGAGGGTTTCGTCGACGAGAACCCGAACCTCAACCATGTGCTCGAGCAGCTGCGCACCGTCAGCGACGTGCTCAACGAGCGCAAGCAGGACCTCGCCGACATCCTCACGGTCGCAGGCAAATTCATCACGTCGCTGGCCGAGGCGCTGGCGTCGGGCCCGTACTTCAAGGTCATGCTGGTGAACCTGATCCCGCCGACCATCCTGCAGCCCTTCGTCGACGCGGCGTTCAAGAAGCGCGGCATCGATCCGGAAGAGTTCTGGCGCAACGCCGGTCTGCCCGCGTTCCGGTTCCCGGACCCCAACGGTGAGCGTCATGAGAACGGTGCGCCGCCTGCCGCCCCGACACCGCTCGAGGGCACCCCTGAGCATCCGGGCCCGGCCGTCCCGCCCGGGTCGCCGTGCTCGTACACGCCTCCCGCGGACGGCATTCCGTCACCGGGCAACCCGCTGCCGTGTGCGCATCTCAGCCAGGGACCGTACGGACCGGTCCCCGGTGGTTACCCACCGCCGAACGTCGCCACCTCGGCGCCGAACCCCGATGGGATCGCCCATTCGCCCGGCGTGCCGAGCGCGGCGATCCCCGGTCAGATGCCCCCGGAGCAGCCGGGTGCGCCGGTCGAGATCGCACCCGGTCCGCCCGGTGCGCGCACCGTCCCGGTCAGCCCGATCCCCGGGGCACCGGACTTCACGCCGGGCATCGCGCCCCCGCCGCCGGCCATCACCGGTCCGCCGCCACCTCCGGGCCCCGGCCCGCAGTTGGCCCCGGTCGGTGAAGCGCCGCTCCCAGGCAATCCGCCGTTCCTTCCGCCGGGTTCGCAGTCGAGATAGGCAGGGAGGCGTCGAGACATGTCAACGATTTTCAACATCCGGAACATCCAGTTGCCCAGGCTCTCCCGGGCGGCTGTGATCATCGGTGCCCTCGTCGTGGCCGCCGCGCTGGTGGCTGGCTATTTCGGGATGAACGCCTACCGCAAGCTGACCAACACGACGGTCACCGCGTACTTCCCCGAGGTGCTCGCGCTGTACCCCGGCGACAAGGTGCTCATCATGGGTGTCCGGGTCGGCTCGATCGATTCGATCGAGACCGCGGGCGACAAGATGAAAGTGGTCTTCCACTTCAACAACAAATACAAGGTGCCGGAGAACGCGACGGCCTCGATCCTCAACCCGAGTCTCGTGGCCTCGCGCGTGATCCAGTTGTCCCCGCCGTACACCGGTGGGCCCACCCTGCGGGACGGTGCGGTGCTCGACGTCGACCGCACGCAGGTCCCGATCGAGTACGACGAGGTGCGCAACCAGGTCACGCGTCTGCTGGCCGATCTGGGGCCCACGCCCGAACAGCCGAAGGGTCCGTTCGGCGACATCATCGAGTCGTTCGCGGACGGATTCGCAGGCAAGGGTGAGCAACTCAACCGCACGCTGCGGGGTCTGTCGGATGCGCTGACCGCACTCAACGAGGGACGCGGCGACTTCTTCGCCGTGGTGAAGAGCCTGGCATTGTTCGTCAACGCCCTGCATCGCAGCGATCAGCAGTTCGTGGCGCTCAACAACGACCTGGCGCAGTTCACCAACTCGTTCACCAACACCGATCAGGAACTCGCGAACGCGCTGCAGGACCTCAACCGGGTGCTCAAGACCACGCGGGAGTTCCTGGACCGCAACGGCGGTGTGCTGACCCACGACATCAACAACCTGGAGCAGGTCACCACGGCGATCCTGCAGCCCGAGCCGCGCGACGGTCTCGAGACGGGTCTGCACGCGTACCCGAACCTGGCCGCCAACGTGTTGAACATCAACTCGCCCAACCAGGGCGGCATCATCAGTCTGCCGGTGCTGCCGGGTGTCACGAACTTCTCGAACCCGTTGCAGTTCGTCTGCAGCTCGATCCAGGCCGGAAGCCGTTTGGGCTACCAGGAATCCGCGGAGCTGTGCGCGCAGTACCTGGCACCGATCATGGACGCCATCAAGTTCAACTACCTGCCGTTCGGCATGAACCTGGCGAGCACGGCCATGACCCTGCCCAAGCAGATCGCCTACTCGGAGAAGCGGCTTCAGCCGCCGCCGGGGTACAAGGACACCACTGTGCCGGGCATCTGGTCGCGTGACACGTTGTTCTCGCACGGCAACCACGAGCCGGGCTGGATCGTGGCGCCCGGCATGCAGGGTGTGCAGGTGCAGCCGGCCACGGCCAACATGCTGACCCCCGAGTCGCTCGCCGAGCTGCTCGGTGGCCCCGACATCGTGCCGCCGCCCGCGCCGCCGGCTTTCGGGACGACGCGCGGTGGCAACCTGCCCGGCCCGCCGAATGCGTTCGACGAGAACAATCCGCTGCCGCCGCCGTGGTATCCGCAGCCCGGACCGCCCCCGGCTCCGGCACCCGGAGTGATCCCCGGTGATCCGCTGTCGGCCGTCGCACCCGCGGCTCCGGCCGCGCCCGCGGCACCGGCACCCGCCGGACCGCCACTGCCCGCTGAAGCAGGAGCAGGCTGATGAGGCTGCTGAAGGGTTTCCCCAAGATGCGTAACTGGACTCGCGTCGGTCGCCGGACGGCGGCGCTGGCCGCGGTCGCGCTGGTGCTGACCTCGTGCGGTCAGTGGCGCGGTATCGCCAACGTGCCGCTGCCCGGCGGGCCGGGCACCGAGTCCGGCAGCATGACGCTGTACGTGCAGATGCCGGAGACGTTGGCGCTCAACGCCAACAGCCGCGTGCGGGTGCGCGACGTGTTCGTGGGCCGTGTCCGCAAGATCGAGCTGATCAACTGGGTGCCGACGCTGACCGTCGACGTCGAACCGGGCATCAAGCTGCCCAAGAACACACTGGCCAAGATCGGTCAGACCAGCCTCTTGGGTTCGCAGCACGTCGAGCTCAACCCGCCGGAGGATCCGTCATCGGAGTTGTTGCGTGACGGCGACACCATCCCGCTCGCACAGTCGTCGGCCTACCCGACGATCGAGCGCACCCTGGCGGGCATCTCGGGCATCCTGACCGGTGGCGGTATCCCGAACATCGAGGTCATCCAGACCGAGGTGTTCAACATCCTCAACGGCCGCGCCGATCAGATCCGCGAATTCCTCAATCAGCTGGACACATTCACCGACGAGCTGAACCAGCAGCGCGAAGAGATCACGCGCGCAATCGATTCCACGAATCGGTTGCTCAACATCGTGTCGCAGCGCAACGACACGCTCGACCGTGTGCTCACCGAGTTCCCGCCGCTGATCCAGCATTTCGCGGAGACCCGCGACCTGTTCGCCGACGCGGTGACCGCACTCGGCCGGCTCTCGGCCGCGGCCGACGAGACCCTGTCGGGCAGCAACGCGAACCTGCACACCAACCTGCAGAACCTGCAGCGTCCGCTCAAGCAGCTCGGCCGTGCCGCTCCGTACCTGGTGGGCGCGCTGAAGCTGATCCTGACGGTGCCGTTCAACATCGACAACATCCCGAAGGCGATCCGCGGCGACTACATCAACGTGTCGCTCAAGCTCGACCTGACGCTGAGCTCGGTGGACAACGCGTTCCTGTCCGGAACGGGTGTGTCGGGCATGCTGCGGGCGCTGGAACAGGCCTGGGGCCGCGACCCGGCGACGATGATCCCGGATGTGCGCTTCACGCCGAACCCGCACGACGCACCGGGCGGCCCGCTGGTCGAAAGGGGGGAGTGAGATGCTGCTGACTCGCTTCATCAAGATGCAGCTCGTCATCTTCCTCACGCTGACGCTGGTGGCGCTGGTGGTGCTCGCGCTGTTCTACCTGCGCCTGCCGACATGGGCCGGGCTCGGCATGTACAAGCTCAATGCCGACCTGCCCAACTCGGGCGGCCTGTACGCCACCGCCAACGTCACGTACCGCGGCACCACGATCGGCAAGGTGACCTCGGTGGAGCCCAGCGAGTCGGGTGCGCGGGTCGAGATGAACATCTACGACCGGTACAAGATCCCGGCCGACGCGACGGCCAACGTGCACTCGGTGTCGGCCGTCGGTGAGCAGTTCATCGACCTCACCTCCGACTCCGGCGGCGGTGCCTACTTCCAACCCGGCGACACCATCACCAAGGCGACGGTGCCCGCCGAGGTGGGTCCTGCGCTCGACGCCGCCGAGAAGGGTCTGGCGGTGCTGCCGAAGGAGAAGATCGGCACGCTGCTCGACGAGGCGGCCACGGCGTTCGGTGGCCTCGGGCCGTCACTGCAGCGCCTCGTCGATTCGACGCAGGCCATCGCAGGTGACTTCCGGGCCAACATCGACCCGGTCAACGACATCATCGAGAACTCCGGGCCGATCATCGACAGCCAGGTGAATTCGGGCGACGCGATCCAGCGGTGGGCGGCCAACCTCAACACCCTGGCCGCGCAGAGCGCCCAGAACGACGAGGCGCTGCGCAGCGGCCTGCAGCAGGCGGCCCCGACGGCCGATCAGCTCAACGCGGTTTTCAGCGACGTCCGCGAGTCGTTGCCACAGACGCTGGCGAACCTCGAGATCGTCATCGACATGCTCAAGCGCTACAACAAGAACGTCGAGCAGGTCCTGGTGGCGCTGCCCCAGGGCGCCGCGGTCGCCCAGACCGGCACGATCTTCGCGCCAGAGGGTCTGCTGCACTTCGGTCTCGGCATCAACGCGCCGCCGCCGTGCCTGACGGGCTTCCTGCCCGCCTCGCAGTGGCGCTCGCCGGCCGATACGCGCACCGAACCGCTGCCGTCGGGCCTGTACTGCAAGATCCCAAAGGACGCGCCCAACGCGGTCCGCGGTGCCCGTAACTATCCCTGCGCCGACGTGCCGGGCAAGCGGGCCGCCACACCGCGGGAATGCCGTAGCGACGAGCCCTACCAGCCGCTGGGCACCAACCCCTGGTACGGCGATCCGGACCAGATCCGCAACTGCCCGGCTCCCGGGGCCCGCTGCGATCAGCCGGTCGATCCGGGACGTGTGATCCCGGCGCCGTCGATCAACAACGGGCTCAACCCGTTGCCCGCGAGCCAGCTGCCGCCGCCCGAGGTGAGTTCGGGCCCGAGCAGCGATCCGTTGACCGCACCGCGCGGTGGCACGGTGACGTGTAGTGGACAGCAACCCAACCCTTGCATCTACACTCCGGCTGCAGGCGCGACCGCGACCTACAACCCGGCCAGCGGTGAGGTGGTCGGCCCAGGCGGTGTGAAGTACTCCGTCACCAACTCGAATACCCCAGGAGATGACGGATGGAAGGAGATGCTGGCGCCAGCCAGCTGAACCCCACCGATCAGCAGCAGGAACACACAGAGCCACAGATCGAGCAGACGACCGTAGAGGCTGACGCACGGCGCCCGTCCAGGCTGGGACGGGGCTGGATGGCCACGGTGTGCGCTGCGCTGGTCCTGGTGGCCGCCGCGCTGGGCGTCGGGGGTTACCTGGCGTTGCGTTCGCATCTCGACAGCAACGTGATCGCACGGGACGAGGCCGAAGCGATGCAGGCCGCCAAGGACTGTGTCACCGCCACACAGGCTCCCGACACCGCGGCGATGGCCGCTGCGCAGGCCAAGATCATCGAATGCGCGACCGGCGACTTCGGTGCGCAGGCCGTGCTCTACAGCGGCATCCTGCTGGACGCCTACCAGGCCGCGAACGTGCAGGTGCAGGTGTCGGACATGCGTGCCGCGGTCGAGAAGCACAATGACGACGGGTCGATGGATCTGCTCGTCGCGGTGCGCGTACTGGTGACCAATACCGAGAAGGCCAACGAGGAGCAGGGCTACCGGTTGCGGGTGAAGATGGCCCGCGACGAGGACGGGCTCTACAAAGTCGCGCGGCTCGACCAGGTCACATCGTGAGTTCTGTGCTCGACACCCCGGCTGCCGCCGAGGATGCAGTGATCGACCAGGCGCCTCTGGCGTCGTGGCAGGCGCGGGCCGGTGCGTTCGCGATCGACATGCTGCCCGGTGCGGGGATCATCGTCACGCTGGCCCTGCTGGCGTGGACGGCGCCGCTGCTGGGGTGGGTCTGGTGGGTCTACACCGTGGCCGCGGTGCTCGTCGTGGGCGTCGTGCTGGCCAACCGGGTGCTGCTGCCCACCACCCGGGGCTGGACACTGGGCCGCGCCGTCGTCGGCATCCGCGTCGTCAAGGCCGACGGTGGTGACGCCGCGATGGTGCGCCTGCTGCTGCGCGACCTGGCGCACGTGCTGGACACCCTCGCGGTGTTCGTCGGCTGGTTGTGGCCCCTGTGGGACGCGCGTAACCGGACCTTCGCCGACCTGCTGACCCGTACCGAGGTGGGCCGCGTGACGCCCGCTGCCGGCGACGTGCGGCGGTTGGCCGGCAAGGTCCTGCTCGCGGCCGTTGCGGTGTGCGCCGTCGCGGTGGCGCTCGGGTACTTCGCGGTGTTCCGGCCCCAGGAGGCCGTGCACGAGGCCCGCGAGCAGATCGCCAACGAGGGGCCCCGGATCGTCGAGCAGATGCTGAGTTACGGCGTCGACTCGTTCAACGAGGACCTCGACAAGGCCCAGACGCTGGCCACCGACAACTACCGTCCCGAGTTGGTCAGGCAGCAGGACGTAATCCGCAAGGCCGGCCCGACCACCAACGAATACTGGGCCGTCACCAGCGCGGTGCTGTCGGCGACCAAGAACGACGCGTCCATGCTGCTGGCGTTGCAGGGTCAGCGCGGCACCAATCCGCAGGACCTCAAGTTCCTCACCGCGACCGTGCGGGTGGACTTCCGCAAGACCGGTGACACCTGGCAGGTCGACAATCTCACGGTGCTCAAGAAGCCGAACCTGAACGGAGCGGCGCAATGAGCCCGCGGCGCAGGATCGATGCGTCCGAACGCGATTACTTCGCGGTCGAGGTCGAGCCCCCGTTCCGCTGGGGTCTGCCGCTGGTGGCGCTGGTCTCGGCGCTGCTGATCGCGGCCGCCATCGCGGGCAGCACGCTGATGCTGGTGCGGCACGAGAGCGACCGGCGCACCGAGATCAAGAACGCCGCGGCGCTGGGTTACGTGCGCGAGTTCATGACGATGTACACGACGCTGGATCCGTTCCACGCCAACGAATACACCGACCGCATCCTCACGCAGGCGACCGGCGATTTTCACAAGATGTTCAAGGAAAAGCAGAACGAGATCAACATCCAGGTCGCCCGCAACGAGCCCACCGCAGGCAGCGTCCTGGAGGCCGGGGTGCAGCGGTGGAACGACGACGGCAGTGCCGACGTTCTCGTCGCCACCAAGACCACCACCCGGTTGCCCGACGGCAAGACATTCGAAAGCGGAAGTCGTTGGGTCGCAACGACCATCCTGGAAGGACAGCAGTGGAAGATCAGCCAGCTGATTCAGGTGATCTGACCACCCCGGCCAGACGTCGTCGTTGGGGATTCCCGCTCCGGCGACGCCAGGCCGAACCTGCCGAGCAGTCGGATGCCACGGGTGAGGGCACCGAGCCGTCAACCGAGGCCGGGAACGAGTCCGACGCCGAGACCAAGCCGCGCCCGGTTGGCAAGCGCCAGCGGACCGCGCTGTCCACTGGGGAGCAGACCGCCGAGGACCAGACCGAGGAGACCGCCGGGGCCGCCGCATACGAGAAACCCACGGAGACAGAGGAATCCGAGGTGTCGGAACCTGTCGCGGCCGACGAGCCGGCCGACGAGGATCAGCCGACGCAGAACATCGTTTTCGCCCCCTTCCGGCCGGCGGGCAAGGGACTGACCTACGCGGCGATCGCCGCGGCGACACTGTTTGTCGCCGCAGGCGCGTTCGCCGGTGCGACGGTGTGGCCGTATCTGTCGGACCGCGCGCTGGTGGACACGAAAGTGCAAGTGGCGCAGACCTCCGCCGACGCCATCACCACGCTGTGGACGTACACACCGGAGAACATCGACACGCTGCCGGACCGTGCGTCGCGGTTCTTGTCGAACGACTTCGCCGCCGAGTACCGCCAGTTCATCGACTCGATCGTGCCGTCCAACAAGCAGGCGCAGATCACCAACAACACGCAGGTGGTCGGTACCGCGGTCGAGAGCATCAGCGCCAATGAGGCGACGGCCATCGTCTACACCAACTCGGTGTCGACCAGCCCCGTGACGAAGAACGTGCCGTCGCTGCGGTATCTGTCGTATCGATTGACTCTGGTTCGCAGTGACGGGGACTGGCGGATCACTCAGATGCCTGCCCTGACGCAGTTGGACCTCTCGCCGCAGCTGTAGCGATGGCCATCGCCTCGCCGGTCTCGGAGCGGCTCACGGTCACCGCGCTCCTGCTGTTGACTGTTGCGACCGGGCTCGTCGATGCGATCAGCGTGCTGGTCCTGGGGCATGTGTTCGTCGCCAACATGACGGGCAACGTGATCTTCCTGGGCTTCTGGTTCGTGCCGCACTCAGGGGTCGATCTCACCGCGGCGGTCGTCGCGTTTCCCGCATTCGTGGTGGGGACCATCATCGGTGGACGCCTGGCCCGGCACCTCGACGGGCAGGTCCGAACCTGGCTGACGACCGCACTGGGTGTGGAAGTCGTCCTGCTGACGGTGCTTTCGATCCTCGCAGGCACCGGTGTGCTCGACTACCAGGACAACACCAAGCTGTTCCTCATCGCGGGCCTGGCCATCACATTCGGTATCCAGAACGCGACGGCACGCCAGTTCGGGATCCAGGAGCTGAGCACCACCGTGCTGACCTCCACCATCGTCGGACTCGGGTTCGACAGCCGGCTGGCCGGCGGAACGGGCGAGCGCGAGAAGTTGCGCTATGCCGTCGTCGCGACCATGTGCCTGGGTGCGGTGATCGGTGCGACGCTGTCGAGATTCACTGTGGCACCGGTGATCGCGCTGGCCGCCGTGGTGATCGCGACCAGCGCGTGCATCTTCCGGTTCGGCCGCTAGAACGGTGGGGGTTTGTTGTGTTCGGCGACGAGGTCGTCGTTGAGTTTGCGTTCGGCGGCGATGG